>Ga0209458_1000098_pt1 | contig 49356 bp, 44 predicted proteins | sample WorMetLIZAISLAND_FD_187411 | JGI IMG/M metagenome (GOLD analysis project Ga0209458, IMG submission 187411) | Marine gutless worms symbiont microbial communities from Max Planck institute for Marine Microbiology, Germany - Inanidrilus manae... ...
CGCTGATGCTGAAGGCGATCCACGCTCAGGAGTGCCGCGCAGCAGCCCGGGCCAAGGCCGACGAGGTCATCGCCAAGCTGAAGGCCATGCGGCTTGCCAAGGTGGCCACATGGCTCGAGGAGACGGTTGACGAGACCCTGGTTTACTACGCCTTCCCAAACGAACACTGGCGCCGGATCAGGACCAACAACCCACTGGAGCGCATCATGCGCGAAATCCGACGGAGGACCCGTGTGGTCGGCGCCTTTCCAGATGGTCAATCGGCTCTCAACCTGGCCGCGGCCAGATTGAGGCACATCGCCGGCACCAAGTGGTCGAGCAAGCGCTATATGAATATGAACCTACTCAAACAGCACAAAATGAGTGCCTGACGGGACAGGCCGCCAACCCCAAAGTGCGAAAGAATCTAGACACTACCGCGACATCCACTATGCCGAGGGCGCATGGGGTGGCACCCTGCCGGCGGTGTACGGCCACGAGGCGGCTGGCGTGATCGAGGAGGTCGGGCCCGGCGTCGAGGGCTTCGCGGTCGGCGATCATGTGGTGGTCACTCTGATACGGGCCTGCGGCCACTGCTTCCACTGCGACCAAGCCGCGCCCAACCTCTGCGAGGAAACGCTGCCGCTGGACGAGACTAGCCGCCTGCACAACGGCGACGGCCGCTCGATCGGCCAAGGCCTCAAGACCGGCGCCTTCGCCGAGCAGGCCGTTGTGCACCACTCGCAGATCGTCAAGATACCCGAGAGCCTGCCGATGGAAAGTGCCTCGCTGCTCGCCTGTGGCGTCATCACCGGACTGGGCGCCGTGGTCAACACGGCCCAGGTGCCGGCAGGCAGCAGCGTGGCGGTGATCGGCACGGGCGGGGTCGGCCTGAACAGTATCCAGGGTGCCGCCCTCTGCGGTGCGCAGACCATCGTCGCCCTCGACATTTCCGACGACAAGCTGGCCTCGGCCAAGGCCTTCGGCGCTACCCATACGGTCAACCCGAAGCAGAACGACGCCCTGGAGGCCGTGAAGGCGGTCACCCAGGGGCGCGGCGCCGACTACGTCTTCGTCACCGTCGGCGTGGCCGCGGCGATCGAGCAGGGCCTTGGCCTGCTGCGCCGAGGCGGCACCTTGGTGGTGGTCGGCATGCCGGCGCTCGGCGTCATGGCCCAATTCGAAGTGGTCGGACTGGCCGACGACTGCAAGCGGATCGTCGGCAGCAAGATGGGTGGCACGCGCCTCAAGGTCGACGTGCCCAAGCTGGTCGAACTCTACCAGCAGGGCCGCCTGAAGCTGGACGAGCTGGTCACAGGCCGCTATCCCCTGGAGCAGATCAACGAGGCCATCGCCTCGGTCAAGCGCGGCGAAGCCCTGCGCAACGTGATCGTCTTTTGACTTTGCAGACCGCCGGCAATGGGAAAGACTGCCATCGTCGATAGCTGACGACGAACCTTGGGCGGCAGACATGACAGGGCTTTCGGACGATCTCGACATCAGGCCGCTGTCGAGCGCGCTTGGCGCCGAAATCCACGGCGTGGACCTCTCCCGCGAGCTGAGCAACAGCCAGTTCGCTGCCATCCGCCAGACCTATCACCGCTACGGCGTGATCTTCTTTCGCGACCAGGAGCTGACGCCGGAGCAACACATAGCCTTCGCCCGGCGCTGGGGCGACATCAACGTCAACCGCTTCTTCAAGCCCGTCGATGGCCATCCGATGATCGCCGAGGTCCGCAAGGAGCCGGGCCAGGAGAGAAACATCGGCGGCACCTGGCATACCGACCATTCTTATGATCAGGTGCCAGCCATGGGCTCGATTCTCTACGCCCGGGAGGTGCCGGAGGTCGGTGGCGATACTCTATTCGCCAGCATGTACGCGGCCTACGACGCACTCTCGGATGGGCTGAAGCGGACCCTCGAGGGCCTGAAGGCATGGCACTCCAGCCGCCACGTCTTCGGGGGAACCACCGGCGACCTGGAATCCCGCAAGGACGGCCGCATCGGCAATGCCGACAAGGCGACCCAGGATGCCCTGCATCCGGTGGTCATCATCCACCCCGAGACCGGCCGCAAGGCACTCTATGTGAACGAGGATTTCACCCTGCGGTTCGACGGCTGGAGCGTCGAGGACTCCCGGCCCCTGCTCGACTACCTTTATGCTCACGGCGCCCGGCCCGAGTTCACCTGCCGCTTCCGCTGGCGGCCCGGCTCCCTCGCCTTCTGGGACAACCGCGCCACTTGGCACCTCGCCCTTAACGACTACCACGGCCATCGCCGCCTGATGCACCACATCACCGTCGAGGGCGTGCCGCTTAGCTAGTCAGGTCGTTGAGCCAGCCGTCCAGGTCGGGCCAGGCGTAGGCCATCTCGTCGAGCCAGGTGCCGGCAAAGCGCTCCTTGCGCTCGCCCACCATCTCGCCGCCCATGGCCTCGTAGAAGAAGCGCGAAGGGTTGCGCGATAGCACCCAAAGGAAGGCGCTCGACAGGCCGGCGCCGAGCAGCGCCTGAAACAGTCCGGCCAGCAGACCGCGGCCGATCCCCCGGCCCTGCCAGTCGTCCGCGACGTAGAGGGTGTAAATCTCCGCCTTGTAGGGCAGGTTTCCGCCACGCAGCACGCCGCAGCTGCCGAAGCCGACCAGGTTGCCTTCGCCCCCATCCGGTGCCTCGGCCACCAAGACCGAGCCCGCCCAGCCACGCGCGGCGATCTGCCGGCGCCAGTAGCGGCGCTGCTCCGTCTCGGTCATGGCGATCAGGTAGCTGTCCGGCACTACGCCAGCGTAGGCGGCCCGCCAGGTCTCCACATGAACCTGGGCGATCTCCGCTGCGTCGCCCGGGACCGCCGGGCGAACCAGAGCGGACAGTCCGGTCACGACGAGCCTTCCGGCGCATCCGCCGGAGGGACACAGGCCGCGATCAGATTCCCGATAGGCTTCCAGGCATAGGCCACGATCGGCAGCTCCTGGTCTTCGCAATGCTCTACATCGCTATCGACCATACGACCGGCGAGCGCCTCATAAAAGGCCCGCGCCGCATGGTTCTCGCGATAGACCCAAAGATAGAGGCTGCCGGCACCCGAGGCCTCGAGCCGGGCGGCGCTCGCCTCCATCAGGCGGCTCCCCAGGCCGCGTCGCTCATGGCCGGGCCGTACCGCGATGGCGATGACCTCGCCCTCGAAGTCGGTCCCAGGCTGCTCGACCCGCCGGCACCAGGCGAAACCGGCGACCTCCCCCGACACCGTCTCGACCACGTCGACCAGCGGCGGCGTCTCAGCGGCGAAGAGCCCCTGCCAAAGAAGACGACGCCCTGGCAGAGCGAAGCGTGCCATGACCTGCGGCGGCAGGAATCCACCATAAGCCGCCTGCCAGGCCTCAGCGTGGATCTGGGCAATCGCCTGCCAGTCGCTCGGCCGCGCAGCCCGCGGCGCGACTTCACTCATCGGAGGCTCGCTGCCGTTCCAGCACGGCGACGAAGAAGCCGTCGGTACCGTGCCGCGCCGGGGTCAGCAGCAGGGAGTCGTCCTCAGCCGGGCAGACGCCGGACAGGGCGGCGGCGCTCCAGATCCCCTGCAGCGGCAGTGGCGCGAAAGCCGGATGCTGCGCGGTGAAGTCGGTCACGGCAGCCTGGTTTTCCGCCCGCAGCAAAGAGCAGGTCGCATAGATCAGGCGCCCGCCCGGCTTCACCAGATCGGCGGCCTTCGAGAACACCTCGCGTTGCGCCGCGCGATAGCGGTTGAGGTCGGTCGGCGTCAGGCGCCAGCGCGCCTCCGGATGGCGCCGCCAAGCGCCGCTGCCGCTGCAGGGCGCATCGACCAGAACCCGGTCGAAGCCGCCGCTGTTGGCCGCAAGCCAGGGATCGTCGTTCCCCTCCAACGGCCTGAACTCGACAGTCGCAAGGCCGGCACGCTGCGCCCGCGGTCGACCGCGGGCCAGCCGCTTGCCGTCCGTGTCCAACGCCACCAGACGACCCACTAGGCGTCCGGGGCCACTCATTGCTGCGCCGAGCGCCAGGGTCTTGCCGCCGGCGCCGGCACAGACGTCCGCCACCGCCATGCCCGGCCGGGCATCGCAGAGCAAAGCGACGATCTGCGAGCCCTCGTCCTGCACCTCGACCAGGCCTTCTTGAAAGACACGCAGGGACGGCAGCTGATGGTGCCCCTCGACCCGCAGGCCAAGCGGCGAAAGCGGCGTCGGCGCGCAGTCGATGCCTTCGGCCGCAAGCGCTGCCAGCGCCGCCGGCCGTTCGGCTCTCAGGCTATTGACCCGCAGATCCAGCGGCGCCGGCCTGCCGAGCGCCTCGAGCTCGTCCAGGACGCTCTCGCCGAGGCTCTCGCGCAGTGCCGGGAAGAGCCACTGGGGCACCTCCCCACGCACCCAGTCCGGCTGCTCTGGATGCGCCAGCCCGCCGCCGTTCAACGCTTCGAGCCAAGCCGTTTCGGCCGCCGACAAGGCCATCGGTCCGTAGTTGCTGCCGTCGAACAGTGGTGGAACCGCATCCGGGTGATCCGCCAGGGCAAGTGCTGCGATCATTCGGGGCCGCGCCGAACCCTGTGTGGCGTCTTGGTCAAGCGCCAAACGGTCGCGCCACCAATCGAGACGGGCCTGCTGCCGCAGCACCCGGTAGACCAGATCGCCGATCCGCCGCCGGTCCTTCGAGCCGGCGAAGCGGCGGTCGCGGAAGTAGTCCTTGATCTGGCGGTCGGCCGGCTTGCCGCCGGCCTCGATCAGGGTAAGCAGCTCGATCGCCGCCTGCACCTGCGCTGCGGGCGTCACGCTGCGCCCCTCCCCGCGGCAAGCGGCGTGTCAGCCGCCGTTGCGGTAGTTAGGTGCCTCGCGGGTGATCGAGACATCGTGCACATGGCTTTCCCGCAAGCCGGCAGCGCTGATCTTGAGGAAGCGGCAGTTGCTCTGCATATCGGCAACGGTGGCGTTGCCGGTGTAGCCCATGGCGGCACGCAGCCCGCCGACCAGCTGATGGATCACCGTGGTGGCCGGCCCTTTGTAGGGTACGCGGCCCTCGACCCCTTCCGGCACCAGCTTGAGCCGGTCGGCGACTTCCTGCTGAAAGTAGCGGTCGGCCGAGCCGCGCGCCATCGCGCCGAGCGAGCCCATGCCGCGGTAGGATTTGTAGGAGCGGCCTTGATAGAGAAAGACCTCGCCTGGGCTCTCGTCGGTGCCGGCCAGCAACGAACCGATCATGGCGCAGTCGGCGCCGGCGGCGATCGCCTTGGCCAGATCGCCGGAATACTTGATGCCGCCGTCGGCGATCACCGGCGTGTCGTTGTCGCGGCAGGCCGCAACCACGTCGCTCAGCGCCGTCAGCTGCGGTACGCCGACACCGGCCACGACCCGGGTGGTGCAGATCGAGCCGGGGCCGATGCCGACCTTGATGGCATCGGCGCCCACATCGATCAGCGCCTTCGCGCCCTCGCCGGTGGCGACATTGCCGGCCACTACCTGCGCCCGGTTGGAGAGCCGCTTAACCTCGCCCACCGCGTCGATCACGCCGCGCGAATGGCCGTGCGCCGTGTCCACCACGATGATATCGACTTCGGCATCCAGCAACTGCTCGGCGCGGGCCAGGCCGTCGCGGCCGACACCGGTCGCCGCGGCGACCCGCAGGCGGCCCTTTTCGTCCTTGCAGGCATCGGGATAGGCCGATGCTTTTTCCATGTCCTTCACGGTGATCAGGCCGATGCAGCGGTAGTCGTCGTCGACCACCAACAGCTTCTCGATCCGATACTGATGCAGCAGCCGCTTGGCTTCCTCCCGATCCACGCCTTCTTTGACGGTGATCAGATTCTCCTTGGTCATCAGCTCGCTGACCGGTTGGGTGTCGTGGTCGGCGAAGCGCACATCGCGGTTCGTTAGGATGCCCACCAGCGGTCCGCCGCCGCGCTCCACGACCGGGATGCCCGCAATGCGATAACTCTCCATCAACGCCAGGGCGTTGCGCAGCGGCTCGTCCGGATAGATCGTTACCGGATTGACCACCATGCCGCTTTCGAACTTCTTGACCTTACGGACCTCGTCGGCCTGTTCCTCGGCGGTCAGGTTCTTGTGCACCACGCCGATGCCGCCGGCCTGCGCCATGGCGATGGCAAGGCGGCTCTCGGTCACCGTGTCCATGGCGGCGGAGAGCAGCGGAATGCCCAGCTCGATGGAGCGGGTCAGGCGCGTCTTGGTGTCGGCTTGGTTCGGGAGGATGGCGGATTCAGCGGGCTCTAGAAGAACGTCATCGAAGGTCAGAGCTTCGCGAATCTGCATGCCAATCCCCTGCAGGTAATTGGCGGCGCATCATACACGGACCGCCCGCCATGCCAAGGGAATTGCGACGCCCGCCGGCCGTGCAACCGGAGCGGCTAAAAATCTTTCAATGAAAGAGAGTTACTCAGCTTCCAGGGAGCTGGGTCGCCGCCGGCCGTCGACGTCAGCCGTCTTCGCCCGAGCCTCTGAAGCCGATTGCGACCACGTAAAGCTCGGCCGAATCCTTGCGGCTGGCCGGCGGCTTGATGTGGCGCACCTTGGCGAAGTCGCGCTTGAGCGCCTCGAGCAAGCTGCGCTCGCTGCCGCCCTGCAGCACCTTGGCGAGGAAGGCGCCGCCGGGGGCCAGGATCTCGCGGGCAAAGGCGTAGGCGGCCTCGGCCAGGGCCATAATCCGCAGGTGGTCGGTCTGGGCATGCCCCGTGGCCGGCGCCGCCATGTCGGTGAGTACGACATCGGCCGGGCCGCCCAGGGCGTCGCGCAGGCGCTCGGGCGCCTCCTCGTCGAGGAAATCGCCCTGTAGGAAAGTGGCCCCCGCCAGCGGTTCGATCTCGGTCAGATCGATGCCGACCAGTCGACCCTTCGGGCCGACCCGTTCCAGCACGACCTGGCTCCAGCCGCCGGGCGCGGCGCCGAGGTCGAGGACCCGACTGCCGGCCTTGAGGAGGCCGAGCTTGTCGTCGATCTGTGCCAGCTTGAAGGCGGCGCGGGAGCGGTAGCCCAATCGCTGCGCCTCGGCCACGTAGGGATCATTGAGCTGGCGCTTGAGCCAACGGGTCGAGGCACTACGGCGGCCCTTGGCGGTCTTTACCCGGACGGCGAGCGAGCGCCCAGAGGGCTTCGTGCCGGCGCGCCCTCTGCCCTTGCCGCCTCGCCCCTTACCAACAATACCCTTGCTGCCGCCACCGCGGCTACCGGAACGCGTCACCCGCCGGTCTCTCGTCCTGCTGCGCCGACGCCATTGCTGCGGGCCTCGTCAGACGGCTGGCTCATCAGGGTGAAGAGAATGCCCTCTCGCAGCCCGCGGTCGGCAACACGCAGGCGGCCGACCGGCCAGGTGCGGCAAATGGCCTCCAGGATGGCGCAGCCGGCGACGACCAGATCGGCGCGCTCGGTCCCGATGCAAGGATGCGCGACCCGGTCCTGGTAGCTCATGCCAGCGATGCGCCGGCTGAGCCTGGCCACTGTGTCGAAGTCCAGGTAGGAGCCGTCAACCCGCGCCCGATCGTAGCGCGGCAGCTGCTTGTCGATGCCGGAGAGAGTCGTCACCGTGCCCGAGGTCCCGAGCATCTGGACGTCGCCGCGCGCCACCATCGCGCTGAGGCCATGCCGGTCATCGAAAGGCCTGAGCGCCTGCAGCATCTCCTCGATCATAGCCTCGTAGGCAGCCTCCGCGATATCGATGCCGCCGTAGCGCTCGGCCAGGGTCACCACGCCGGTGGGCACCGAATACCAGCCTTCCAGGCTTGGACGCGGAGCCGACCTCGAGCCCTGGCGGCGCGAATCTAAAGGGTCCCTGCGGCAATCGGGCTCGGCGTTGACCCGCAGCCAGGAAACCTCGGTGCTGCCGCCGCCGATGTCGAAGATGATCGCGCCGGGCACGACAGGATCGAGCAGCGGCGTGCAGCCATAAAGGCCGAGCGTCGCTTCCTCGCTGTTCGAGATGATCTCCAAATCCAGGCCGGTTTCGCGTTTGACCCGCTCGACGAAGATGTCGCAGTTGCCGGCCCGGCGGCAGGCCTCGGTGGCGACCGCCCGCCCGGTCGTCACCCGACGTCGACGAATCTTGCGGGCACAGACGCGGAGTGCGTCGATCGTGCGCATCATGGCAGCCTCGGACAGGCGACCGTTCTGCGACAGGCCTTCGCCCAGGCGAACGATGCGCGAAAAGACGTCGATGACCCGAAACCCTTCGGCTGCCGGCCGGGCGATCAGCAAGCGGCAGTTGTTGGTCCCCAGATCGAGCGCCGCATAGACGTCTTCTTCCCGGAATCGGGGCTTCCCCCGCCGGCGCGCAAGGCTGCGCCGCCCGTTGACGTAGTTCGGCAAAGCACTCCCCAGATAGCAGCCGGTCACGCCGTAGCGCGCCGGATTTCATCGTTGTTAGGCTTATCCTAACCCTGTGGTGTAATTGGTACCAGTCCCGTGCCGCCGCCGAACTTGCCCAAAACCGACCTGAGTTCGGCCCGATCGGGGCGGTTGTGGCTCTATGACGGCCCTATGAAAGCGGTTGAAATCGACCGGCCGCCGGGACTACATAGGGGCATGCCCAAGGTAGGGCCCTGAGCGGCCAGACAGCCCCGGCTGCGTCGGGCGCATGTGTGTTGGGGGATAGTTTAACGGTAGAACTCACGGCTCTGGACCGTGCAGTCCTGGTTCGAATCCAGGTCCCCCAGCCAACCTGCATAGTCAGGCCGACCGCGCCGGATCGCTCGGCATCCCGGATGACGGTGCGCCAAACGATTGATTTCCAAACTGTTGGGGACTATGGCGTGGCGACTTCGAGCCAGCCGAAGGCCGCTGGGCGCCCGATGGGGGCCGTTCGGGGGGCAGGGTGAGAGAGGAATCGGACGCATTGAGTGAGATCGGCGAATGGCTTAGCGCACTCGGGCTTTCCCAGTACGAATCCGTGTTTCGGGAGCATGACGTTGACTACGACATACTCATCGAGCTGACGGAGGCGGACCTCAAAGAGCTCGGCCTCTCGCTTGGGCATCGAAGACGTATACTGCGGGCAATCAACGAGCTTCGCGGCCAACGCGAGGGAGACCGGCAGGGGGAAGGAGAAGACGAAGCGCAGACACCCTGGACCGCCCTCGGTCCGGTGGCGGAGGACTTGTACCCGGATCAAACGTCAGGTGACCCGGCTGCTGTTGCGCCTTCAAGCGAGGCCGCCCCTGACGACCAGCCGCAATTTGCGATCCTGGTCATGGAGCTCAGAAACCTGGTCACCCTGTCCCGCTATGTTCATCACCTGCACCTCAGCCAGGTCCATGATGAGTTGCGAGAGGCTTGGGCTGAGATCCGCGAGCGCTGGAACGGCATTCACGTGATGGATGAGGCGAGCAAGTTCGTCGCTTATTTCGGTCCATCGGGCGCGCCGCCACAGTCTGCAATCCACGCTGTCTGCGCAGCTCAAGAGATCAGGGATCGGTTCCGGCAGCTCGCGGAAAAAATTTCGAACGTTGGCGATCCGCCGCCGAGGACGTTCTGGAACTGTGGCATTGGGATCGACTGCGGACCGTTTCTGGCGGAGGCGGAAAACGGCGAGTTGAGAGACTTGGTGGCCGGAGGGTCAAGCGATGCAGCTCAGCCGAGCCGAAGCGAGCGCATGACCCGTCTCAAGGAGAGCATTACCTCGGTCACGGCGTACGCGCGTTCGCTGACAGAGGTCGCCAATGTCGACGCGATCGTTGTGAGCGCGCGCGCTCAGGCCCTGCTGAAGGACGATTTCAAGCTGGAACCGGCTTCGGCAAGCGGAGCTCGGAACGCCGTCTACCTACTCGCCGCCGAAGAGCAGGTTCGACCAGCCTTGGCGGCGCCAAAAGAGATAGAGGGCCCCTTTTTCAATCCAAGCTCGGCAAAAGCGCGAAGCGAAGCTCGATCCGAACCGCGCCCCCAGTCACCAGGCACCCCGTCACCACGCCCCACATCTCCATACGGGACGCCCGTACCATCATCTTACGCTTCGGAGAGGATCGGTGTCAGCTCGGGAGGGTCGATCAGAAAGCTTGAGGACGAGGAAAGCAGGACTGGCGGCTGGCTCAGCGCGCTGGCGATCTTTCTTGGGGTCATCGTCGTCGGACTTCCCATTCTCGCATTCGTCGCCGAGGTCGATTTTCTCGTCTCTCTGTTCGAGTTTCTGCAAGGCCTCATCACATAGGCTACTGCTCTTCGGGAGCTGACTGCCCTTGGCGGCCGACTGCACTTCAGGCAATCCGGAATGCCGGCTACGATGCCGGACACCGCAACACTTCGAGCCAACGCCATGTCCTACGATCGCTTGAAGCAACGCTTGCAATCCGGCGAGGTCGTCATCCTCGACGGCGCGACGGGAACCGAGCTGCAGCGCCGCGGCGCCTCGATGGATCCGGCGACTTGGTGCGGCACCGCGACCCTCGAGCACGACCGGCTGCTGACGGCTATTCATGGCGACTACATCGCCGCCGGCGCCGAGGTCATCACTGCCAACACCTTCGCCTCCTCACGCCTGATGCTGGCCGGGGCGTGCCTCGAAGACCGGGTCGAGGAGGTCAACCGGCGGGCCGTCGAGGCCGCTCTGCGCGCTCGCGATGCCGCGCCCGACCCGGCGGACGTGCTGGTCGCCGGTTCGCTCTCCCACATGGTGCCGGTCGCCTCGGGCAGCGACGTGGTCGATCCCTCCCAGGTCCCATCCGAGGCGCAGATCGCCGATGCCTTCGCGGAGCTTGCCGGCATCCTGGCTGGTGCCGGTTGCGACCTGATCATGCTGGAGATGATGTACAACCCAGCCCGCATCCGGCCCGCGCTAGAGGCGGCATTGGCGAGCGGCTTGCCGGTCTGGTTCGGCCTCAGCGTGCGTCGCGGCCAGGACGGTAGGGTGTTGTCCTTCGACCGTCACGAGGAGCTGCCGCTCGAGGCGGTGACCGCCATGATTCCCGAGACTGGGGTCGATGTGGCGGGTGTCATGCACAGCGGCTCGGAGCTGGTCGAGGATACGCTCGTTGCGATCCGGCGCCGCTTCGACGGGCCGCTCATGGCCTATCCCGACTCCGGCTACTTCGAGATGCCGGACTGGCAGTTCGTCGACATCATTGCGCCTGAACGCTTCGAAGACTTCTGCCGGCAGTGGATCGCCGATGGCGTGCAGGTGATCGGCGGCTGCTGCGGTTTGACGGTGGCGCATGTCCAGGCGGCCGTGCGCGCCCGCGACGAGCTGGCCCTCGAGTCCTGACCGCTCTCGGCCGCCAAGAAAGAGGATGGCCACCTATTCTTCTAGCCGATGTACTGCGTGGCAGCGTCGACACCGATCGCCTGGCCGGATACCCGCGCGCCGGCATCCGACAGCAGGTAGAGAACCGTTCCCGCGACGTCCTCGGCAGTGACGAATTCCCGCATGGCCGTCATCTTCAGATAGTCGTCCCGCATCGCCTGCTCTGAGATGCCGCGCTGCTCAGCCTTGGCGCGGATCACCCGGTCGATGCGCTCGCCCGCGACCGGGCCCGGCAGGATCGCGTTGACCCGAATCTTGTGTGTGCCGAGCTCCGCCGCCAAGGTGTGGCTGAAACCAACCACGGCCCACTTGGAGGCAGCATAGGGGCTGCGCAACGGATAGCCGAAGCGGCCGGCGGCCGAGGAGAGGTTGACGATCGCCCCGCCGCCGGCGGCCTTCAGCAAAGGCACGGCGCGCCGTGCGCAGTAGAATTGGCCGGTGATGTTGACGGCCAGGGTCTGACCCCATTCCTCGTCGGTGATCTCCTCCACCGACTTGGTTGGCCCCGCGATGCCGGCGTTGTTGACCAGGACATCGAGACCGCCGAGGCGCGCTTCCAGCTCGTCGAACAGCCGGTCCACTGCCGCCCGGTCTGAGACGTCGCAGAGACTGGTGCCGACCTCGGGGTGGTCACCTGCCAGGGCCGCCAGGGCGTCACCATCGATGTCGCAGACCTGCAAACGGGCCCCGGCCGCCACGCAGAGATCGACGATCGAACGGCCGATCCCAGCCGCGCCCGCTGTAACCAGGACACGCTTACCGCTCAGCTGCAGCGCCATGGCACCCTCCCCGCTTGCTCAAGGCTATCTGACCATAAGCCTCCAGCAGCGAAGCGTGGCGGGCAACCCAAAACGGCGGCCCGAGAGGGTTATCGTCAACTTGTCTGGCGAGAGGCGGCCCGGCTACCTCAGGCAGCGGGTGGTGCAGAGCCCGGACCGGCACGACGCGACTGCGCCGGGCGCCCAGACTCGTCCGCCTCGATGCGATAGGCAGGGAAGATCAGGCTGACGTGAGTGCCCATGCCGAGGCGGCTCTCGACCCGCAGTTCGCCGCCATGCAGCTCGATCAGCCGTTTGGTCAGCGGCAAACCGAGGCCGGTGCCTTCGTGGTGACGCGCCCAGTCGTGGTCGATCTGCCTGAAGGGAAGCAAGGCCTGCTCGATATCGACGGCGGACATGCCGATCCCGCTGTCCGTGATGCTGAGACCGAGCCGCCGGTCTGCAAGCGGTTCCGCAGCAATGCGGACCCGGCCGCCGCGGTTGGTGAACTTGATCGCGTTCCCGATCAGGTTGATCAGCATCTGCAATACCTGCTGACCATCCGCCTTGATCTTCGGCAGATCATCCGGAACGGCGTTGGCGAGCTCCAATCCACCTTTCGCGGCGGATTGGCTCAGCATCAGGATGCAACGGTCCGTGAGAGCCCGTAGGTCGACACAATCCTCGACCAGGGTGATTTCACCATGCTTAGTCTTCGCGTAGTCGAGGATGCGACCGACCAGCGACAAGAGATGCTGGCCGCTCTGATGGATGTTGTCGGCATAGTCCAGGTATTTGACCTTGCCGATCTCACCGCAGAGCTGCCGGAAGATGGCCTCGCTGAACCCCAGAATAGCGGTGAGTGGCGTGCGGAACTCATGCGCCAGGGAGGATATCACGTCGAGCTGCGCGTCGTTGTCGATCGGGGCGGCCGGCGCCGCGGCGGTTCCCACGGCGGAATGGCCGATCTGCGCGCGCCGAGCCGCGTCGAGGCCCGCTTTCCGCAGCTCCAGCTCACTGATCGCCAGCGCAGCGAGATCCTTCAGGACTCCGAGTTCGGCCTCAGTGAGAGCCGCTCTCGGCCTTCGATCGAGGATGCAGAGCGTGCCGATCTGAAAGCCTTCCGGGGTGATCAGCGGCGCGCCGGCATAGAAACGAATGTTCGGAGTCCCGACAACCAGCGGACTTCCCCTGAAGCGTACATCCTCCATGGCATCGGGGACCTGCATCACGCCACTGCCCGCGATTGCGTGGCCGCAGAAGGAGTCTTCCCGCGTAGTCTCGCGGTTCTCCAGGCCGATGCTGGACTTGAACCACTGACGGGTCGGATCGATCAGGGAGATCGCGACCATCGGCACATCGAAGGTGGATTGCGTCAGCCGCGTGATGCGGTCGAATGCCGGCTCCGGCTCGCTGTCGAGCACACGATAGCTGTCCAGCGCCGCGAGCCGGTAGGCCTCGTTGAAGGGAATCGGAACCATCGTCGCCTACAACCAAAGCAATAAGCGTCCTGTTTATATCTGACCCGAAAGCTCTTAACGATTAGTTAATCATGATGACTAGTTCACTACTCCGCCCCTGGACCTGCCAATTCGGCCAGTAGCCGCCTGCCGCAACCTTGGTGCGATCGCCGCCGAAGCCACCTATGCTGCGCCCGTGGACAACGAAGCGGCGGTCAGGAGACGTCATGAGAGCGGGCAACAGCGTGATCGTCCTGGGCGGCGGCATCATCGGCGTCACCTCGGCCTATTTCCTGGCTCGCCAGGGCCTGCGCGTCACTCTGCTGGAGCGCCGCTCAGCGGTCGGCCTGGAGACCTCCTTCGCCAACGGTGGCCTGCTGACCCCCAGTATGTCGGACCCCTGGGCCGCGCCCGGCCTGCCGCGCAAGCTGCTCGGTTGGATCGGCAAAGAGGACGCACCCTTCCTGCTGCGGCTGGGGGCATTGCCAGGCCTGATGTCCTGGGGTCTGAGATTTCTCGGCAACTGCAATGAGGAGACCTGGCGGCACAATACCGCGACGATTCTCGCCATCGCCGAGTACAGCCATGCGGTGCTCGACGAGCTGACCCACAGCAGCGGTCTCGACTACGATCTGAGTACCCTCGGCACGCTCAAGCTGTTCCGCGACGAACTGTCCATGGCCAGCGCGGAACGCGCTGCCGCGGTGGTCGGCGATCTGGGGGTCGCGGTTCGGCGGCTCGATACCGCCGGCTGCCTGGACTTGGAGCCGGCGCTGGCGGCTCAGTCGGGCGAGCTGGCCGGCGGCCTGCACTTCCCGGACGACCGTAGCGGCGACGCCTACAAGTTCACCCAGGCACTCGTAGAGCTTTGCCGCAAGGAGCGCGTGACCTTCCGCTTCAACGAGGAGGTGCGTGAAATCGTCACCGACAGCGGCAGCGTCACCGGTATCGTGACCGACAAGGAGCGGCTGCGCGCGGATGCCTACCTTTTGGCGCTGGGCAGCGCGAGCCCGCACTTCAAGCTCGGCTTCAAGCTGCCGATCTACCCGGTCAAAGGCTACTCCGTCACGCTCTCGACCGAAGGCTGGAACGCGGCGCCCCGAGTGCCGCTGATCGATGACGGGCGCAAGATGGGATTCACGAGGCTTGGCGATCGGTTGCGCATCGCCGGCACCGCCGAGTTCAACGGCTACAATCTCGATATGAACGAACGACGCGGTGGTCAGCTGATCGAGGGTCTGATGGGGCTCTTTCCCGATTTTCCGAACCGGCACATGGCGCACCACTGGACCGGCCTCCGCCCCATGACGCCCGATGGCATCCCGGTCCTGGGCGAATCGCCGCTGCGCAACCTCTACCTCAACGTCGGGCACGGCCATCTGGGCTGGACCCTGGCCTGCGGCAGCGCCAAGGCGGTCGCCGACCTGATGGTCGAGGAGAAGCCGGACGTGAAAATCGACGGTGCCAGCTTGCAGCGGTTCTAAAGCTTAGCCCGGATCAAGCGGTTCTGTCCGGGTTGCGCGCTAGTGTGATGGTTCCGAAATTCGTCACATTTTATGTGACGAGTTTCGGAGGCTGAATCACACTAGAATCTTAGAGTTAGTGTCCCTTTGAACCCGAAATTCGATACATCGAATTTCGGATTCGGGACACTAGCGAAAGGCGGAACCTCCGACGTCGGCGCGCCGGCCATCCTGCGTCTGCAGCGCGGCCAGCGGCGACAGGGAAATCTCCCGCACCAACTTTTCCAGGATGGCTTTTTCGAAGACCTGCCAGTCCTTCGCCACCATGACGAAGGCGCCGCCGCCGCCGATCACGTTGTTGCGGAAGTAGCGGTCGAGCAGCGGGATCTCGTTCAAGATCGCCAGCCCGTTGACCGTAATACCGCGCTTCACGGCACGATCGCGGCCCAGGGTCGGGATCGGCCCATGGTTGGCGCGGCCGTCGCCCGATAGATCGATGACTTTGCGCAGCCCTTCGAAAGGGCTGTTTTCGATCTCACCGACCGCGAACTCCAAGGCGCTGCTGATCGCCGTGGCGCCCCCCTTGATCTGTCGGGGCGTGGCGGCGATCCGGTCGGCCAGGGCATGCGCGTCGGTGCTGTCGCGGACCAGAGTCCAGGGTACGACGACCACTTGGTCGAAGACCTCAGCCCACTGCACCAGGGCAACCGCAATTCCCCGGTTGCCGGCAACCTCGACCGCCTTGGCAACCGCCGGGTGGCGGAAGGCTGCGGCCAGCCCGTCGAGCTGGAGCCGATACTCCTCCTCGTTGATCGAGGAGGAGGTATCGATTGCAAGGACCAGCTCCAGGTCGACCAGCTCCTGCGCGGTGACGGCAGCGGCCCCGGCCAGGACACCGCCAAGGCCGGCAAAAGATGCGACTGCGAGAGATCTGAGGCAGTGTCCGAGGCGCCCGATCATGCGGAAAGGTTACCCCGGCGGCGACGCGCCGCCCAGCCTCGTCGACACTCCGCCGAGCCGCTAAGGTATGTCGCCACTGGCCCAGATGCCGCGCCTGGCGATTCGTGCTGCCTCCTCGACGTGCTCGTAACGCGAGGCGTAACTGCGATCTGCGCGGGCCCAGCCGCGGTGTACCATCTCATAGCCGAGATCGATGTCGCCGGCCCTGCAGGTCGCAACGATCACCTTCCCGAAGCGCCCGCTCTCGAGTCCTTCGCAACGCACCGGCGCATCGGCGACGAGGCTCATCAGAGCCTGCCGCGCCTCGAGACCGCAGGGAAAACTGCTGCCGTTCTGCGCGCAGGTCGCGGCCTTGTCCGGCGCATCGATTCCCAGAAGCCGGATCGTCTCGCCGTTCACGACGATGGTGTCTCCGTCGACCACCTCGGTGATATCTCCGGCGCGCAGCGGTGCGACCCACAGCAGGAGCAAGGGAAGAGCCAGCAGGACACCCGGCATCATTGATCGCGCCAAGCCGGCGGCGGCTCGAAGCCCCCGGTCCAGATTCCCCGACCGGCCTGTTGCGCGGCTGCTTCGTCCGCGCTGTAGGCAGCCGACTCGCCCGGCCGCGCCAGGGCCCAGCCGCGCGCCACGATCCAGCCATTCAGCTCCGGGCCGCCGCGTCCGCCGAGAGCGCACAGGCCGATCAAGACTCCGGAAGCATCGCGGCCCCGTTCCTCGCAGACCACCCAATTGAGGCCGATCCGCTCGGCCAAAGCCCAGCGCGCCGCCTGCCCACAGTTCCAGCGCTGGCCAGCTGCGAAACAGGTCTCGGAGGGCCGCGGCGCCGACACGCCGAACAACCGCACCCGCACGCCGAGCAGCTCGAAGCTGGCAGCATCGATCACATGGGGCCGCTTGCCGGCGATCTCCGCCGAAGACGGCGTCACCAGAACGGCGAGCAGAAGGGCCACAAGGAGGAGTCCGCGCATGGCGGCAGGATGCCAAGCCAGAGGCGCGGACCGCAAGGCTCAGGCGCGATTTTTAGGGAGCGCTACCGCCGCTAGTACTTGGAGCCGTCGCTGGGCACCGCGTCGCGCAGGGCGTCGACCAGCTCGCTGCGCCGCGCGCGCTCCTCGCGCTTGCGCTGAATCCTGTAGAGACCGCGTACGGTTCTTACGCCGGCGGCATTGTCGACCACGTCGTTGAAGGCCACGGCCTTCATGGACTGCTCTACGTAGGCCGCATCGATACCGACCCGCTGCAGCATGTTGGCTAGGCTGTCGGCGCTGCTGCCCGGCGTGACGGCGATGCCGAGATCCTCCGCGCTGAACGGCCGTTTCACCGGCTTCGGCAAACGCAGTCCAACCTGCCCAGGCTGCCCGGGGGGCTGCTGCAAAGCTTGGGTAAAGCCGGCGTATCGCACGCCCGCCGGCGGCGCGGCCGCTACTCTCTCCAGAGTCGGCGTCGCCTTGGGCTCCAGAGTCGGCGTCGCTTTAGGCTCCAGAGTCGGCTTCACCTTGGGGGCCAGCGTCGGCTCTGGTGCCGGGTCTGGCGTGGGCGCCGGCGCCAGGGCGGGCCTCGCCTGGGGAACCACTTTGGTGACCCGCATCGGCTGGACTGCAGTCGGCTTAGGAGCCGGTGCCAGTTCCAGCGTCGGTTCTGCCATCGCCGGCGTTTCCAGGGATGCTTCCACGGTCGGTTCGGCGGGCAGGCTCGGGTCCGGCTCGAAGGACCGCAAGAGGTCGGCAACCGCCGAGAGGTCGCCCAGCGAAGCGGACTCGGACCGCGCAGCAATGAGAACATCGGTCAAGGTCACCGAAGTCCTGGCGACAGCCAGTTGGCTCTCGGCTTGCCTGTCCACCAGCGACTCGGCATCCGCCCGCTCGACGGCAGCCTGCGGAGAGCCCGTTTTAGGCTCCTGCGGCGCCCGTTCGGCCACGGCAAAGCTGCTGTCACTGCCGAGCTCGGCCGACGGCAGCCAGTCACCGAACAATACGGCCGACTGGGCCCAACTTATGACGCGCTCGATCGACCAAGCCGGCTCGCTATGGGCCGGCTCGGCATCGGCCACCTGGGTCTCGGTCTCGCTGGAGACTGCGCCGGCGGCAGCCGTGCGCGGTGCGACAGACGGATCCCACAGAAACGAAGCCCCCGCCAGGATCGTGGCGCCCTCGCCTTCGCCCAGCGCCGAAACGATGTCCTGCAGGGTCGCGCCTTCGTCCGTTGAGCTCGTAGAGGCGCGGACAGCCTCGGTTACGTCAGCGAGCGAGACGGAGGCCCCGTCCGGCGCCCCCTGGGACGCCACGTCGGGCGCTGTCCCGTCTTCCGCAAGAAGCGAGCCCGTGGGAGCCAGAATAACCGCGGCTGCGGTTGCCAAAACTATTGCAGGGGCCGAAGTCCTGGGTGTCATCGGATGCCTCCTTTTTTGACACCCAAGCCCATATACGCGGCCGAAACCGATTTCCTACTCATAGTTCTCCAGGAACCAAACCTTGACACATAGGATTCGCACCGGATCAACCTGAATCGACAGGACTCACCTGTCAAGAACTCCAGTATTTCTGGCCAACAATTCTGACACTGCTTTCTAGAGCTTCACAATCCGGCGGTCGAAAGGGCACAGAATAGTCACAGCCGTGCGCAGCCCGCGTAAAAGGCTTGTTCCTACTCTGGCGGCGGCTTAGCACTCACCGATGACTACGGGATCGCCACCACCCGCCACGGCCGCAGCGACGACAGCAGCCTCGGAGTCCCCGCTCGCGGCAATCCTGCTGCTGGTCACCGCCATGTCCGTGGTGCCGCTGATGGACGGCATCGCCAAGTATCTGAGCGCCAGCTATCCGGTCAGCCAGGTGGTCTGGGCACGCTATTTCTTCCATCTCCTGGTTCTCGTGCCGCTGGTGGCCTGGAACCATGGACGGCGCGGGCTGGTGCCGCAGAAACCGGCCGTGCAGGTCCTCCGCTCGGCCTTCCTGCTGATGTCGACAATTCTGTTCTTCGCAGCCATCGCCCTGATCCCGCTGGCCGATGCGATCGCCCTGGTCTTCGTCTCGCCGCTCATCGTCACCGCCTTCTCGCCGCTGGTGCTGGGCGAGCAGGTCGGATTGCGCCGCTGGTCGGCCGTGATTGTCGGATTCATTGGCGCCTGTATCGTTTTCCGGCCTGGCCTCGGCGTATTCCAGTGGGGCTCGCTGTTGGCGCTGGGTGCAGGCTCGCTCTATGGCTTCTACGTTCTCATGACCCGCAAGCTATCCGGCAGCGCACCACCGCTGGTGACGCTGTTCTACACCGCCTTGCTCGGCGCTGCGGTCATGACCGCCGTCATGCCTTTCACCTGGGTTCCGCCGAGCGCCCGGGATCTGGCCTTGATGGTGGCCATGGGCGCGGTTGCCGCGAGCGGCCATTTCCTCATCATCAAGGCCTTCGAGAAGGCGCCCGCCTCGCTCCTGGCGCCCTACAGCTACAGCGAGATCGTCATGGCGACGGCCGTCGGATACCTGGCGTTCGGCGACTTCCCGGACGCCTGGACCTGGATCGGCATCGCCGTCATCGTCTTCAGCGGCATCTACATCTCGCTGCGCGAACAGCGGCTGCGAAAAAACCCAGTCTCGGCCATGGCCGGCCCGCCCTCAAATCCGGTTGGGCCGGCTAGCCCTCCTGCAGCAAGCTCCAGAGACCCAGGAACGCGGGATTCGGGCGGGTGATGAGCCAGGTCGGGATCGCCGCCAGATAGCCGCTAAAGCGTCCTTTGTCCTCGAAGCGTCGACGGAAACCCGAAGCAGCGAAGCGCTCCGAGACCCGCGGCAGGATGCCGCCGGCCAGATAAACGCCGCCTTCGGCACCCAGGCTGAGGGCCAGGTCGGCGGCCACCGTCCCCAGCAGGTCGCAGAAGGTCTCGAAGGCGGCGGCGCTGATCGGGCAGCCGGTTGCAGCGGCCTCGAGGATCTCCGCGGCGCTTCGCTCGGGCACGGTCTGCCCCTCGAGTTCGGCGATCACGCCGTGCAGATTGACCAGCCCCACACCGCAGATCGCACGCTCGGCCGAAACGTGGCCGAAGCGCTCGCGCAGCAGGGCGATGATGTCGGCCTCGCGCTGCGTGGCCGCGGCCAGGGTGACGTGGCCGCCCTCGGTCACCAGCACACGCGGCCGGGACTCGCCCCAGGGTTGCCCCAGGGGTGCATCTAGGGCGGGCAGATAACCGGCGACGCCCAGCCCCGTGCCGGGTCCGAGCACGGCCAGCGGTTTGCCGGCCTGCGCCTTCCCGCCGCCGATTTTCAGCAGGTCATCCACCGCAAGCCGGGGCAGCGCCCAGGCGACGGCCTGGAAGTCGTTGAGCAAGGAAACCGAGGCGATACCCAGGTCGTCACCAAGCTGGCCGGCGTCGAAGCGCCAGGGGCCATTGGTGAGCGCGGCCGTGCCGTCGTCGCCGACCGGCCCGGCGATCGCCAGGGCCGCTCGCTCCGGCGGCCGCTCCGTCTCGGCGAGGAAGCGGCGAATCGCCATCTGTGGATCGGGATAGTCCTCGACCTTCAGCGCGGCGGTGGGGCCGATCCCGCCCTCGCCGGCCAAAGCGAAACGCGCATTGGTGCCGCCGATGTCACCGAGCAGCCAGCGGCCCATAGTCCTAGTCGGCAACCGGTTTGGTGGCCGCCGGCTCTACGGCCATCGGATCAGCGGCCACCGGCTCAGCAGTGAGCGCCGCGACGAAGGATTCGCGCCAGGCCGTCACGTCGTACTTTTTCAGGCGATCGTACATGGCCCGCCAGCGTTCGCGCCGCTCGTCCTGGGACATGGTGAGCGCCATCTGCAGGGTTTCGCCGACCCCCTCGATATCGTAGGGGTTCACGGCCAGCGCCTCTTCCAGCTCGCGCGCCGCACCGGCGAAGCGCGACAGCACCAGAACGCCGGGATTGCGCGGGTTCTGCGCGGCGACGTACTCCTTGGCGACGAGGTTCATGCCGTCGCGCAAGGGGGTCACCAGGCCGACCCGGCTGCGCCGGAAGAATCCGGCCAGGGTCTGCCGGGTAAATCCCTTGTTGAGGTAACGGATCGGCACCCAGTCGAACTCCGCATAGCTGGCGTTGACGTGACCGGCCGCGGCTTCCAGCTGCTTTCTCAGCTCGACGTACTCCGGGACATCGACCCGCGACGGCGGCGCGATCTGCAGGAAAACCACCTGGCCGCGGTTGGCGGGATAGTTGCGCAGCAAGTGCTCGTAGGCCTCCACGCGCTCGACCAGCCCCTTGGAATAGTCCAGGCGGTCCACGCCGATGATGAGGTCGCTGCGCCGCAGGCTTTCGGTGAGCCGCTTCGTCTGGCGCGACTGCGCCGCTTCCTTGGCGGCCTCGGCAACGGCTTCGGTGTCGATGCTGATCGGGAAGACGCCAGCCCGGAGAGTCCGGCCGTAGGCCGCAACGACGCCGTCTTCGCGGACCTCGCCGCCGGCCTCGAACACAATGTAGTCGAGGAAGGCCCGCAGGTCCTGTTGCGTCTGGAAGCCGACCAGGTCGTAGGCGCAAAGCGCCCGCGTGAGCGCCATGTGGTTGGGCAGGGTGAGCAGCACGTCCTGCGCCGGCCAGGGTATGTGCAGGAAGAAGCCCATCCGCTGATTGCAGCCAGCCAGGCGCAGCTGCTCGGCCATGGGGATCAGGTGGTAGTCGTGCACCCAAATCAGGTCGTCGTCCTTGAGCAGTGGCCGCAGATGGCTGGCGAAGAGCGCATTCACCCGCTGATAGCTGACCATGTTGCGCCGGCTGAAGTCGGTCAGGTCAAGGCGGTAGTGAAACAGCGGCCAGAGCAGGCGGTTGGCGTAGCCGTTGTAATACTCGTCGTATTCCCGCTGCCCCAGGTCGATGGTGGCGTAGGTCAGCTTGCCGACGTTGAAGAGATTGGGTGTGTCGGTTTCCGTCTCGGACACGCGGCCGCTCCAGCCGAACCAGATGCCGCCCTGCTCGCGCAGCGCCGCCAGGATCGCGACGGCCAGCCCGCCTTCGCTGCCGGAGCGTCCCTTGCGCACCGGCGCGACCCGGTTCGAGACCACGACCAGCCGGCTCATAGCGCTTCCTCCCAGGGTTTCGAGAGGCGCATGGCGGAATGGATCAGTCCCACCAGGGAATAGGTCTGCGGATAGTTGCCCCAGAGCTCGCCGCTCTCCGGATCGAGATCCTCCGACAGCAGGCCGAGCGGGTTGCGGCAGGCCAACATGTTCTCGAAGAGGGCGCGGGCCTCATCCAGCCGCCCGACGGCGGCCAACGCGTCGATGTACCAGAAGGTACAGACGTTGAACGCATTCTCCGGATGTCCGAAATCGTCGGGCGCGTCGTAGCGGTGAAGGTGCATCCCGCGGCGCAGCCGCGCCTCGACCAGCGCCAGTGTGCCAAGGAAGCGTGGATCGTCGGCCCCAATGAAACCGAGTTGCGGCAGCAGCAACAGACTGGCATCGGTCTCCTTACCGCCGAAGGTGGCGACGAAGCTTTCGAGTTCCTCGTTCCAGGCCCGCTCCAGAACAGCCTTGCGAATCGTCTCGGCATGACCCCGCCAGTGGCTGGCGCGATCCTCCTGCTCGAGTTGCAACGCGATCTTGGCCAGGCGGTCGCAGGCGGCCCAGCACATGACGCTGGAGTAGGTGTGCACGCTCTCCCGCGTGCGCAGCTCCCAGAGGCCTGCGTCCGGTTGATCCCAGCGTGCCAGCGCCTGCTCGCCCAGATCCTCGAGCCGCTGGAACAACGCTAGATCGCCCATCCGCGTCAAACGCTGGTCGAAGAAGGTCTGCGCGGTGGAGAGGATGACGCTGCCGTAACCGTCGTTCTGTACCTGGGTGTAGGCGTGGTTGCCCTTGCGCACCGGCCCCATGCTGCGATAGCCGGCCAGGCTCTCGACCTGCGACTCATCCAGGCGGCTCTCTAGGGTAATTCCGAAAACCGGCTGCAGATAGCCGTCCTCGGCGCCGGCGACAATGTTGGTGATGTAGTTGAGGAAGCCCTCCATGGTGCGGGTCGCGCCCAGCTGGTTGAGCGCGTGGACCACGAAGTAGGAGTCTCGCAGCCAGCAGAGGCGGTAGTCCCAGTTGCGCGCCGTATCGGCCGCTTCCGGGATCGAGGTGGTCATGGCGGCGATGATCGCGCCGCTTTCCTCGAAGTTGGAGAGCTTGAGCGTGATGGCGGCGCGGATCACCGCCTCCTGCCATTCGAACGGCAGGGAGAGGAAACGACACCATTCGCGCCAGTAGTCGTCGGTCTTCTCGAAGAAGTCGCGAGCGGTCTCGTTGACGCCCTGGGTCAGGCTCTCGTCGGGGCCGAGCAGTAAGGTGATCGGCGTTTCCAGGATGAAGGGGACCTCCTCCTGGATGTAGGTGATCGGCCCGTCGGTGGTGAGCCGCAGCACCTGGTCGGGCATCACGTAACGCACGTGGTTGGAGCCGCGCGTGGTCGTCGGCCTCTCGGCGCCGTAGCCATAGGTCGGCCGCAGCCGGACCCGGATGCGCGGCGTGCCGGCGATCGGCCGGATCCGGCGGATCAGCATGATCGGCCGGAAGACGCGGCCGAACTGCTTGAAGCGCGGCGCGAAGTCGCGGATTTCGATGGCCCCGCCGTTGCGGTCGTAGAGCCGCGTCTCGACCACCGCGGAATTGCGCCGGTAGCGCTGCTCGCTATGCGACAGATCGAACAGCTCGATCTCGAAGAAGCCCTTGTCGCCGTTCTGGTGATCGTTCAGTAGGGAGCAGAAGATCGGGTCGCTGTCGAAGCGCGGCAGACAGCACCAAACGATCCGCGCGTGGCGGTCGAGCAGGGCCCCGAAGCTGCAGTTGCCGATGACGGCTAGATTGAGAGAGCTCACACGGCACTCCTTGCGGCGGTTCGGAACTGCAGACCGCCCTGCCCGCACCGCCGTGCTGCGGCGTCGAAGCGAGCCGGCACACGACGGTCACGGCGGTGCCCAGTCGGACGGAGAAAGGAGATTGTCATCTTGGCAGGACGTCGCCCGTGGATCCGTCGCTCGTGTCGGACAGGGTCGTCATCACAGACTCCGACCTCGCCCAGGGTCATAATAGCCGGACGGCGACGCGATGCCAGGATGGAAGCGGCCCGAAAGGAAGGGAGGCGGCGGCTTTGCGACAGACGACGGCGCGCGTTTGTTGCAATGGCTGCCTCGAGTCTGCGACTGTGGCGGCCTCAATGTGCCCCTCGCGACCCTCTGGCCTGGCAAGCATGAGCCAAATCCCGAGCCCTTCCCCGCCCTTCAACGCCGAATTCCGTGAAGGCCTGGCCGAGCTGTTCAAATGGCGTCGCGACGTCAGGCGCTTCCGCCGCGATCCGCTGGACGAGGACCTGCTCGACCGACTGATCGCGCTGGCACGCCTGTCGCCGTCGGTCGGTTTCAGCCAGCCCTGGCGCTTCGTGAAGGTGCGCGACCCGGCGCGGCGCGAGGCGGTGCGGCAGAACTTTCAGGCCTGCAATCAGGCGGCTTTGGGCGACTATCAGGGGGAGCGTGCCCGCCTCTATGCCGAACTCAAGCTGGCCGGCCTCACCGAGGCCCCCGTGCACCTCGCCGTCTTCTGTGACGAGGGAACCGAGACCGGCAACGGCTTAGGGCGCAAGACCATGCCGGAGACCCTGCGCTATTCCGTGGTCACGGCGGTGCACGGCCTGTGGCTGGCGGCGCGCGCCTGGGGCATCGGCGTCGGCTGGGTCTCGATCCTAGAGCCCGAGGCGATCAAAGACATCCTGCGGGTGCCGGAGACCTGGTCCCTGATCGCCTACCTCTGCATCGGCTATCCCGAGGAAGAGCACAGCGATCCGGAGCTGGAGCGCCACGGCTGGGAAGCGCGCCGGGACGACGACGTGTTGATTCGCTGACGCGCGGGTTCGTTAGAGTTCCGCCCGGGCCGACGGGGTAGGGCCCAGCCGATCAGGATTCAACGTCGAGCAGACTCCCGACCATCTCGTTCAAGGTCTCGATCACCCTGAGGTTGGCCTTGTAGGCCTGTTTCGCCTGCAGCTGGGTCACCATCTCCTGCTCCAACGAGACGTTCGGCCGCGCCACCAGACCCTCGGCATCGGCGTCCGGAGCGCCCGGATCGAAGCGCAGGACGGACGGCGGGTTGATCGGCCGCGATTCGCCGCGCACGCCGCCTTGCGGCCCGGCAACGCCGAGCACGCGGTGCGGCACGAAGCCATCTTCGGCGGTCTCGGCCAGGTCGCTGCGCACGCCCGTGCTGCCGATGTTCGCCACATTGCTGGCCGAGGTCGCAAGGCGCTTGCCTTGCAGAGCTAAGCCAGAGAGCGGGACGCTGTAGAGCGGGTTCATGGACCCTCCACGGAAATCCTACCAAGCTAATATAGCACTTCGAGATAACTTATTCAAATATTTGATATTAAACCAATTTTGTCTCAAATTTTAGGTAAATTCGAAGCAGCCATGCGAGTTGCGCAGGTCAGGACTGCATATATCGGGCAGATATATATCTTGGTCTGATTATCTCGGATCGATATATAACAGCGGTCGAAGGAGGGGCGGCCATGGACGCAAGGACCCTTTGCCTTGCCGTGCTGAAGCGCGGCGATGCCAGCGGATACGAAATCAAGAAGGCGCTGGAAGAGGCGCCCTTCAGCCATTTCCAGGACACCGGTTTCGGCTCGATCTATCCGGCGCTGACCCGGCTGACCGAGGACGGCCACCTGGTCTGCACCGCCATGCAGCAGGAAAAGCGCCCCGACAAGAAGGTCTATTCGATCACCGCGAAGGGCCACGACGCCCTGGTCGCCGCCCTGATGGAGCCTCCGGCGCCGGACCGCTATCGCTCCGACTTTCTCTTCATTCTGTTCCTCGGTGACCTGCTGCCGGCCAGCCACCTGGCCCGGGTCGTGGACCAGCGTATCGCCGACTACGAGGAGCGCATCGCCCACATGCAGAACTGCGAGTTCCGCGACCGGCCCGGCGCCCACCGCGTGGTGCACGGCTTCGGCCTAGCGGTCTATCGCGCCGCGGCGGACTACCTGCGCGAGCATCGCGACGAGCTGCTGGCCGGTGCCGCCGACGCGCCCCGACTGGTGGCGGAGTAGGCGCATCCCGGGGAATAGCATGCTGCATTGCAACGTATTACCTAGAGACTCGGCCAGAGACCCGAAACGTCTGCTGAAGGGCGCGATCAGATCATGAAGAAATCCTACATCATCGCCGCCGTGCTTGCCGTCGCCGCAGCCGCTTGGGTGATCTCCGGCCAGCTGGACGGAGAGCGCAAGGCCGAGGCCCAGAAGCCCCCGGCGCAACTGAGCGTGGCCAAGCAGGTCCCCACCGTGCGCGTACGCAGCCAAAGCGCCGAACAGCGGATCACTGAAATCACCTTGCGTGGCCGTACGGAGGCGCTGCAGTCGGTTGATATCAGAGCGGAGACCTACGGCCGTATCGTCGAGCTGACCATCGAGCGCGGCGCCCAGCTTAAGGAAGGGCAGCTGATCGCCCGGCTGTCACCGGAAGGCCGCCCCGCCGCCTTGAAGGAGGCCAAGGCCCTACGCGAGCAGCGCCGCATCGAATTCACCGCGGCTCAGAAGCTGTCCAAGAAGGGCTTCCGGGCGGAGACCCAGCTGGCCGAGGCGGAAGCGGCCCTCGAGGCGGCCGACGCCGCCGTGCGGCGTGCCGAGGTCGAGCTGGAGAACACCGAGGTCGTCGCCCCCTTCGACGGCATCGCCGACGATCGCATGATCGATCGTGGCGACTTCGTCGAGCTCGGCGACAACATCGCCCGCATTGTCGATCTCGATCCGATCCTCGTGGTGGCCCAGGTCAACGAGCTCGACGTCGGACGCATCGAACGCGGTGCCGTCGGCAATGCGCGACTGATCACCGGACTGGAGGTCGCCGGCCAGGTTCGCTTCATCGGCTCAATGGCCGATCCGCAGACCCGTACCTTCCGGGTCGAGCTGGAGATCCCCAATCCGGACGGCGCCATTCCCGACGGTGTTTCGGCGGAGGTCCGCCTGCCGGTCGGCCAGGTCTCGGCGCACCGGGTCTCACCGGCGATCCTCAGCCTGACCGACGCTGGCGAGGTCGGCGTGAAGACCGTCAACCCGGACAACACCGTGCAGTTCCGCCGCGTGCAGATCGTCGACAACTCCCCCGAGGGGGTTTGGCTCGCCGGGCTGCCCAAAAACGTCACCTTCATTACCGTCGGCCAGGAGTTCGTGACCGACGGCCAGGAGGTGCGCCCGGTACCCGAACAGGACCAGACACCCGAACTGGACCAGGAGACGGAGCCGAACGCCGCTCCGGAGCAAGATCCAGAGCAGGCGGTGGAGGGTAGCGCTTCGTGAGTGCCGTCATCGACGCCGCGATCAGCCATTCCCGCACGGTGCTCTCGGGGCTCCTGCTGATCCTGATCTCCGGGACTTTCGCCTACGTCGGTATCCCCAAGGAATCCGACCCGGACATCAACATCCCGGTGCTTTACGTCAACGTTAGCCACGAGGGCATCTCGCCGGAGGACGCTGAACGCCTGCTGGTCAAGCCGCTCGAGGAGGAGCTGCGCAGTATCGAGGGCGTCAAGGAGATGCGCTCGGCGGCCTACGAAGGCGGCGCCAACGTGGTCATGGAGTTCGAGGCCGGCTTTGACGCCGACATCGCCATGGCCGACGTGCGCGACAAGGTCGATCTCGCCAAGCCGGAACTGCCGGAGGAATCCGACGAGCCGACGGTGCACGAGATCAATCTGAGCGAGTTCCCGGTTCTGGTGGTTACCCTCTCGGGCGACGTGCCGGAACGCACCTTGCTGCGCCTCGCGCGCAACCTGAAGGACGAGCTCAAGGCGATTCCCAGCGTGCTGGAGGTGCAAATCGGCGGCGACCGCGAAGAGCAAGTCGAGCTGATCGTCGACCCCCTGGTGCTGGAAAGCTACGGCCTCGATGCGCGCGACATCATTGACGCCGTCAGCCGCTCGAACCGGTTGGTCGCGGCCGGCTCGCTGGACACCGGCCAGGGACGCTTCTCCATCAAGGTGCCGGGGCTGTTCGAGAACGCCGACGACATCCTCAACATGCCGGTCAAGGTGAACGACGATGCCGTCGTCCGGTTCCGCGACATCGGCAGCCTGCGACGCACCTTCAAGGATCCCGAGGGCTTCGCCCGCATCAACGGGCTACCGGCCCTGGCGCTCGAGGTCTCCAAGCGCACCGGACAGAACATCATCGAGACCATCGAGCGGGTGCGCGCCGTGGTCGCGGAGGAGCAACAGAGCTGGCCCGCGGAAGTCACGGTCAGCTTCAGTCAGGACAAATCGACCGACATCCGCACCATGCTGAAGGACCTGCAGAACAACGTGCTGAGCGCGGTGCTGCTGGTCATGATCGTGATCGTGGCGGCACTGGGCCTGCGTTCGGCCGGGCTGGTCGGGGTCGCGATTCCCGGCTCCTTCCTGACCGGCATCCTGGTCCTCGCGGCGGCCGGCCTAACGGTCAACATCGTCGTGCTGTTCAGTCTGATCCTGGCGGTCGGCATGCTGGTCGACGGCGCCATCGTGGTGACCGAATATGCCGACCGCAAGATGAGCGAGGGCCTGCACAAGCGCGAAGCCTACGCTCTTGCCGCCAAACGCATGGCCTGGCCGATCATCGCCGCAACGGCGACCACCCTGGCCGCCTTCCTGCCGCTCATGTTTTGGCCCGGCATTGTCGGCGAATTCATGCGCTACCTGCCGCTGACCCTGATCGCGACGCTAAGCGCCTCGCTAATGATGGCGCTGGTCTTCGTGCCGACCCTCGGCTCCGTGGTCGGCCGGCCGGGCGGTTCGGCCGACCCCAAGACGATGAAGGCCCTGGCCGCCGGCGAAACCGGCGATATTTCAGATGTGCCCGGTCTGACCGGCCTTTACACCAGAGTCCTACGCCGTGCGCTGAGGCATCCGGGCCTGATCTTGGCGACCGCCGTCGCCGTCCTGATCGGTGCCAACTACGCCTACGGTACCTTCGGCCGCGGGGTCGAGTTCTTCCCCGATGTCGAGCCCGACAACGTCGCCCTGCAGGTGCATGGCCGCGGCAACCTGTCGGTCTACGAGCGCGACTTCTTGCTGCGCCAGGTCGAGGACCGGGTGCTCGACCTTCAGCGCGAGAAAGAGGAGTTCCACGCGATCTACGCTCGCTCTGTCGCTTCCTCCGGCATTGAGGGCGATGAGGAGCCGGAAGACCTGATCGGCACCATTCAGCTCGAGTTCACCGACTGGAGCCTGCGCCGCCCGGCAGATGAGATTTTGGCCGAAATCCTGGAACGCACGGCGGACCTAGCCGGTATCTTCGTCGAAACCCGTAAACAGGAGGCCGGCCCGCCCGTCGGAAAGGCGATCCAGATCGAGGTGACGGCGCGCGACCCGGCCTTGATTGCCCCCACCGTCGCCAAGATCGGCCAGGCGATGGTCGAGATCGGCGATATCGTCAACATGGAGGATGGTCGGCCGATTCCGGGCATCCAGTGGGAGCTCGAAGTCGACCGCGCTCAGGCCGCCAAGTTCGACGCCGACATCACCCTGATCGGCAGCTATGTCCGCATGGTGACCAACGGCATGCAGCTCAGCGACACCCGGCCGGACGATGCCGACGAGGAAATCGATATCGTCGTTCGCCTGCCGGAGCGCTATCGCAACTTCGAGCAGCTCAAGCAGATCCGCGTGCAAACTGCTGTCGGGCTGGTCCCGATCGCCAACTTCGTGACCCGCGAAGCGCGGCCCAAAGTCAGCATCCTGCGGCGCGTCGACGGCAACCGCGCCATCACTCTCAAGGCAGACGTGGCGCCCGGCGTGCTGGCCGACGACAAGGTGCGGGAGATTCGCCAATGGCTCGCCGGCGCCGAACTGCCCGAGGGCGTCAAGGTAACCTTCAAGGGCGAAGACGAAGAACAGGAAGCGGCCAAGGCCTTCCTCGGCAAGGCCTTCGGGGTCGCGCTGTTCCTCATGGCCATCATCCTGGTGACCCAGTTCAACAGCTTCTACAGCGCCTTCCTGATCCTCTCGGCGGTGGTCATGTCGACCATCGGCGTGATGATCGGCCTGCTGGTGACCAACCAGCCCTTCGGCATCGTCATGTCTGGCATCGGCGTGATCGCGCTGGCCGGGATCGTGGTCAACAACAACATCGTGCTGATCGACACCTTCGACCGCCTGAAGAAAACCACGGCGACGGTTGAGGAGGCGATCCTACGCACTGGAGCGCAGCGCCTGCGGCCGGTCTTCCTGACCACGGTGACGACGATTCTCGGCCTCATGCCCATGGTGCTGGGCATGAACATCGATCTCTTCTCGCGCGATGTTCAGATCGGCGCGCCCTCCACCCAGTGGTGGCGGCAGCTTTCCACGGCGATCGTCTTCGGGCTCGGTTTCGCGACGGTGCTGACCCTGGTGGTGACGCCTTCGGCGCTGATGCTGCGGGCCAATGTTGCGGCTTGGTTGCAGCGCCGGCGCCGCCGGAAAGAGCCTACGCCGGAAGCTGCACGGGAGGGCTTGCCGGAAGCGGCCGAGTAGCCGGACGCTCCCCAAGACGCGGGCCCGCGCCCTCATTCGGGTTCGTCGTCCTCCAGGTCCTCCTCGGGCATTTCCCGCTCCTTGCGCCGAAATACGACGCTGGCATAGGGAATGCTGGCCAGGTAGGTGAAGCCGGCAACGGCCATGGTGATCCAGGGCGTGCTGATCAGGAAGGCGAAGCTGGTGCCGACGCCGAGCAGTACGAAGACGACGTAGCGCCCCGGCACCTTGACCCGCTTGAAGGCGAAGGTGGGGATGCGGCTCACCATCAGCGCCGAGACGCCGATCAGTGTGAGACCGGTGATGATCGGATTGGCGAAGATCGACACCTCGAACTGCAGGCCAAGCACGAGCGGCAGCAGGGCGAGCCCGGCGGCCGCCGGCGCCGGCACGCCGACGAAATAGTTCTGCATCCAGGCCGGCTTGTGCACCGGGTTGTCGAGCTGGATGTTGAACCGTGCCAGCCGAAGCGCGCAGCAAACCGCGAAAAGCAGCGACAAGGCCCAGCCGAAGCCCCCGGCCCCGTGCAGGCTCCAGAGGTAGATCACCATGGCCGGCGCGACGCCGAAGCAGACGATGTCGGACAGTGAATCGAGCTCTGCGCCGAAGCGGCTCGTCGCCTTCAGCGCTCGTGCGATACGCCCGTCCAGGCCGTCGAGTACCGCGGCCACCAGGACAGCGATGACCGCTCGCTCCCAGACACCGTCCAGCGCGTAGCGCATGGCGGTCACGCCGGAGCAGAGCGCCAGCAAGGTCAACGCATTGGGGATCAGGCGGTTGAGCGACTGGCCGCTGCGCAGACCGCGGCGTTTACGCACTGTCGCCATTCAGCGTTCCTCCCCCAACCGCTCCGGCTCGTCCGAAGCGAGATCGGCCAGGACGGTCTCGCCGCCGACGGCCCGCTGGCCGACCGCGACCAGGGGCGCGACACCGTCGGGCAAAAAGAGATCGGTGCGGCTGCCGAAGCGGATCAGGCCGAAGCGCTCGCCGGCGCGTACCGCCTGACCGTCCTGCAGGTCGCAGAGGATGCGGCGGGCCACCAGACCGGCGATCTGCACCACTCCCACCGACGCGCCGTCGGCGGTTTCGATGCGCACGGACTGCCGCTCATTGTCCTCAGAGGCCTTGTCCAGCGAGGCGTTCAGAAACTTGCCGTGATGGTAGTGCAGCGCCGTCACCTTGCCGTCCACCGGCACCCGATTGATGTGGACGTCGAAGACGTTGAGGAAAATGCTGATCCGCATCAGCGGCTCCTCTCCCAAGCCCAGTTCCGGCGGTGGCTTGGCCGGGCCGACCCACTGCACCCGGCCGTCGGCCGGGGCGACCAGGAGACCGCCGCGCAGCGGCGTGACGCGCGGCGGGTCGCGAAAGAAATAGACGCACCAGGCCGTCGCCAGGAGACCCAGCCAAAACAGTGGCTCCCAGAGAAAGCCGAGAACCACGGCGACCACAAAAAACACCACCACGAACGGCCAGCCGGCACGGTGAATGGGAACCAAAACCTGATCGAGCACCGCAAATCCCTTAATCGGACAAAAGGCGTTGCGGCGCAGCATAGCTCCAGATTGTCTGGGCCAATACACTATTTTACCGATCCTTAAACCCGCCGATGCTATGCCAAGACTGATTTTTCTCGCTGACTTATCGGCCCAAGGCTCAGCAGATCTTGGCCAGTCGGGCCCCTACGGCGCGGATTTCTTAATCTTTTTCTTACACCGGCCGCCTGTCAGGACATTGGACCGGTAGAAGCAGTTCAATCGAGGGGGAAACCGTGACCCAAGACCCGGAAACGCCGGCGGCGGCAACGGTCGACAACAAGGTCGATATTCAGGACACGGTCAAGCTGGTTTCCGAGCAGATGTTCCCCCTGGAGGTCGGCAGTGTCGAAGTCGACGAGGACGGCACCCTCCGGGCCCGCGACAGCGAGATGCCCCTGGACTTCACCTTCAACTTCCTGGACATCGACTTCGAGGTTCAGGTTCGCGGCGGCGACGACGGCAGCCTGCAGCTCGCCGCCACGCTCGGGCGCCTCCCCTATACGGCGGAAAACGGATGGACCCGGCAGTTCCTGCAGAAGGTCATGACGGCAGCCAGCAAGCTGCGGCGCAGCCGCTTAACCGTCGACGAGAACAACCAGATTGTCCTGCGGGGAGAGGCTGTTCCGCCCGCGCCCCGCACCCCGATGAGCATCATGGCGACACTGACCGCACTGGTGGTCGAGGCCAAGCCCTACCTGGAGATGGTCGCCGAGGGGCTTGCGCTCGATCGGGCCCCACGAGAGGCCAAACGCTAAGCCGCGCCGGGCGTGCGCCGAGATCAGTTCGACTCTTCGGTCTCCTGCGGCAGCATGAAGACCTGGCCCGGGTAGATCAGGTCCGGATCACGGATCTGATCGGCGTTCGACTGATAGATCACCGAATAGCGGAAACCGCTGCCGTAGGTCCGGTGGGCGATGCGCCAGAGGCTATTGCCCGGCTGGACGATGACGAAGCGCTCGTTCGGCAGGGCCGTCAGCATCTCCGCGCGAGAGAAAGGCGTCTCGACGCGGGCGATCACGCTGCCCGCCTCGTCGACTTGATCGATGCGCAAGCGATGCAGACCCGGCGAGACCGTATCGTTCGGGGAAACGACCCAGCGCCCCGAGTCGTTGGCCGTGCCTTGGCCGACCGCGGCATCGTCGAGATAAGCAACAACACGCGCGCCCGGCGCGGCGCGGCCGCTGACCACGATCCTCCCGCTCGCGTCGTAGTCGACCGCGAGCAGGACTAGTTGATCGTCTTGTATACCCGCGCTGTCCGGCTGCTGCAGAACCTGGCTGGCCCCCGCCCCGTCGCGCGGCACCAGCACCGCCAGGGCGTCCTTTGGTGCCGCTTCGGCCCCGTCCTGCTCGCCGTCCGGCTGCCCGAACGTCAATGACCCTTCCGTCGCGGGTTCTCCCGTTTCGGCGTCTCCGGCCTCGGATCCGGCCTGCTCCGGCGTCGCTTGCGCCACCGCGCGCGGCGCGTCCGGCACAACCACGATGACCGCATCGGCGGATTCAGTTTCGACCCCTTCCGGACTACGCGACCGCAAGGTGAGCTTGTGGCTGCCGGCCGGGAGCGGCCTGTCCGGTAACAGGACCCAGTTGCCGTTGCTGTCCGCCACCACCGAAGCAAGGCTCGCGTCGCCGGCGTAAAGGGTGACGTCACTGCCCGGCTCTGCCCGTCCGGCAAGCACGGCCTCGCCATTGCCCTCGATGCGCACGATGTCGAAGCTCGGCCGTATGCTCTCCGGCACCTCGCGGCTGTCGGGCAAGGCGGCGATCTGGGAATCTTTGTCCTCCGACTCGGCAGCAGACGCGGCCTCGCTCATCTGATCCTCGATCGGCACGGAGACTGCGGCGGACTGCTCGGTCTCCACCTCGGCCCCCTGGGCTTCGCCGGCTGCCTCCAAGTCCGCTTCGGTTCCGCCCTCGCCAACTTCCGACTGCGCGTCGGGGCCGGCGGCCGGAACGTCTGCAGCAGCTTCTGCGCTGTCTTCGCTTTCAGGCTCTGCCTGGTCGGTGCCAGCAGTCTCCGCCGAACCGGTGGCGCCCGTCCCATCGGTGTCCGTTTGATCGTCAGCCGACTGCGAACTCTCGGCTTGTGTGCCTTCCGGCAGCGTTTCCGATGTATCGCCGCCGCCCTCGCCAGCGGTCGTGGACGTCTCCTGCGACTCCGCGACCGCTGGCGCATCTTCCCTTGTATCGGCCCGGTCGCCGGTCTGCTGCGTCAAAAGAAAGACGGCAACGACGACGACCAGGAGTCCGAGCGCGGCAACAATCCAGCGCTGCATTGCAGGCATCACCTCACTGACCTGTCCATTTTTCAGGGTAGTATGCCTGTGGGGCCCGCGCAACGACGCCTGGCGTTATGGTTAACGGCGCAAAAAGTCCGTCGAAAGGACCGCTTCGGGGCTCCCGGCTTGGCCTTTGCCCATTCGGCGCGGTAGTTTGGCCCCCTTTTTGCCGCCACTCGTTGCCTAGCTCGGCGGCAACCCAAGTCTGTCCACAGCCAAGAACGGAGTCAAGCCGATGACCGACCTTACCGCGCTCTGTGTCTACTGCGGTTCGTCGCAGGGAGTGAAGCCGTCGCACCGGGACGCGGCGGCCGAGCTTGGGCGGCTCGCAGCGCAGCGCGGCGTACGGATCGTCTTCGGCGGCGGCCGCGTCGGGCTCATGGGTATCCTGGCCGATGCCGCGCTGGCCGCCGGCGGCGAAGTGATCGGTGTGATCCCCGAGCACCTGCAGTCCGCCGAGGTTGGCCACAACGGACTGACGCGCCTCGAGGTGGTCGAGTCCATGCATGTGCGCAAGATGCGCATGTGTGCGCTGGCCGACGCCTTCTGCACCCTGCCCGGCGGGCTAGGCACGCTCGACGAGACCTTCGAGATCATCACCTGGCGGCAGCTCGGCCTGCACGACAAGCCGATCACCCTGCTCAATCTGGAGGGCTTCTGGGATCCTCTGCTCACCCTGATCCGCCACCAGACCGGCGCCGGCTACGTCAGGCCGCAGCACCAGGGGCTTTTCCAGGTCGTCGAAAGGGTCGGCGCCGTTTTCGAGGCAGTGGCCGCCGCCCCGGAAGCGCAGAGACCGAGCGCAGTCGAACGTATGTGACGGCGGCGGCCGGCGCCTTGCGCAATCGGGGCCACCTGCTATCTTCCCCGGCCGGCGGCGACACCCGGCCGTAGCGGCGGCATCAGCGGAAGGAAGAGATGGCGAAGATCAAGGTGAAAACCCCGATCGTCGAGCTCGACGGCGACGAGATGACCCGGATCATCTGGCAGATGATCAAGGACAAGCTGATCCTGCCCTACCTCGACATCGATCTGAAGTACTTCGATCTTTCCATCGAGAGCCGCGACGCCACCGACGACCAGATCACCATCGACGCGGCCAACGCCATCAAGGAGCTCGGCGTCGGCGTCAAATGCGCCACCATCACGCCGGACGAAGCGCGGGTCGAGGAGTTCGGCCTGAAGAAGATGTGGCGCTCGCCCAACGGCACGATCCGCAACATCCTGGGCGGTACCGTGTTCCGCCAGCCAATTATCATGAAGAATGTGCCGCGCTTGGTGCCCGGCTGGACCGAACCGATCGTGATCGGCCGTCATGCCTTCGGCGATCAGTACCGGGCAACCGATTTCAAGGTGCCCGGCCCCGGCAAGTTGACCATGACCTTCACGCCGGCCGACGGCAGTGCGCCGACCAACCTCGAGATCTTCGATTTCCCCGCCTCCGGCGTGGCCATGGGTATGTACAACCTCGACGAGTCGATCCGCGGCTTCGCCCGTGCCTGCTTCAACTATGGCCTATCGCTCGGCTGGCCGGTCTACCTCTCGACCAAGAACACCATCCTCAAGGCCTACGATGGGCGCTTCAAGGACCTCTTCCAGGAGATTTTCGACAGCGAGTTCGCCGACCAATTCGAGTCGAAAGGCATCACCTACGAGCATCGCCTGATCGACGACATGGTGGCCGCCGCGCTCAAGTGGTCCGGCGGCTTCGTCTGGGCCTGCAAGAACTACGATGGCGACGTGCAATCCGACACGGTAGCCCAGGGTTTCGGCTCGCTTGGGCTCATGACCTCGGTGTTGATGACGCCGGACGGCAACACGATCGAGGCCGAGGCGGCACACGGCACGGTCACCCGCCACTACCGCCTGCACCAACAGGGCCAGCAGACCTCGACCAACCCGATTGCCTCGATCTACGCCTGGACCCGGGGCCTGCACCACCGCGGCCGGATGGACGACACGCCGGACGTAACCGCCTTCGGCGAAGCGCTGGAGCGGGTCTGCGTCGAAACCGTCGAGTCCGGTGACATGACAAAAGACCTTGCCTTGCTGATCTCGCCCGATCAGAAATGGCTGACCACCAACGAGTTCATGGACAAGCTGGACGAAAACCTGAAGAAGGCGATGGCCTGACCGGCCCCTAGCCACAGCCCCTGTCCAAACCGAGCCGCCTAGGAATTCCCCCCAACTCCTGGAAAGCGAACCATGCATTTGCGCAACCTTCTTTTGGCCATAGGACTGATCATGACAATGGAAAGCGCGGGCCCCGCAGCGGCGGCAGACCCGGAGAACACGCTCGTCCTGGAGCTTAAGGACGGCACCGTGCTGATCGAGCTGCGCCCTGACCTGGCGCCCAAGCACGTCGAACGGATCAAGGAGCTGGCCCGCGAGGGCTTCTACGACGGCCTGCTGTTTCACCGCGTCATCGACGGCTTCATGGCACAGACCGGCGATCCGCGAGGCGACGGCACAGGCGGCTCCGGCCAGAAGTTGCCGGCCGAGTTTTCCGACGAGCCCTTCGTCCGCGGCACCGTCGGCATGGCCCGTGCCCAGAGCCCGAACAGCGGCGACAGCCAGTTCTTCATCATGTTCGCCGATGGCAGCTTCCTGAACGGCCAGTACACGGTCTGGGGCCAGGTCGTCGAAGGCATGGAGGCGGTCGACAAGATCAAAAAGGCCCCCGCCGGCCGTCAGAGCGGTGCTGTCGACGATCCGGACAAGATCGTCAGCCTCAAAGTCCAGGCGGACGTTAAGTAGGCGAAAAGCCTGCTGAGCTTGGATCGGCCGGTTTTGCCGGCCGGCCGATTGCCGTCCGTGCGGAGGGGCGCCATGTCGAGCGCATACTTCGAGAGTGCGCATTGCGAGGGGCCAGTTCGAAGTGCCTCCGGTGGTTTCGCTCCGTGAGCTGATCGACGCACTGGGAAGTCAAAGCGATCAGTGCAGGTCTTATGTCAACCGCAAGACCGGCGAGTGCTTTTTCGTCAGCGATGAGGATGAGTGGGCTGCCGGGGAAGAGGATCCCAGTCAGCTTCCCGAATGGCAGCGCGAGGCCAATTTGCAGATACGCGAAGTCCTGGACTCGGAGGACTGGCTTGAGCTTCCCGGCCGATTCGAGGTCAACGAGTACAGGATAATGGAGCGCTTCTGTCTGTCGGTTGAGTCAGCCGAGAGGCGCGATCAGCTATTGGACGCAATTCGCGGACGCGGCGCCTTTCGCCGCTTCAAAGATGCAATCTGGCGCATGGGCATCGAGGATGACTGGTACAGATTCCGCGATCAGGAACTCGCAGAGATTGGCATCGCGTGGCTGAAAGAGCGCGGCATCTCATACAAGAACGATGTTTAGCGCGCCGGTCGTGTCTGGCACTTGACGCTTTGCGGTTTCGGCCGACTGAACATCGGGGCCTTTTTCCAACCTCGTCGAACGGCGAGATCTGATGCCCGCGAGTCCTACCCGATCGTTTCGGCGTGGTGGCAGGCGACCTGGCGGCTTTCGTAGCTGCGCAGATCGGGGCGTTCCTGGCTGCAGAGATCGGTCGCGAAGGGGCAGCGCTTATGGAAAGCGCAGCCCGAGGGCGGGTTGATCGGCGAGGGCAGCTCGCCCTGGAGCTGGATGCGCTCGCGCCGGTGGCGCGGATCGACCGCCGGCGTCGAGGCCAGCAGCGCCCGCGTATAGGGGTGCGCCGGTGCCTTGAAGATGGCATCGCGCGTGCCATGCTCGACCGGCCGTCCGAGGTACATGACCATCACCTGGTCGGCGATGTGCCGCACCACGCTCAAGTCGTGCGAGATGAAGAGATAGGCCAGGTCGAATTCTTCCTGCAGATCCATCAGCAGGTTCAGGACTTGGGCCTGGATCGAGACGTCAAGCGCCGAGACCGGCTCGTCCGCCACCAGGATGCGCGGCTGCAGCATGAGAGCACGGGCCACGGCGATGCGCTGGCGCTGCCCGCCATTCTGAACGTAATCGGTCATACCGCCTGGCCCTCTGGGCTACGGTCCGGTGTGCCCCCCGATGAACCGCCATCCAGCGGATAGAAACAGCGCACCTCTCCGTGACCGTCGGGCTCCAAGTGCGGCCGCTCGCCGCGGCAGCGCTCCTGCGCGTGGCGACAGCGCGGATTGAAGAGGCAGCCGTCGGGCCGGTCGCCGGCGCCGGGCACGACGCCCGGAATGGTCGGCAGACGTCGGCCGCCGAGGCTACGCTCGGGCAGCGCGTCCAGCAGAGCGCCGGTGTAGGGATGGCGCGGGCTTTCGAACAAGCGGTCGACGTTGCGCAGCTCGACCTGCTGGCCGGCGTACATGACGTTGACCCGCTGCGCCGTCTCTGCGACCACGCCCATGTCGTGGGTGATCAACACCAGAGCCATGCCGCGATCGCGCTGCAGGTACAGCAATAGGTCCAGGATCTGCGCCTGAATGGTGACGTCCAGTGCGGTGGTCGGCTCGTCGGCGATCAGCAGCCGTGGATTGCAGGCGATCGACATGGCGATCATCACGCGCTGGCTCATGCCGCCGGAAAGCTGATGGGGAAAGGCGCCGAGCCGGCTCTCCGGGTCGGGAATGCCGACCTGCTCCAGAAGCTCGATAGCCCGGTGCCGCCGCTCCTGCCGCGTGCCGCCCTCGTGCACCCGCAGCGACTCGGTGATCTGGAAGCCCACCGTGAAGCAGGGATTGAGGCTGGTCATGGGCTCCTGGAAGATCATCGCCATGTCCTTGCCGGTGATGTGCCGACGTTCGGCCGGCGACAGGCCGAGCAGGTCGCGGCCGTCGAACGAGAGGCGATCGGCGGTCACGTTCGCGGTCCAGGGCAGCAGGCCCATCAGGGCCAGCATGGTGACGCTCTTGCCGGAGCCGGATTCGCCGACCACGCCAAGCAGGTCGCCTTCCTCCAGGACGATGTTGATGCCGTCGACCGCCCGGAAGACGCCGCGCGCGGTCGGGAATTCGACCGAGAGATTGAGGATCTCGAGCAGGGCCATCGTCAGCTTCGCTTCAGCTTGGGATCGAGCGCATCGCGCAGGCCGTCGCCCATCAGGTTGAAGGCCAGCACGGTGATCAGGATGGCCAGGCCCGGGAAGGTCATGGCCCACCAGGCGCGTAGAATCAAATCGCGCGCATCGGCCAGCAGGGTGCCCCACTCCGGCGTCGGCGGCTGCGCGCCCATGCCGAGAAACCCGAGTGCGGCGGCATCGAGGATCGCCGTCGAGAAGCTGAGCGTTGCCTGCACGATCAGGGGCGCCATACAGTTCGGCAGGATGGTGATGAACATCATGCGCAGCTTGCCCGCTCCGGCGATGCGGCTGGCGGTCACATAGTCCTTCGAGGACTCGGTGATGACGGCGGCGCGCGTCAGGCGGACGAAATGCGGCTGCAACACTAGGGCGATCGCGATCATGGCGTTGATCAGGCTAGGCCCGAGAATCGCCACCAGCACCAGGGCCAGCAGCAGGCTGGGGAAGGCCAGAATGATGTCCATCACCCGCATGATGGCGGTTTCGATCACGCCCCGGAAAAAGCCGGCGATCAGGCCCAGTGCAATGCCGGCGGTCAGGGCGATGGTCACCACGAAGCAACCGATAAAGAGCGAGTAGCGCGAGCCGTGAATGATGCGCGACAGCATGTCACGGCCGACCGGGTCGGTGCCCAACGGGAAGGCCCAGCTGCCACCCTCCTGCCAGGCCGGCGGCTGCAGCAGGTGATCGCGGAACTGCTCGTGCGGCGCATAGGGCGCCAGGACATCGGCGAATATGGCGATCAGGATCAGCGCCAACACGGTCATCAGCCCCGCAACGGCGCCCTTGTTTTCGGCGAAGTAGTGCCAGAACTCGATCAGCACCTCGGCGAGAGGGCTGCGCTCCCGGGTGGCCACAGAAGGTTCGACAGTTGCCGTCATGCACCTACCTCGTGTGCCGGATGCGCGGGTTGATGAGGCCGTAGAGCAGATCGACGATCAGATTCACGATCATCACGATCAGCGCGATCATCAAGAGGCCGCCTTGAACTGAGGGATAGTCGCGGCGGAAGATCGAATCGACCATCCACTTGCCGATGCCCGGCCAGGAGAAGATCGTCTCTGTCAGGATGGCCCCGGCCAGCAGCACGCCGACCTGCAGGCCGATCACGGTGATCACGGGGATCAGCGCGTTGCGCAGCGCGTGCAGGCCGATGACGCGCCAGGGCGGCAGGCCCTTGGCGCGCGCCGTGCGCACGTAGTCCTCGCTCAGCACCTCGAGCATGGCCGAGCGGGTCTGGCGCGCAATCACCGCGAGCGGAATGGTCGCCAACACGATAGTCGGCAGGATGAGATGACTGGCCGCCGAAGCGAAGGCGCCCTCCTGCCCGGAGATTAGGCTGTCGATCAGCATGAAGCCGGTAACGTCGTCGAAGAAGAATATCAGCGAGATGCGGCCCGAGACCGGCGTCCAGCCGAGCACCCCAGAAAAGAGGATGATCAGCAGCGGCCCCCACCAGAAGATCGGCATGGAATAGCCGGTCAGCGAAAAAGTCATGACCCCGTGATCGAAGGCGGAGCCGCGCCGCACCCCGGCCAAAATGCCGGCGGGCAAGCCAAAGGCGACGGCAAAGATGATGGCGCAGAGCGACAGCTCGACGGTCGCCGGGAAGAGCGTTAGGAACTCGTCGATGACCGGCTTCTTGGTGACGATCGAGCGGCCCAGATCGCCCTGCAGCAGCCCGCCCAGATAGATCAGGTACTGCTCCCACAGCGGCTTATCGTAGCCGAACTCCGCAAGCAGCTGGGCATGACGTTCCGGGTCGATGCCCCGCTCGCCGACCATAACCTCGATTGGATCGCCGGGGATCAGGCGGATGAAGGCGAAGGCCACGATGGTGACCCCGAGAAAGGTCGGGATCAGCAGGCTCACCCGCGTCAGGAAGAATTTCAGCACGGCGCCGGTCCGGCGTAGCGGCGCGGCGGCCGGGAGAGTCGCATGTCACGTCTCTCCCGGCCTACCGTCATCCCAAGGCGTTGAGACTACTCCTTGAGGTCAACGCCGTAGAAGACATGGCCGCCGAACGGGTCGATCTTGAAGTCGACCACTTCCTGGCGCACCGGCTTGAAGACCACCGAATGGGCGATGGTGATCCAGGGCGCTTCCTCCTTGAAGACGAGCTGCGCCTCTTCGTAGAGCTTGGTGCGCTCAGCAACATCGGAGATCTGCTTGGCCTGACGCAACAGATCGTCGAACGGCTTGTGGCACCAGCGCGCCCGGTTGGCGCCGGAGGCCGCATCGCAGCCGAGCAGGACGTACATGAAGTTGTCCGGATCGCCGTTGTCGCCGGTCCAGCCGAGCAGCACGGTCTCGTGCTCGCCTTCCTTGGAGCGCTTGAGGTACTCGCCCCACTCGAAGGAGACGATTTCGGCCTCGACCCCGACGGCGGCCCAGTCGGCCTGAATCAGCTCGGCCATGCGCCGGGCGTTCGGATTGTAGGGCCGCTGCACGGGCATCGCCCAGATGTTGGTCTTGAGGCCGGAAACGCCCGCCTCCTCAAGCATCTGCTTGGCCTTGTCCGGATCGTAGGCATAGTCCTCGGTGGCGTCGTTGTAGGACCAAATGGTCGGCGGAATCGGGTTCTTGGCCGCCTTGCCTGCGCCCTGGAAGACCACGTCGAGGATCGCCTGCTTGTTGACCGCCATGTTGAGCGCCTGGCGGACCGCCTTGTTGTCGAACGGCGCCTTCTCGGTGTTGAAGGCGAGGTAGCCAACATTCAGGCCTTCCTGCTGCATCAGGTTGACATCCGCGTCGGCCTCCATGGCCTCCAGATCGGCCGGATTCGGATAGGGCATGACGTGGCATTCGCCGGCCTTGAGCTTCTGATAGCGCACCGAGGGATCGGGCGTGATCGCGAAGATCAGGTCGTCGATCGCCGCCTTGCCGCCCCAGTAGTCCGGATGCGCCTTGTAGCGGATCACGGCGTCCTTCTGATAGGCGACCAGCTGGAAGGGACCGGTGCCGACCGGCTCCAGATCGAAGGTCTCGGGCGTGCCGGCGGCCGACATCTGCTCGGCGTACTCGGCCGACATGATCGAGGCGAAGTCCATGCCGAGGTTGGCGATGAAGGGCGCCTCGGGCTTGCTGAGCACGAACTTGACCGTGTGGTCGTCGATCTTCTCGATCGACGAGATCAGGTCGGGCATGCCCATGCCCTGGAAGTACTCGTAGGTGCCGCCGGAGACCTTGTGGTAGGGGTGGTCTTCCTTTAGCTGCCGCTCGAAGCTGTAGACGACGTCGTCGGCGTTCATGTCGCGCGAGGGGGTGAATCCTTCCGTGGTTTGGAACTTCACGCCTTTGCGCAGGTTGAAGGTGTATTCCAGGCCGTCGTCCGAAACCGACCAGGATTCGGCGAGCGCCGGAACGATCGTCGTGGTACCGCGCTCGAACTCGACCAGCCGGTTGAAGATCTGCCGCGAGGAGGCGTCGAAGGTGGTCCCTGCCGTGTAGAGCGAGGGGTTGAAGCCTTCCGGGCTGCCTTCCGAGCAATAGACCAAGGTCTTGGCCTGCGCGGCAGGAGCCATGGCGATATTGGCCAGGGCGAGCACGACCGCCGTGGCGATCGAACCCAGTAGAAGCTGTCGTTTCACTGACTCGTCTCCCTTGATAGGTCAGATTGTTTATTTCTTAACGCCGGGGTGGTTTGCGGCGCCGGGCTTCACCCGTGCCTGTAGCTAGACATGCCCCCCTGGGACTGTCAATTCACGTTCGTGTCGCGGTCATTTGCAGGCCCATTAGGAGGCCCAATGGTAAGCACGAGGAGTGCGTTGTAGGGCGCACAACAGCCCCCCCTATCGAAGCCGCGCAGGCTAGCTCGCCGCGGCCCGCTCCAGCACACCCTCGATGGCGCTGAGCGCCGCCTCGGCCGCGGCGCCGTTCGGCCCACCGGCCTGGGCCATGTCGGGACGGCCGCCGCCACCCTTGCCGCCGACCGCCTCGGAGCCGGCGCGTACCAGATCGATCGCCGAAAGGCGTTCGGTCAAGTCCCCGGTCACGCCGACCACCAGCGAGGCCTTGCCGTCGTTGACCGCGACCAGGGCAACGACTCCGGACCCGACCTGCTTCTTCAACTCGTCGGCCATGGGCTTCAGGTCCTTGGGAGGCACGTCGGCCAGCACGCGGCCGGCGAATCGGGTGCCGCCGACCTCGCGAGCAGAGCTTTCCGCCGCCGCACCGTTGCCGCCGGTCGCCAGCTTGCGCCGGGTCTCGGCCAGCTCGCGCTCGAGCCGCTTGCGCTCCTCGACCAAGGCGGTGACGCGCGCCGGCAGATCGGGGGGTGCCGCCTTGAGCACAGCGGCCGCCTGGGCAAGCAGCGCGTCCTGCTGTTCGCTGTGGGTGACCGCCGCCGCGCCGGCCAGCGCCTCGACGCGGCGCACGCCCGCGGCGAGTGCCGATTCGCCGACGATCTTGAAGTAGCCGATGTCGCCGGTCCGCTTCACGTGGGTGCCGCCGCAGAGCTCGGTCGAGAACTGCGCGGCCTCGCCATCGCCGCTGCGGTCCTCACCGCCCATGGAGACGACGCGGACCTCCTCGCCGTACTTCTCGCCGAACAGCGCCAGGGCGCCCTGCTCGACCGCCTCGTCGGGGGTCATGTAGCGGGTCAGCACCTCGGCGTTGCGGCGAATCCGCTCGTTGACCTCGGCCTCGACCACGAGGATGTCCTCCTCGCTCATGGCCTTGGGGTGCGAGATGTCGAAACGCAGCCGGTCGGGCGCGACCAGCGAGCCCTTCTGAACAACATGCTGGCCGAGCCGGCGGCGCAGCGCTTCGTGCAGCAGATGGGTGGCCGAATGGTGTGCCCGCAGGCCCGCGCGCCGCTCGCCATCGATGCGCATCTCGACGGCATCGCCGACCTTCAAGCTACCGGCGGTGACTTTGCCGATATGCACATGTAGATCGCCAAGCTTCTTCTGGGTGTCGGAGACCGCGAACTCGCCGCCCCCTGCCGTGAAGAGGATGCCGGTATCGCCGATCTGGCCGCCGGATTCGCCGTAGAAGGGCGTCTGGTTAGCCACCATCATGGCCTCCGCGCCGGCGGCGACCTCGGTCACCTCCTTGTCGCCGGTCACGATGGCCAGCAGCTCGCCCTCCGCGGCCTCCGTCGCGTAGCCAAGGAAGTCGGTCGCGCCCAGGCGCTCGCGCAGGTCGAACCAAAGCTCCTCGGTGGCCGCCTCGCCGGAGCCGGCCCAGGCCTTGCGCGCCTGCGCGCGCTGCGCCGCCATGGCGGTTTCGAAGCCTCCCGTATCGACCGCATAGCCCTGGCCGCGCAGCACGTCCTGGGTCAGGTCGAGCGGAAAGCCGTAGGTGTCGTAGAGCTTGAAGGCGATCTCGCCGGGCAGGGTGCCGCCCTCGCCCAACGTGCCGAGTTCCTCCTCCAGGAGCCGCATGCCGCGGTCGAGGGTCTGGTTGAAGCGGCCCTCCTCCAGCTTCAGGGTCTCGGTGATCAGGGCCTCGGCGCGCTGCAGCTCGGTGAAATGCCCGCCCATGGTGGCGACCAGGGTCGGCACCAGGCGCCAGATCATGGTGTCCTTGACGCCCAGCTTGTGCACGTGGCGCATGGCGCGGCGCATGATTCGGCGCAGCACGTAACCACGGCCCTCGTTGGAGGGCAGCACGCCGTCGGCAATCAGGAAGGCGGTGGCGCGCAGGTGATCGGCGATCACCCGGTGCGAGACCGCGTGGTCGCCGTCCGGCGGCATGTTGGAGGCCTCGGCCGAGGCCTCGATCAGCACACGCAGCAAATCGGTGTCGTAGTTGCTGGGCACGCCCTGCAGGATGCCGGCAATCCGCTCCAGGCCCATGCCGGTGTCGATGCTGGGCTTCGGCAGATCGACGCGCGTGGTCTCGTCGACCTGGTCGAACTGCATGAAGACCAGGTTCCAGAACTCGAGATAGCGGTCGCCGTCTTCCTCCGGCGAGCCCGGCGGGCCGCCCCAGAGATTGTCGCCCTGGTCGTAGAAGATCTCCGAGCAGTAGCCGCAGGGCCCAGTCGGCCCCATGGCCCAAAGGTTCTCCTCCAGGCCGACGATGCGATCGTCCGGCACGCCGGCGATCTTACGCCAAAGCGCCTTGGCCTCCTCGTCCTCAGGATAGGTAGTGATCCAGAGCCGCTCCTTGGCGAGCCCCAGGTCCTCGGTGATGAAGCGCCAGGCCAGCTCGATCGCGCCTTCCTTGAAGTAGTCGCCGAAGGAGAAGTTGCCGAGCATCTCGAAGAAGGTGTGATGCCGGGCGGTGTAGCCGACGTTCTCCAAGTCGTTGTGCTTGCCGCCCGCGCGCACGCACTTCTGCGAGGTGGTGGCGCGCTTGTAGGGCCGCGTCTCGTTGCCGGTGAAGACGTTCTTGAACTGGACCATGCCCGAGTTGGTGAACATCAGGGTCGGGTCGTTGCGCGGCACCAGCGGCGAGGAGTCCACGACCGCGTGGTCGTGCTTCTCGAAGTAACCCAGAAAGGCGGCGCGGATTTCGTTGGCGGTCGTCATGATCTTTACTTATGGCGCAGAGTTTTGGCCCGCAAGCTGGAACGATTCCAGAAAACCTGCCGAGGGACCCGGTCCGGTCGTCCCGTTTCAGATCCTCGAAAGGCTCGCATGCCGCGCGCAGGCCGAACAAGGCGCGGTTTGGCGGTTGTAGCGGCCCCGCCCTGCCCTGTCCAGAAGGCGCCCGGAACGCCGCGGCGCTCCCCTACCACCCAAGACAGAAAGAAGCCCCGGGCGACACCCCGGGGCTTGGCAAGTCGACCACTCGGTTAGGCAATGATCGCGTATCGAATCTTGGCCTTAGCCGGCCTCAGCCGGAAGCACTGGATTCGGTCTCTTCCTCGCTCTCACCCTCGCCCGGCCCGGCATCGGGGCCTTCCAGCATGGCCGAGGCGACCAGGCCGGCGTTCTCGCGGATCTTGTTCTCGACGGTGGTGGCGATGTCCGGGTTCTCGCGCAGGAACTTCTTGGCGTTCTCACGGCCCTGGCCAACCCGCTGGCCGTCGTAGGAAAACCAGGCGCCAGACTTCTCGACGATGCCGGCCTGCACGCCGAGATCAAGCAGCTCGCCGGTCTTGGAGATGCCCTCGCCGTACATGATGTCGAACTCAACCACACGGAAGGGCGGCGCCATCTTGTTCTTGACCACCTTCACCCGGGTCTGGTTGCCGACCACCGTGTCGCGGTCCTTGATCGCGCCGATGCGCCGGATATCCAAGCGGATAGTCGAATAGAACTTGAGCGCGTTGCCGCCGGTCGTGGTCTCCGGGTTGCCGAACATCACGCCGATCTTGAGCCGCAGCTGGTTGATGAAGAGCACCATGGTGCGCGACTTGGAGATCGAGCTGGTCAGCTTCCTGAGTGCCTGGCTCATGAGGCGGGCCTGCAAACCGGGCAGCTGATCGCCCATCTCGCCCTCGAGCTCGGCCCGCGGCACCAGGGCGGCCACCGAATCGACCACCAGCACATCGATCGCCCCGGAGCGCACCAGGGTGTCGGCAATCTCGAGCGCCTGCTCGCCGGCGTCCGGCTGGGAGATCAGCAGCTCCTCCACATCGACCCCCAGCTTGGCCGCATAGGCCGGGTCGAGGGCGTGCTCGGCGTCGATGAAGGCGCAGGTACCACCCATCTTCTGGGCCTCGGCAATGGCGTGCAGCGCCAGAGTGGTCTTGCCCGAGCTCTCCGGCCCATAGACCTCGATCACCCGGCCGCGCGGCAGGCCGCCGATGCCGAGCGCGATATCGAGCCCCAGGGAGCCGGTCGAGACGACCTCGGTCTCCACCACGCCCTCGCGCTCGCCCAGCTTCATGACCGAGCCCTTGCCGAAGGCCCGCTCGATCTGCCCGAGGGCCGCTTCCAACGCTTTCTGCTTGTCCACTGAATCCCTCTCGACGAGCCGCAAGACGTTCTGTGCCATGACCTGACTCCCTTATCCCATAGGGCCGTGCCGACTGCAACGAAGCCGAGTGTACTGGCTTTGTTCTCCTCAAAGCAAGCGCAAAGTAAGCAATTATATACTTGACAAATCACAGGCCAAGTCCTACATATCATTCAACAAGTTAGGGACTTAGGTCAATGACCGACCTCTCGAATCGCATATATCATAACGAAGATGCCGCCAGGGAACACCTGGAGAACATCCGTTGGCCCGATGGTCCCTTCTGTCCGCACTGCGGAGAGACCGAAAACATCAAGCGACTCGAAGGCAAATCGCACCGTCCCGGCCTGTTCAACTGTCGTGGTTGCCGCAAGCAGTTTTCGGTCACGGTCGGAACGCTATTCGAGCGCTCCAAGGTTCCCCTGCATAAGTGGCTCTTGGCTACCGAACTGATGTGCGCTTCCAAGAAAGGCATCAGCAGCCATCAGCTACACCGTATGCTTGGCGTCACCTACAAAACCGCGTGGTTCATGACGCATCGCATTCGCGAAGCCATGCGCGACTCGCACCCCGGCCCCATGGGCGGGCCCGGGAAAGCCGTCGAGGTCGATGAAACCTACCTGAACAACAAGACCAAGATGGTGTTCATCAACAACGTTGGCTGGCGCCGCGTGCCTATCCCCAACTCGGGGCCAAAGGTTCTTACTCTTGTAGAGCGTGACGGTCGTGCCCGTTCGTTCCATGTCCCGAACGTCAAGGCCGGAACGCTTCGCGAAGTGCTGGTCAGCCAGATCGACCGCCGCAGCCGCCTGATGACCGACGAATTTCGTTCCTACGTCAAAGTGGGTAAGGAGTTCGCGGCCCATAAGACGGTCAACCACGAAGCCCAGCAGTACGTGCGCGGCGAGGCCAGCACTCAGAAAATCGAGAACTACTTTTCGATCTTCAAGCGCGGCCTGCACGGGACCTACCAGCACGTCTCGGAAACGCACCTAAAGCGCTATCTCTGCGAATTCGATTTCCGTTACAACGAGCGCGCCGCCCTGGGCATCAGCGACTCGGAGCGAGCCCGCAAGGCCCTCAAAGGTATCGAAGGCAAGCGCATGACCTATCGGCGGCCTCGTTCTGGGGAAGCTGCCTAAACACAAACTTGACATGCGAGAGCTGCGCATCATGATCCAACTATATCAATGGATTAAGAAAGAATGAGATCATTGCGAATCGGTTCTGCAACGCAAAGTTATGGATTTGTCAAGCTTGAAATACTAGAATCGCAATGGTATCGGCTAGCAACGGCGCGCATAACCTCAACCCCTAATCGCATAGCGCGTGTAAGGAGCAATCAATGCAGGTTATGACGAAACAGGAAGCAACACTACTAGACAAGCTCGTAGAGCTTGCCGGCGGTGATGCACAGCTTGTTGAGCGGGCCATGCGCAAGGCGGCAAAAAAGAGCAAGAACGGCGTAGTACTTTCAGATGTAATTGACTACATCGAGAAAGAAAAAGAAACAAAAAGAAAGCCCAACGGCGTGGCCGCCGAATAATCCACTAGAAATCTAGTTGTCGCAAGGGGGCGTGCGGCATGACTATCGCTGTTGCAACACTCGCAATAGCTCTAATAGCACAACCGGGGCTTGCCTTTATTCTAGGGCTGTACTCCCCAGCCAGATATTCAAGGGATGCGGGCCGTAGGAATCCTCTCGGTGAACTTGCGCTGGGCTTAACCATCTCCGCCGCCATTCACTTGGTGTTCTATTGGCTGGTGTTGCTCTTTGAGCGCATATTCGAGATCCCGGTTACCGACACAATCATCGCTTCTGTAGGAACTCTAAATGATCTGAATTCCTACAATCTCTCGCTCCTGCCGTTTAATCTACAATGGCTGATAATCTACCTTCTCGTGGTCACAGGAATGGTAGTGTCTAGATTCTTTCGCACTTTGGGGTTGGCGGCCTGTCCCGTCAGGCACTCATTTTGTGCTGTTTGAGTAGGTTCATGTTCATATAGCGCTTGCTCGACCACTTGGTGCCGGCGATGTGCCTCAATCTGGCCGCGGCCAGGTTGAGAGCCGATTGACCATCTGGAAAGGCGCCGACCACACGGGTCCTCCGTCGGATTTCACGCATGATGCGCTCCAGTGGGTTGTTGGTCCTGATCCGGCGCCAGTGTTCGTTTGGGAAGGCGTAGTAAACCAGGGTCTCGTCGACCGTCTCCTCGAGCCATGTGGCCACCTTGGCAAGCCGCATGGCCTTCAGCTTGGCGATGACCTCGTCGGCCTTGGCCCGGGCTGCTGCGCGGCACTCCTGAGCGTGGATCGCCTTCAGCATCAGCG
>Ga0209458_1000099_pt1 | contig 49160 bp, 52 predicted proteins | sample WorMetLIZAISLAND_FD_187411 | JGI IMG/M metagenome (GOLD analysis project Ga0209458, IMG submission 187411) | Marine gutless worms symbiont microbial communities from Max Planck institute for Marine Microbiology, Germany - Inanidrilus manae... ...
CTGCTCCGAGACCCCGTGCCGACGGGTGACCTCCTTCACCGTCCCGCCGGCCTCCTGCTCCCGCAGGATCCCAATGATCTGTTCTTCCGTGAATCGACGCTTCATCAAACAGTCCTCCTCCTAAGGAACTCTCATGCCTCATGACCTAGATTCGGGGGAACAGGTCAACCGGACATTCGGGCGGCTTCGCCGGTCATTGCGCGTTCGTGAGGCAAGCTCGCGGGAGCTTCGACACGTGCGCACCGAACTCACCGACCTTGAGTGGTCGACTATCCGGTCTGTCCTGCCAGCCAACGCGCCGGTGATACCAAGGGTCGTTATCCATGACCCCTAGTCTTGGCCATTTTCCGTGGGTGGGCCGTTCAAGCCGCAAGAATTTCCTTCGTCGGCAGCACGGTCGCGAACTCGCCCTGCAGGTTGCAGAGCGTCACCGAGTGTATCTGCTCCGCGCTATGCTCGAGTCCGTCAGGGCCGGTCGCGCCATAGGCCCAGACCGCGTCTGAGGCGTAGATCGTTGCGAATCCGAGGTTGCTGGCCGAGCGCGCCGATGACTCGGCGCAATGGTTGGCGGTGGCGCCGCAGACAACCAGGCGTTCGACCCCGGCGCGACGCAAGTCCTGTTCGAGCGTCGTGCCAACGAAGGCGCTGGCCACGTGTTTGACCACCACGGCTTCGCGCTCTGCCGGAGCGGCGAAGGGTTGTACCGCGGCGCCCGGCGCATCCGCGTGAAAGGGATCGTTGGGATCGAGCGCATGGTGATGAACGTGGATGACCGTATCCCCGCGTTCGTGAAACGCGCTCAGCAGGGCCGCGATGTTCTGCTCCGCCTCCGGGCAGGAGCGGGACGCGCCGGCCGCATCGTCATGCACGAAGGCCATTTGCACGTCTATTACCAGTAATGCCGTTTTCACCAATTTGCCTCCTCGCCGGTCAAGTGCTTGCAAGCGACTGCTTGCGATCTTCCAGTATCCGTTGGACGCGCGGCCCGTAGATTCGAATGTTGATCTCGTCGCCGATGACGCGGCCCGGTTGTTCATCGTAGGTCAGAATGGCGGTCACTCTCGGCCGGCTGCCCTTCACCTCCGTCACTCCATGTAGGGAATAGCCGCCGCGGAACAGGGTGAAGGTGCCGGCACCGCGGCTGAATGTCCTGGCCCCTGACAGGTCGCCGGCGAGGAACCGATCCACCGTTTCGCGATCTTCCGCCTCATCCGTGCGCGAGTTCGGAATGAACGTGAACTCTCCGCCGCTTTCCGCGGCCTGTAGTAGCAGGGTGACGGTGCATTCGGTCGTATCGTAGTGCCACGCATGCCAGCTGCCGGGTTGCAGCGCCACCACGTTCAGCGCCTGGAACTCGTCCGCGCAGCGATAGAGCGCCGGCTTTTTCTGCACACGGCGGATGAAATCGGTCAGCACGTCCGATCGATAGAGCTGTCGTAGCAACGCGTCTTCGGGGATCTGATCATCGGCAAGTTGGTCGGCCCGGTGACAGTATTCCCGGCGCCGGGGATCGTCTTCGGGCAACGAGGGGTCCACCGCGCCCTGATAGATGGTGCGCTTGATCGTCAGCGTTTCGGCGGCCGGCAGTAAGGCGTTGGATTCGGAGGCCAGAGCCGCCAAGGCCTCGGGCCTTACGAAATCGTCGAAACTGCACCACCCGAAGTCTTCCATCTGCGCCTGACAGGCCCTCAAGAACGCGGCCCCTTCACCCCGGTCGAGATCGGCGATCGGATAGCGCTCCAAATCGACCAGGTTCAGGGCCATGTCGGTGCAGTCGTTGAAAGAACGATTGGTCATGGCACCACCCTGCGAACTGCACGTTTCCAGAGAGTCGTGAGTCCTAGCGTCCCGGCAAACGCCCGGTTGAGGTCAGCTTGACAGCAAAAATATGACCAAGAAAAACGAAATTATATCGACACATGAACATAAAATTCTTATGCATTTCGGATGATCGGTAGCCTCAATCTGAACTGGTTGCGTACCTTCGAGGCCGCAGCCCGGCATCTGAGTTTCACTCTGGCCAGCCAAGAACTCGGCCTGACACAGACCGCGGTCAGCCAGCACATCAAGGGCTTGGAACTCAAGCTCGGCCAGGCGCTCTTCATCCGCCGCGCCAAAAGCCTGCAGCTCACCGAGATCGGCAAAGCCTATCTGCCATCCGTGCGCGAGGCGCTCGAAAGCTTGCATCTTTCGACGAATGGATTGTTCGGCCCCGATCTGGCTAGCACCATCGTTGTTTGCGCGTCGATGGCATTGACCGTCTGGCTGGCGCCGAAACTGGGAGCATTCCAGCAGATGCATCCGGGAGTCGGAATCAAGCTGGTGACGTCCATCTGGCCAGACAGCTTTGACCGGCGGGCGGTCGATGTGGATATTGTTCTGGCTCCGCACAACCGCGCAAACAGCGACCTCGTAAAACTATCCGACGAATTCATCGTTCCGGTCTGTGGGCTGAGCCTGTCGAAAAGCATCGGATCGATCGAAGATCTGAGTCGACTGAGTCCGATACACATACTGGGATTTGACGACCATTGGTCCCGCTATCTATCGGAATTCGGTCTGTCTCATGACGTCAGGTCGACGCGCTTGGTCGTCGACACGTCGGTCGCCGCCTGCGAGCTGGTTGCCGCGGAACGCGGCTGCGCGGTCGTCATCGAGCGGTTTGCGGCACAGGCCATCGACACCGGCCGTCCGATCAGAATCGTCGGTGAGCGGATTCCCTTGGGGCAGTCGCATTACGTCTCGCGGAGCGAAACGGCCAGGAACAACCGGCCCACCACCAAGGCCTTCACGGACTGGCTGCGTACATGCTTTGACCCCTAGCCGATACCGTCGTGTTTTTGCGCTGTCGCCGAGCTGGAAGCCGCGTGCGACCGCGACCTGGTGGCGACCCGTCGGGTGATTGGGAGGCTGGGAGGCGAGCGCTATTGCCAGAGGCTCCGGCGGCGCGGGATACTCCGGCCATGAGCGTAGAACGCCTTTCCGTCGAGGATCTGGCGGGCCGGATCCCGGACGGCGCCCTCTTGGGCCTGCCGCCTGACTATTCCGGCTGCGCCATGGCGGCCGTGCGCGCCGTGATCCGGCGTGGTGCCAAGGGTCTCCAATTGGTGGCCGCGCCGCAGATGGGCTTTCAGGCCGACATGTTGATCGGCGCCGGTTGCGCGGCGGGCGTCGAAGCCGCTGCGGTCACCCTGGGTGAGTACGGCCTGGCGCCGCGCTTCACCGCGGCGGTCAAGTCCGGCTCGATCGCGATCAAGGATTCCACCTGTCCGGCGATCCACGCCGGCCTGCAGGCGGCTGAGAAGGGGGTGCCTTTCCTGCCGCTGCGCGGCATCCTCGGCTCCGACCTGCTGGCGCATCGCGACGACTGGCGGGTGATCGACAATCCTTACGGCGAGGACGATCCGATCGTCCTGCTGCCGGCGATCCAACCCGACGTGGCGCTGTTCCACGCGCCGCTCGCCGACCGGGCGGGCAACGTCTGGATCGGCGTGCGCCGCGAGCTCATGACCCTGGCCCATGCGGCTAAGCAGACCTTGGTGACGGTCGAGAAGATCACCGACGAGGACCTGATGGCCGACGACCGAACGGCTGCCGGCACGATCCCGTCGCTCTACGTGACCGCCTTGGCGGAGGTCAAGGAGGGCGCGAGACCGCTCGGTCTGCGCGGCTGCTACGCAGCGGACCATGCCCATCTGCAAAGCTATATGAGCCTGGTGGCCAGCGAAGAAGGCTTCGCGCGCTATCTGCAGCAACACGTCTTCGGGCGCGAGGCGGCGGAATGACCCTGCGCCCGGAGGAAGTGCTGATCCATGCCATCTCGCACATGCTGGAGGGGCTCGGCCATGTCGCCGTGGGCGCCGCCTCGCCGATCCCCGGCGCGGCGGCCTTCCTGGCACAGCGGCGCTCGGGCGGCGCGCTGCGCGTCTCCCTGCTCGGCAGCGAGGCGCACAACTTCTTCACCGAAGGCGGGCGCGAACTATTCGACTGTGCGGCGCAGGGGCGCATCGACGCGTTCTTCCTCGGCGGCGCGCAGATCGACGGCGCGGCCAACATCAACCTGGTCGGTATCGGCGGCTATCCGCAGAGCCGCGTGCGCTTTCCCGGTTCCTTCGGCTCGGCCTACCTCTATCACCTGATCCCGCGCGTGGTTCTGTTTCGCGAGGAGCACAGCCCGCGCACGCTGGTCGAAAAGGTCGACTTCGTGAGCGCCGCCGGCGTCAGTCCGGCGAACCACTATCGGCCTGGCGGCCCGCACGCCCTGGTGACCGGGCGCTGCATTTTCGCATTCGAACGCGAACGAGGCCGTTTCCGCTTGCAGAGCGTCCATCCCGGTCACAGCGTCGAGGAAATCCGAGAGCAAACCGGCTTCGGCTTCGATCTGCCGGATCACGTTCCCGAAACCGAGCTGCCCGACAGCGAAACCCTCGATCTCATCCGCGGCCCGGTCGTGCAGGCCGTCGCGGAAACCTATCCCGCCTTCGCGGCGCGAGTCTTCGGCGTGACCACCGAGAGCGCCGCCTAACACCAAGCTAAGTCTAGAGTAATGCACAGTGAGGGAGTTCGTCATTGCGAGCGGAGCGAAGCAATCCAGCCTGTTCCTGACTGAGCGTTGGCACTGGATTGCCACGCCGGCTCGCGCCGGCTCGCAATGACCGCTGGAGTATCGGTTCAATTCAATGCAGCTTGGCATAACACCAAAGCGAGGAAAGCATGTCTGACCAGGCACCGGCCGGCGCCCTCGATGGCCTGATCGTGATCGACCTGACCCGGGTTCTGGGCGGGCCTTACTGCACCCAGATCCTGGGCGATCACGGGGCCGAGATTATCAAGATCGAGCCGCCGCAGGGTGATGAGGTGCGCGACTGGGGGCCGCCGTTCCTGGAGGACGATGCCTCCTACTTCATCGGCGTGAACCGCAACAAGCGCTCCATGGGGCTCGACCTCTCGCAACAGGCCGGGCGTGACGTGTTGCTGCGCCTGCTGGAGCGGGCCGACATGCTGATCGAGAACTACAAGCCGGGCGCCATGGAGAAGTGGGGCCTCGGCTACGAGGACACCCTCAAGGTGCGCTTCCCGAAGCTGGTGCATTGCCGGATCAGCGGCTTCGGGGCCGACGGGCCGTTGGGCGGCCTGCCGGGCTACGACGCGGCGGTGCAGGCGACCACCGGCATGTTCAGTATCAACGGCAGCGAGTCATCCGGCGGCATGCGCCTCGGTATCCCGCTGGTCGACATCGGCTGCGGCCTCTATGCGGCGATCGCCGTTCTCATGGCCTTGCAGGAGCGTACGCGCTCGGGGCAGGGACAGTACATCGACATGACGCTCTACGATGCCGGCATCGCACTGATGCATCCGCACATCCCGAACTACCTGTTGTCGGGTAAGCTGCCGCGCCTGACCGGCAACGCCCATCCCAACATCTGTCCCTACGACAGCTATCCGACCAAGACCGTCGATGTGTTCCTGGCCGTTGGCAACGACCGTGCCTTCCGCCGGCTCTGCGAGGAGCTCGGGCAGCCGGAGCTGGCCGACGACGCGCGCTTCAAGAGCAACCCCGACCGGCTGGTCAATCGCGATGCGCTGACCGAAATCCTCAAGGCGCTGCTGCAGGATCGCGACGGCGAGGCGCTCTGCGCCAAGCTGCTGTCGATCGGTGTGCCGGCGGGGCCGGTGCGCAACCTGGAGCAGGTCATGACCCATCCGCATACCCTGCACCGGGGCATGGCGGCGGCGCAGGACGGCTACGAGGGCTGGGGCATTCCCATCAAGCTCTCCCGCACGCCGGGCCGCATCGCCCGCCGGCCGCCCAAGTTCGGCGGCCACGGGCGCGAGATCCTGGCCGGCTTCGGCTTCGGCGAGAAGGAAATCGAGGGTCTGGCGGAGAGCGGCGTGCTGGTGGAAAAGCGCCGCCGGTGAAGAACCCCTCGCCGTCAGGCCTTCGGCTTCTGACAGTTTGGGCAGAAGTAAGCAGTGCGGCCGCCGGCCTTGAGAGTCCCGATGGCCGTTCCGCAGCGCGGGCAGCGCCCATCTTTCTTGCGCTGTGGAATGATAAAGCCTTGGGGCAGCTGTCCCTGAAACTGCTCGGAGCCGGCGCCGCAAGCGATCGCCGTTTCGAGGACGGCTTTGGTCTGCCGAAATAGTGTTTCGGTCTGCTTATCCGTCAGCTGGGCGACCTTGGTCTCCGGATGCAGCCGGGCCTGGAACAGAATCTCGTCGGCGAAGATGTTTCCGACACCGGCCATGGCAGCTTGATCCATCAGCGCGGATTTGAGGCTGCGCCTGCCGCTGCCCAGCGCCTGGGCGAAAGCGGCCCGGTCGAAGGCGGGGTCAAGCGCATCGGGACCGAGCCCTTCGCCGCGAAGGAAGGTCTCAGCGTCGTCGGTCAGGCCGACATGGCCGAGCATGCGCCGATTCGTGTAAGCGAGCGCGCCGCCGTCGGCGAAGTCGAAGCGCACGCGCGTGTACGGCGGCTCGTCGGACTTTTCGCCGCAGGGAACAAGGTCTCCGGTCATTCCGAAGTGGAGGGTGACCCAGCCTCCCTTGTCGAGCTTTGCCAGCAGATGCTTGCCGTGGCGCAGCGAGCCTTCGAAGCGCCGTCCTTCCACGGCTTCTGCGAACTTTGCCGCCGGCAGGTCCCGCAAAATGCGGGCATCGCTCACGGTGACTACGGCGATGGTGCGATGCAGCGCCGTCTCGTCCAGCCGGTGCTTGTAGAGTTCGACGTCCGGTAACTCGGGCATAATAGATTATAGCCGCCTGGCCCAGGTCAGAGGCTGCCTTCTTGAAGTCGCTGTTCCCGACAGGCTGCCGTTCGCCCTCACTGCGGCGCACCGGGCGCCGGCTGCCCGACAATCGCGCGGTAACGGGCCCGGCTAACCGCCAGGTTGCCTTCCAAGGCGATGCGGCGGGCGGCGAGGGCGTGGAGGCGGGCCTCCACCTGGGCCACATCGGTCTTGCTCAGCTCGCCGCGGGCGGCGCGTTCCTTGACCTCTTCCAGCAAGGCCTGCAGCCAAGCCTCGTGCCGCCGCGCGATCTCCACCAGCGCAACGTCACGACCCATGCCGGAGACATCCGGCTTGAGCCGCGCTGTGTCCAGTGGGTCGACCGCAGCGCCGGGAACCGTGTTTTGAGCTGGATTGGACGAGCCGGCCCGCGGCTCGGCTTCGGGTGCATCTGCCGGGACCGTGGGAAGAATCTGCGGCTGGCTGAATGCGCCTTCCTTGTAGATCCCAGGGCAGCCGGCGAGCAGTAAGGCCAAGGCGACAATCGCCGCCAAGTGTGCAGTGCAGGAAGTTTTGGAGCGTCTATCGATCACTTGCTCTATCTGGTCGCCGTGCGATGAGCCGTCAACGCGGTCTCTCGAGAGCTCTCATGAAGGTTCGTGGGGGACAAAGCGCATGGTGAAGCTCTGCCAGATCGCGTAGCGCTCGGCCGGTAGGGCGAAGGGGCTGCAGTCGGTCAGCGCCCGGCGCGCGGTGACGGCGAAGGTCTCGAAGTCCTCGTCCTGCACCATGCGGCCGATCTCCTGCACCTCGGCCTTGACTAGGGCGCCGCTGCGATCGAAGGCGACGGCGATCTCGACGCTGAGATTCGGGTTGCGCGCCTCGGCCGGGTTCAGCAGCCAGCACTTTTTGATCTGCTCCCGCACCGCGCGGACCACTTCCCAGAGCTCGGGGTTGGCCTTGGCCTGTGCCCCCTCGTCGGCCAGCGCGGCCAGGTTGGCCAGCAACTGGTCCGGCGTCGTCGGTGCGCTTATAGGTGGCACCGGCTGTGCCGTTTGCTGCGGCTCGGGCTCAGGTGGGGGCTCTTGCTCGGGCGCTTCGGCAGTTTCGAACTGAGGCTCCGCTGGCGGCTCTGGCGGCGTTTCTTCGGCCGGCGCCGGCTCGGCCAGGGTTGGTTCGGGCAACGCTATGTCGGGGCGGCGCCCAGGCAGCGGTGGCGGCTCGCTCTCCGCAGGAGGCGCGGGGAACAGCTCCGGTAACTGCGCCAGCTCCGGCTCCGCTTCGGGCTCCGCGATCTCAGGTTCGGCGGGCAAATCCTCGGCAACCTCGGGCTCGGGGGGAGTATCTTCGGCGATCTCGGGCTCTGGCAGGGTTTCTTCGGCAAGTACGGGCTCGGGTGGCAGCGTATCGGCGACCTCAGGCTCGGTCACCGGTTCTGGCAAGTCCTCGGCAATCTGGCGCTCGGCATCCGCATGCGTCTCGGGCTCGACGGCCTCTCCCAGCAGCTCGCTCGCTACCTCGACCTCCGGTTCCTCGGCGCTTTCCGGTTCGGGTTCTTCGGCCACCTCTGGTTCCGGCTCCTCGGCGACCTCCGGTTCCGGAGGCAGCGCCGGCTCGATCTCCGGTTCAGGCTCGGGCAGGACGTCCGCAAGCTCTTCTGGCTCCAGCTCCGCTTCCGGCGCCTCGATCTCGGCCAGCACAGGTTCGGGAGGCGGCGCTTCTTCAGGCGCGATCTCCGGTTCCAGCATCACCACCTCGACCGGGATCGGCGGCGGCGGTGCTTCGGCAACCTTCACGAAGTCGGTCATTAGGAAGCAGATGAGGGCCGCGTGCAGCAGGCCGGATAGGAAGAGCGCGACGCGCATCGGTCCTAGCCTCCCTGCTGCCCAGTGGCGGCTATCGTCGGGGGTTGCATCACGTCCCGGCGATCCCGCGCTTCATCTGCTGCCGGCGGCCCGGATAGACCTCGATGGTCAGATCCTTCGGCGGTACGCCGGAGGCTTCCAGCAGGGTCTCCAAGGAGACGCCTTTTGCCTGCGCGAAGAGGCGGTCGCCCATGCGAACGTCACCCTCGGCGTAGGCCTGAAACAGCCGCGCGTTGGCCATGTTGTCCTCGAGCCGATAGCGCGCCGCGAAGGCTTTCCAGGCTTGGCCGACCTCCAGGCAGGGCTTCGGCGCATAGGGGTTCGGCTGGCAGTCGCCGCTTTCCGATCCGGTCGGGCGCTGCTGCAAGCCGGCCAACGTCGTGTCGCGGGCGATGCCGGTGGGCACGTAGCCGTAGGAGGGGACGTCCAGGCCCTTGGCGAGCGCATAGAGTGTGTCGGCCTTGACGAAGTTGCCGTAGGCATAGGCCTCGAACATGGCGGCCGTGCTGTGGTTGACCGCCAGGCCATGCTGGCGCACGAAGGCCTGGAACTTCTGCAGAATCTCCGTGCAGGGCCGCGGCCCGTAGGGATTGAGATCGCAGGGATTTTTCGTGTTTTGCTGATATTGGCTCAGGTTCATCGCCGCGATTTGGTCCTGCAGCGCGAAGACACTCTCGCCCGTCGGGTCGGGCAGACCCTTGGCCCGCGCCATCATGCGGTCACCGGTGACCGTGTCGTTCTGCGCGTAGGCCTGAAAGATCGCCGCGCTTTCGAGATTGAGCGGCAGGCTGTTGAACTCGGAGAACTCGGTCCAGCGTCGCACGGTATCGAGGCAGGGATTGGGCGCGTAGTAGTTAGGCACGCATTTGCGGTTTGCGTCGCCGATCCAGCCACCGCCCTTGCGCGCCTCTTTCGGCGCATTCCCATGGCCGACGAACTCCAGCTCGCCGTCGGTCCATTTGAGCTCGAAGAGCGCCTTGTTGCTGCGCTGCTGCCAATAGGCGCGGCCGACCTTGTAATCGATGACGAGGAAGACCCAGTCGCCGTCGAGGCTGTCGATCTCCCAGAAGAAGGCGCCGATGAACCAACGGCTATCGCGAGTCGCAAGCCCGATGTGGTCCTTGTTGTATCTCTCGAGCCTGCTGATGATCGCGTCTTCGTTGTCCTTCAGATAGGCCTCGACCTCTTCCACTGACTTGCTTGGCGGCGCCGGGCTTGGCGTCGAGGCCGACCACTGCAGCGTCTAATCACGCGATGCATCACCGGCCCAGTCGCCGCGCGCGTGCTGCGGCGGTTCACCGTGCCCGACGAACTCGAGTTCGTCGCCGCTCCATTGGAGCTCGAAGAGCGCTCTGTTGCTGCGCTGCTGCCAATAGGCACGGCCGACCTTGTAGTCGATGGCGAGAAAGACGCGGTCGTCCTCCAGGCTGTCGATCTTCTAAAAGTAGGCGCCGATGAACCAAAGGCCGTCCCGCGTGGAGAGGCCGATGTTTTCCTGGTTGTAACATTCGAGCTTTCCTCTGACCGAGTCCTCGTTGCCCCTCAGATAGGCCTCGACCTCGTAAAAGCTCCTGCTTGGCGCCGCCGCACTAACGGGCGAGACCGCCCAAAGCAGCGTCTCCAAGCTTGCGATGAAGAGGATGAAAAGCGCAGTCGTAGTCCTGGCCGATCGCCGCTGCTGCCTGCATTCGCTCGCGCCTTGCCGGGACATGGCATCCTCGCCCTCCCCATGGCGTTTGTCGTGCTCTCAGTCCGACTATGACAGCATTATGCGGGCTACGACGCGCCTATCCAATCGTCCATCCGACATAGTCGTTAGGCCGATACTACAACGATTTCTGCGCGATAGCGGGTCGCCGTAGGATGACCCTTAGCCTTCTAAAGCGACGAATCCCAGGGATTGCCGGGCGACGCGGGTGGCGTGCTTGCGCTTCAGGGGCGAGTGCAGGAAGCGCTTCACGGCGGCAAGCAGGTCGGGAACCCAGGGCGCATCGGGGCGGGCTTCGACCTCCTCCCGCGCCGCGACCAGCAGCTTCACCAAATGGACCGAGACGATGTACTCGGCTTGCGCATGGTCGAACAGCCCACGGAGCGACTCCTCGAAGAAGGCTGGCGCATCGGCAACGGCCCATTCGCTGCCGTCGAGATCGCGATCGATGAAGGCCGCGTTGCGGCCGGCGAAGCAGGCGAGCTGTAGCAGCGTGGCGGGCCACAGCTCCGGGTACTTGCTGGCGAGGGTGCGGGCCGCGTTGGCGAACGTAATGTGATGGGTGAAGTCGAGCCAGCCGACGTTCTGCGAGACCGGCTTGTCGGTGGCGTTCTGATGGGCCAGGTCGTAGTGCAGCTGATACCAGGCGCCGACACCCAGCAGGGCGTCATAGAGTGCCGGGATGTCGCCGCTCGCGTCGACGCAGAGCGCTAAAGCACGTTTGACGGAGAGGCCGACGAAGTCCTCGGCGCTTACACGCGCCGTCCCCTTGCCGTCCCAGGCGGCGAGGCTGCCGGCGTAGGCGCGGAACTCGGGGATCAGGTCTTCGCGCGAGGCATAGACCAGCGAGCGGACCAGCGCGAGTAGCAGGGGTTCGGCGACCGACTCACCGAGCCGCGCGATCAACTGTCCGGTCTTGTAGACGTAGATCGCCGAATGGCCGAAGTCCTGGTAATGCGCCAGGGCGGCCTGGGCGAGCGGCCGCTCCAGCGCGGCGAAGCCGAGGCCGTCTTTCAGCGCACCACGCACCTGCGCGACCGCGGCCGCCTCGTCCTCGCGCTCGATCGCCGCGACCAGGGCATCGGGGTCGAAAGGCGCAACGCCCTCGGGATAGGGATAGGCCGGCTCGCGCAGGCTGTCCCAGGCCAGGTTGCCGACGATCTCGACCAGCGGCACAAGCCGTTCGGCCTCATCGCGTGCGACGGCCTCTCGCAACCACAGCCAGTCGGGCGCGGCGGCGTGGGCGTGGGTGGTGCCGAACTCGAAACGGTCGTGCGTCCAGACAAGGGCCTGGCGCACCGCTTCCAACGGATCGGCACCGGCCAGCTGGAGGCGCGAGATCTCGCGCGCCATGCGGTCGTATTCGTGGCGGCGGAAGGAGTCGTGCAGGTTTTCCAGGGCGCTCTCGGCGCGCTCCGCGGCCGGCGGATCGGTGACCTCGATCCAGACCGCGCCGTCCTGCAGCCTGACCGGATAGCGGCGCAGCCGGTCGCCGCCCACCAGGGTCTCGCCGCCTTCCAGGTCGAACTTCCAGTTGTGCCAGTTGCAGGTGAGGATGCAGCCCTCGGTCAGCTTGCCCTCCATGAGGGGATAGCCTTCGTGCGGGCAGCGGTTGTTGCAGGCAAAGACGCCCTTTTCGTCGTGGAACAGGGCGATCTGCTTGGCACCGACCTTGACCAGCTTGCGGCCCGCCGCCGCGAGGTCGTCCAAGGCGGCGACCTTGACCCAGTTCTCATCGAGCTCGTCGCGCCCGACCGCCTCGGCACTCGGGCTAGGGGCCGCGCTAGGCATGGACATTGTCGCTCTCCCGCAGGTGCCAGGTGGGATCCAGCCCCGGCTCCGCCTTCCGGGTACCATCCACCGCGTAGAGCACGATCGGATTGCCGTCCGGGTCGCGCAGGCGTGCTTCGCGCCACCGCCAGGGTTCGTCGAGCGGCCCGCTGTCGAAGACGATACCTCGGGCCCGCAGGCGCGCCACGGTCCGGTCGATGTCGGCGCATTCAAAGTAGATCGTTGCGTTCGGCCGCACCGGCATCTGCGCGGTGTGCTCGATCGCCAGGGTCATGCCGCTCCTCTCGCCATCGGCGTTGTCCGGGCAGAGCAGGCGCGCGTCGCAAGGGTAGTTGACGGCCAGCCGCTCCAGCCCCAGCGCCTCGTAGAAGACCACGGCCCGTTCTACGTCCTGCGACAGGATCAGAACTTGGTTCAGCCTCATCGACGGTCTTTCCTCCCGTATTTGCCCCACTGGACGGCATTTTGCCCGGCCGGCGGCGGCACTAGTTTTCGAAAGGAAATGCTTTAGAAAGAAGGTAAAGGGCTGCCTTGAGTTTTTCAACAGAATTCTTTAGAAAGTGAGCATGACTCCTGGCGATACGAACGACGCCGCCAAGTCCAAGCCGGCGATCGCCCGGCGCCGGCGGGCGATCCTGGATCTGCTGAAGCTGGAAGGCCCGCAGGACGCCCAGAGCCTGGCGGCCAGCCTCGGCGTCTCGGCCATGGCCGTGCGCCAGCATCTCTACGACATGCAGGACCAGACGCTGGTCACCTACAGCGAGGTTGCCAGGCCCATGGGACGTCCCGCGAAGCTCTGGACCCTGACGCCAGCGGCCGAGAGCTTCTTCCCCGACGGCCATGCCGAGTTGACCGCCTCGCTGTTGGGTGCCATGCAGGAGGCCTTCGGCGCGGCGGGGGTGGAGCATCTGCTTGCCATGCGGGCGCGAGACCAGGCGGCGGCCTATGGCGAGCGGGTGGATTCCTCCGAGGCCCTGCCGTTCCGGCTCGCCGCCTTGGCGGAGCTGCGCAGCGAGGAGGGCTACATGGCCGCCGTCCAGGAACAGGACGACGGCTCCTACCTGCTGGTCGAGAACCACTGCCCGATCTGCACCGCCGCGGCGCGCTGCAGCGGGCTCTGCGCAGCCGAGCTGGACGTGTTCCGCCGGGTGCTGGGCGACGAGGTGGCGATCGAGCGGACCGACCACATCCTGGCCGGCGCCCGCCGCTGCGCCTATCGGGTGCAGCCGAAAGGGGCCTTGACCGCCGCAGGCTGACAGGCGGCGCCGCCAGCGAAGCGCGACCCGTCACGAGGCGGCTGTCCACCCTCGATTCGGTTCCACAGTTTTCTCCGTGATACGCTGCCTGCAGACGGAAAGCAGACGCTAGGGACGTGCCATGCCAAAGATCGATCTGGAGAACGTGCCGACGTACGACGGTCCGGACACGGCGGCACCCTTCGCCGGCGATCTTGGCCAATACATCGGCCGTGCGGTTGGCGCGGCGGGCGGTCTTCAGAACCTCGGTGCAAATCTTGAAACGCTGATGCCGGGTGCCGCGTCGTCGCATCGACATTGGCACGATTTGACCGACGAGCTCGTCGTGGTGTTGAAGGGCCAGCTTACGCTGATCGAAGACGAGGGAGAAACCGTGATGCAGGCCGGAGACATTGCGGCCTTCCCTGCTGGCGTCGAGAACGGGCATTGCCTCCAGAACCAAACCAGCGAGCCAGCCGAGTTTCTGGTCGTCGGGACCCGCCACAAGGCTGATCGATGCATCTATGCGGACGTTGACCTGGTGCTGAATCCCGGAGGCCGTCTCACCAGAAAAGATGGCTCTCCCGCGACGCCGGAGACGTGACGCGGCGTTGATCGCGCTGGCGCGCCTATCGGATCCGCTGGGCAATCGCGATCCCTCTTTCCCGAGTTATCCCGAATTCTGTCGGACCTGCTCCTCCGGGTCTTGACAGATTTGGACGTTCGTCCTAATTTGACAATTAGGACAAGCGTCCAATCGGCATCCATACATGACCATGAGACTCATTCTGCCTGCAGGTTCGTTCGACCCGCTCCAGCCGGGTGGCCGGGTGCCCCAGGCACCCTTGGCCGCGACGGTGACGTCATGAGCGGCAAGGCGACCCGCGATCACATCGTCGAAGCCGCCGACCAGTTGTTTTATCGGCAAGGCTACGAGCACACCTCGTTCTCGGACATTGCCGATGTCGTGCGGATCTCACGCGGCAACTTCTACTACCACTTCAAGTCCAAGGACGAGATCCTGGAGGCCGTGATCGATCTGCGCCTGGCCAATACGCGGCGGATGCTGGAGCAGTGGGAGGCCGAAGGAGAAACGCCCGCCGATCGCATCCGCTGCTTCATCAAGATCATGATCGCAAATCGGGCCGACATAAAACTCTACGGCTGCCCGCTCGGCACGCTGTCCTCCGAGCTTGCGAAGCTGAACCATGCGGCGCGAGGCGAGGCGAACAAGCTGTTCACACTGTTTCGGACCTGGTTGCGCCGGCAGTTCACGCTGCTCGGCCGCAAGGCGGATGCCGATGCCCTGGCCATGCATCTTTTGGCCCGCAGTCAGGGTGTCGCAACATTGGCCAGTGCCTTTCGCGAGGAGGCCTTCATCAAGCAGGAAGTCCGGCAGATGTGCGACTGGCTGGACGCCTGCGCGGAACGTGCAGAATCCCGTGGGCGCCGCACACGGCGAGCATCCGGCCTCACACAATCATAGGAGGACAAGCCCGATGTTCATCGTCCTACTCAAGTTCTCCAGCAACAAAGGACAGGCCGGTCAGTTCATGGACAGCCACAAGGCATGGATCAAGAGCGGTTTCGACGACGGCGTATTCCTGTTGGTCGGCAGTCTTCAGCCGAACCTCGGCGGCGGGATCGTGGCGCACAACACCTCGCTGCCGGATCTTCAGCGCCGGGTGAACGACGATCCCTTCGTGGCGGAGGACGTCGTCAGTGCGGAGGTTATCGAGATCGCGCCGTCGACTGCCGATGAACGGCTGAAGTTCCTTCTCGGCTGACCACTCACCAAGAGATCCCAACCAAAGAAGCGAAAAGTATGAGCACGACGATTGTGGGTTCCGACGGCAAGTCGCGTTGCAGCTGGAGTGCCGCCGCGCCGGACTTTCCTGCCTATCACGACAAAGAATGGGGTTTTCCGGTAAGCGACGACCGTCGCCTGTTCGAAAAGCTGAGTCTGGAGGGGTTCCAGTCCGGCCTGAGCTGGCGCACCATCCTCGCCAAGCGCGAGAACTTTCGCGCAGCCTTTCACGACTTCGATTTCGACCGCATTGCGCGCTTCACCCAGCGCGACGTCGATCGTCTGCTCAAGAACGAAGGCATTATTCGCCATCGCGGCAAGATCGAGGCAGTCATCAACAACGCCAAGCAGGCCCGGGCGCTCGTCAAAGAGGAAGGCTCGCTGGCCGCCTTCATCTGGCGTTACGAACCCGACGAGACGCAGCTCGCCCCGCCGCAGACGGTCTCAACCTCCGCCGAGTCGGTCGCCTTGTCCAAGGACCTGAAGAAGCAAGGCTGGAGGTTCGTCGGGCCGACCACGGTCTATGCCTTCATGCAGTCCATGGGCCTGATCAACGACCATATCGAGGGCTGCGTGATCAGGGCCAAGGTCGAGCGTGCGCGCAAGCGCTTCAAGCGGCCGGGACGCTAAGGTCGAACCGGCCGTCCGAACGGACGGCCGGTGCCGCTGCCGCTGCCGTCAGAGGTCCAGTTGCAGATGCGGCCAGCCGTCAGAGGTCTTTTCCGCGGTCCTGCCGGACTGGTCGATGGTGCAGGTAACTCTTTGCCTGAAGGCGGAAAAACTGTCGAAGGTCACCACGTCGACCGCTTCGTCGAAGTGAAGCGTAACGCGGTATCGACCCGGTGGGGCCAGCGCCTTGATGCCGATCACGTCGCCTTGGAAGGGCTGACCGAGATAGCGTCCGCACACCTTTGAGCCGAGTTTAACCGGGCTTCGCGGCGGGCCTTTGCGGGCAGCCGCATGCAGCGTGTTCCAGTCCCGGTAGCCGTACTGGCACGCCAGCAGTTCTAGGGACTCGCTGTCGCCAATCGTCTTGCCGTCGGCCGCAAGGCGTCCACGCAAACGCTTGGCCTGTGCCTTCAGCGCTTCGATTGAGGGCAGGGGGATCGAGGGTCCGGGGAGAGTTCTGGTCATCGCGTTGCCTCATGCAGTCTCTGCATGCGGGGAAACGGACGGCGCTCGCGTTACCATCGGCCCGCATGCCACTGAAGTCGGCAGATCGGATCGCGAAGAAGGGACTTCACCACGGTTTTCGCCTGCGAGCGGCAGGGGCCCTTGCCCGGCGGCTTGCTTAGGGTGTTGAGGCGGCCCTGTCAACGTGGGGAGCAGGCAGGGCTTGCCGAGGGGTGGTCTGGGATGGCCCGAGGGGATGGCCTGGACCTTAACCGCGTAAAGCTGATCAGTCGTCGTCAGCCACAGCAAGCCAGTCCCCATGATCGCCTTGAAGCGTGTTTTACCGTTCGTCATCGGATTCGCCGCCTTCATTGCCGTGGGCCTGATCCGGCCGGCCCTGGCTCAGGTTGACTTTCTGACCGACCTGCTGATGTCCGAAGAGCAGGAAAAGCGCGTCGCCGAGCAGGAGCACCCGAAGATCCTGGCGCAGTTTGGTGGCGCCTACGAGGACGAGGACTTGGCTCACTACGTCCAGAGCCTCGCCAATTTCCTCGGGCGGACCTCGCGGCGGCCGGACATCACCTACCGGGTCACCATCCTGAACAGCCCGGTGGTCAACGCCTTTGCCCTGCCGGCTGGCTACCTCTACGTGACCCGCGGGCTGCTCGCCCTGGCCGACAGCGAGGCGGAGCTGGCCGGCGTGCTGGCGCACGAGATCGGCCATGTCACCGCGCGTCATACGGCGCAGCGTTTCAGCCGCGCCGTGCTGGCCCAGGGGTTGGTCGGCCTGCTGGGCGTGGCGACCAAGGGCACAAATCTCGAAGGCCTGGCCCAGGCGGCAACGCCCGCCGCCGTGGTCGCCCTGCAGGGCTTCTCCCGCGAGCATGAGCACGAGGCCGATTTGCTGGGCGTCGAGACCCTGTCGCGCGCCGGCTTCGACCCGCGCGCCCTGTCGAGCTTCCTGGCAAAGCTGGAGCGCAAGACGGATTTGGAGGCACGGATTGCCGGGCGCGAGGATGCCGCGCCCTTCAACCTCTTCGCCACCCATCCGCGCACGGCGGAGCGCGTGCAACGGACCATCGCGCAGGCCTCGTCCCGCGTCGTGCAAGAGCCGATCGTCGCGCGCAACCTCTACCTGGAAAAGATCGACGGCATGCTCTACGGCGACGATCCGGCGCAGGGCTTCGTCCGTGGCCGCGTCTTCGCCCACAAGCAGCTCGGCTTCCGCTTCGAGGTACCGGAGGGCTTCGCGCTGCTCAACGGGCAGAAGGAGGTGACAGCGCAAGGCAAGCAGGGCGAAATCATCCGCTTCGATATGGCGCCCGAGGATCAGGCGCTGCCGCCCGATCGCTATCTCAGCGAGGTCTGGGCCAGGGACCGGAACCTCCAGGGGCTGGAACGGCTTGAGATCAACGGCTTTCCAGCGGCGACCGCGGCGGCTCGGTTGGAGGAGCAGGGCGGAACGGTCGATGTTCGGCTGGTAGCGATCCAGGCTGCGTCCGATCGGATCTATCGCTTCCTTTTCGCGGCGCGGGCGCCGGCGCCGGATGCCTTCGGAGAGGCGGCGCGCGGGACCGCCTTCAGTTTTCGCCGCCTGACCGACGCCGAAAAGCGAGAGCTCAAGCCACGCCGGCTGGTGACACGGCCCTTGCAGAAGGGCGAGACCGTAGCGGATCTGGCCGAGAGCCTGCCGTTCCCGGCCTTGCGTGAAGATCGTTTCCGCGTCCTGAACGGATTGGCCGCGTCGGAAGCCCTTCAGACCGGGCGCATCATCAAGCTGATCGTGGAAGACTGACCCCTCGGATTGCGGCGGCTGCCGTGACCTCGCGCCCTCGACACGCTAGAGTCTCGGCCCCAAATCAAGAAGCGTAACGCCACGCACACGTCACGCCCGAGGAGGCCCCCGTGATCGTCGAGCAGATCTGGACTGCCAACGCCTACCGCAACTTCAACTACCTGATCGTCTGCCCGGAAAGCGGCGAGGCCCTGGCGGTCGACCCGCTCGATTACCGAAAGTGCCTGGCGCGCGCCAAGGACCAGGGCTGGGACATCACGCAGATCCTCAACACGCACGAGCACGGCGACCACACCGGCGGCAACAAGGCGATGATCGCCGCCACCGGGGCCAAGCTGCTGGCGCACAAGAACGCCAAGGACAAGATCCCCGGCATGGACCGGGGCCTTGGAGCCGGCGACGTGATCAAGGTCGGCAGGACGGTCGAGCTGGAATCGCTCGACACGCCGGGCCACACCATGAGCCATGTCTGCTTGCTGTCGCACAGCGATCAGCCGGCGCTCTTCTGCGGCGACACCCTGTTCAACGCGGGGGCGGGCAACTGCCACAATGGCGGCCATCCGAACGAGCTCTACGAGACCTTCGCCGGCCAGCTCGCCGGTCTGCCGGATGACACCCTGATCTATCCGGGGCACGACTACATATCCAACAACCTGCGCTTCACCTTGGACCGCGAACCGGACAACGAGCGGGCAGCCACCTTGCTCGATGAGATCGAGGATCAGGACCCGAACCGCGCCCTGGTCTCCACCCTGGCGCTGGAGAAGGAGATCAACACCTTCTTCCGGCTGCACAGTCCCTCGGTGATCCGGCGGCTGCGCGAGGCCTTCCCCGACCTGCCAGACGAGCCGGACCCCAAGACCGTTTTCCTGAAGCTGCGCGAGCTGCGTAACAGCTGGTGAAGGCGCCGGCGGCTACGGCTAACGCCATGTTAAGGCTTGGCGCATAGCTTATCCCTTTGCAATAAGTGAATAATATTGCGCGGTCGATATTTGGGCTATGCAAAAAGCGGCGACAAATCAAGAGCTTGGAAACGGAGTGACGGCGGGGCGCAGCGTCAGCCACCAGTCCACTTTGGGGCTGCTGGTGCGCGGCAAGAACATCAACGAGACGACCCTGCTCGCCACCGATTACTTGAACCATTTCAACGAGATCATCATGGTTCTCGAGATCGTTCCGGATATGCCGGAGTGCCTCGAGGAGGCGCAGGAGTGGGCCCCGAAGAGCTATCAGGACCATTTCCGCGACAGTGCCTTTACTGACAAGGACCTAGCGATTCTCGCCTACGAGAACGCGCCGGAGGCCTACAAAGCGCCGTTCGACCGGACCGTCGACCGGATGAACAAGTTGGTTGAGCAAGGCCTGCGAGAGATTACGGCCAAGGTGGAGGCTGGGGACGAGAACCTGCTGCGCGTCGCGGTCGAAAGCCTGTCTCAGAGCCTGCGCGACCGGATCGAAGAGGCGAGTGCGATCATAAACGGCCACATGCAGGCTGCCGACCAGGACGATGTCGATCAGATTGCAAGCGGGCAGGAACAGCTCTCCAGCCAGGACGATATCGATAAGCTTTTCGACGATTGAGGCCCGGCTCTGCCGCTCCAGCCCATGGACTTGCTCCAGGGCCGGCTCAGTGGGCGGAGGTTTGGCCGGAGTAAAGGCCGTTCTCGAACCTGTCGAAGAAGAGCGCAAGTTCGGGATGTTCGATCGGCGCGCCGCTCAGGTCAGGCTCCAGGTTCTGTTCCGCCACATAGGTGCGGTGCTCCGCCTTATGGACCAGTACGTGGTACCAGGGCTTGTCCTTGGGCGGCCGGCTCTTGGCCATGGCTTCGTACCACTCCTCGCTGCCCAGGAAGATGGGATCGACGTCGACAATGACGCCCCGGTAGTCGAACAGCCGATGATGGATCGGCTGGCCCACGCGAAAGCGCGCTTCATGACTGCTCATCGTCCGTCTCCGGCTCCCTTCGGTGATCGCCGCGGATCTCCACTGGGCCTTGCCGGGACGCCTGAAAGCCTTAACCATAGCGGCGGCGGGTGACCGGCGTGGCGATCGAGCGATCCGCTCATTAAGGGAGAGGGGATGGATTAGGGGGGCGCGATGGCCTATCTGAGAGATCATGTCTGAGTCGAAAGGCGATTCCTCCGCGGCGCGACCGGCGCCGGCCTGGCTGCGGCCGACGATCGACTACGGGCCGATCGTGGTGTTCTTCCTGGCCTATCTCAAGTTCGGCCTGATCCCAGCCACCGGCGCCCTGATGGCCGCGACCGCCGTCGTGTTGGCGCTTGCCTTCGCGATCGAGCGGCGCGTCGCCATGATGCCCTTGGTTACCGCGGTCATCGTCGGGATTTTCGGCGGCCTCACCCTGCTGCTCAAGGACGAGACCTTCATCAAGATGAAGCCGACCATCGTCCAGGGGCTCTTCGCCGCGATCCTCCTGGGCGGGCTGGCGTTCGGCCGGCCTCTCCTGAAGGCCGTGCTGGGCTCGGCCCTGCCGCTGGACGACGTCGGATGGCGCCGCCTGACCCTCAGATGGGCGCTCTTCTTCATCGCCATGGCGGGCGTCAACGAGCTGGTCTGGCGCACCCAAAGCACCGATTTCTGGGTCACCTTCAAGGTCTTCGGCATTCTCGGCATTACCCTGGTCTTCGCGCTTGCGCAGACGCCGCTGATCTTGCGGTACCGCCTGCCGGAAGAGGCCGAACAGGACTAAGCGAAAACCAAGGCGCGAACTCCTCCGACGGTGTCGCTAGGGTGTCGCGGCTCGGCTAGTTGCCCGGAATCCGCAGGACTACGGTGGATCTTCCGACCGCGCGATGTGCGTGTCGCGGCAGGCTGGGGCCGGGTGTCGGCTCCGAAGCGCTGCCCGAGAGGGAGGCTGATGATCGCAAAATGAGAGCCGCAGTAGACCAAGACGAGGCCGGCCCGCGCCGTCGCGGCGGCCGCCAGGCCCGGCGCGAGGAGCGCCTTTCGACGCCGGTCATCTCCCTGCCGACCCTGGTGCGCAACATCCCGGTTTACGAGGTGCTGGACCAGGAGGGCGTCGAGCTGATCCACCAGGCCTCGATGAAGATCCTGCAGGAGGTCGGGATCGACTTCCGCGACGAGGAGGCGCTGTCTATTTGGCGCCAGGCGGGCGCCCGGGTCGAGGACGAGCGGGTCTACATCGAGGAAGACCAGTTGCTCGATCTGGTCGCCAAGGCGCCGGCCGAGTACACGATGAACGCCCGCAATCCGCAGCGCACGGTGCGGGTCGGTGGGCGCAACACGATCTTCGTGCCGGTATACGGCTCGCCCTTCGTGCTCGATCTGGAGGACGAGCGGCGCTACAGCACGCTCGAAGACCTGCAGAACTTCCACAAGCTCGCCTATCTCTCGCCGGCGCTGCACCTGACCGGCGGCATCACCTGCGAGCCCGTCGACATCCCGGTCGCCAAGCGGCATCTGCACATCGCCTACAGCGCCCTCAAGAACTCGGACAAGCCCTTCATGGGCGCCTCGACCGGGCGCGAGCGGGCCGAGGACACGATCGCCATGGCGAAGATCGTCTTCGGCGACGACTTCGTCGAGAACAACACCGTTCTGACCTCGGTCTGCAACTGCAACTCGCCACTGGTGTGGGACGCAACCATGCTGGACGCGGTCAAGGTCCACGCCCGGCACAATCAGTCGATACTCTTGTCGCCCTTCGTCATGGCTGGCGCCAACACGCCGGCCAGCAGCGTCGGCGCGGTGGCGCAGCTTAACGCCGAGGCGCTGGCCGGGATTGCCTTTTCTCAGCTCGTGCGCCCTGGCGCGCCGATGGTCTATGGCCATTTCCTGGCGACGGTGTCGATGAAGTCCGGCGCGCCCATGGCCGGCACGCCCGAGATCTGCATGATGAACTACATGATCGGCCAGCTGGCGCGGCGCTACAATCTGCCGCTGCGCTCCAGCGGTATGGTCTGCGGCTCCAAGCTGAGCGACGCCCAGGCCGCCTACGAGTCGATCATGACCATGCACTCGGTTCTCTTGGCCGGCGTCAACTACGTCTTCCATTCGGCCGGCTGGCTGGAGGCCGGGTTGACCGCCGGCTTCGCCAAGTTCGTGCTCGATGCCGAGCAGGTCGAGATGTTCTACAAGTACGGACAGGGTGTCGATTTCGAGGGCTTCGACGAGGCCATGGCCGCCGTCCGCGAGGTGGGGCCGGGCGGCCACTACCTGGGCACCAAGCACACTCAGGACAATTTCCAGACGGCCTTCTACATGCCGGAGCTCTTGGACAACAATAGCTTCGAGCAGTGGCAGGCGGAAGGTGCCAAGGATGCGCACAGGCGGGGTACAGAGAAGGCGCGCAGCCTGCTTGAGCGGTTTGAGGACGACGCGCCAGGCCTCGATCCGGCGGTCGACGAGGCGCTCCAGGCCTTTATTGCCAAGCGCGAAGCGGAGCTTCCTGATACCGTGTCCTGACAGGCCCGCGGAATAGCGACTGGATGGAGAAAGGCAGTATGGCGAACGGTATCGCGACGGATACGATGGAGCGCGGCACGGAGGCGTCGGAGGCCGCGGCCTCCGGTCTTTGGGCCCCAGCGGTCACGCCGTTAGATGAGGCCCTGATGCCCGATCACGCGCGCTTCGTGGCTCATGTCAAATGGCTGCTCGACAACGGCTGCCATGGCGTCACCGTTTTCGGGACCACCGGCGAGGCGACCTCCTTCTCGGTAGACGAGCGCATCGCACTGCTCGAATCCCTGCTGCGCGCCGGCGTTCCAGCCGAGCGTCTAATGGTCGGCAACGGCTGCTGCGCGCTCAGCGACACGCTGCGCCTGACCGGGGCGGCGCTCGACCGCGGCTGCGGCAAGGTACTGATGCTACCGCCCTTCTACTACAAGGATGTAAGCGACCAGGGCCTCTACGCGAGCTACAGCGAAGTGATCGAGCGGGTCGGCGACACGCGGTTGCGCGTCTTCCTCTACCACTTCCCGCGTCTTTCGACGGTGCCGATTACCCATACGGTCATCGAACGCCTGCGCAAGAACTATGGCGCGACGATCGCCGGCCTCAAAGACAGCACCGGGGACGAGGCGAGCACGCGGGCCTACATCGCAGCCTTCCCCGATTTGGCGATCTTCCCCGGAACCGAGACGCTGATGCTGCCGATGCTGCAGGAAGGCGGCGCCGGCTGCATCACGGCCTCAGCCAACGTGAATGCCACGGCGATCCGTGCCCTCTACGACGCCTGGCAAGGCGGCGATGAGAGCGCTGGCGAGCGGCAGGCGAAGATCACGGCGGTGCGCCAGGTCCTGCAGGCTAAGCCCATGATCCCGGGGCTGAAGAGCGTGATAGCCGGCCAGCGGCAGGACCCGGGCTGGCGCCGCGTGCGCCCGCCTCTGGTGGCCTTGTCGGAGGCCGATGCCGTCGAGCATTCGGCCGCTCTCGCCGCTGTCGGTTTCGTGTTTGGGAAAGCTTAGGACGCGGGTTGGGTTAGGCTCTCGCGCATCTTGCTGGCCAGGTCCGCCCGGGTGAAGGGCTTGTCGATCAGCTTGATCTTCTCATCGTAGCCCGTGGTCTGCATTAGCGCGCCCCGCGAATAGCCCGACATGTAGAGCACGCGGAGTTTCGGATGAAGCCGCGTCGCCTTTCGGGCCAGCTCTACGCCCGTCATGCCGTTCGGCAGCATCACGTCGGTCAGCAGCAGGTCGATCGTCGTGTTGCTGCTGAGGATTGCCAGAGCCTCCGGGCCATCCGGGGCCTCGAGTACTTGATAGCCGAGCGTCATGACCTGCCGTGCGGTCAAGGCCCGGACATCCGGGTCGTCCTCGACGATCAGGACGATCTCACTCGTGGCCGGCGCATCCAACTTTTCCCGGACCGGCTTGGCGCGTGCGGAAACCTTGGCTTTCGCCATCGGCAGGTAGAGGGTCACCGAAGTGCCCCGGCCCGGCCGGCTTTCGATCTCGCAATGCCCGCCGGACTGCTTGGTGAAGCCATAGACCATGCTGAGGCCGAGCCCGGAACCCTTGCCGACCTCCTTGGTCGTGAAGAAGGGCTCGAAGGCCTGGCGTGCGACCTCGGGCGGCATGCCGGAACCTGTGTCGGAGACGACGAGCCTTACATAGCGGCCCGGGCTCAGTTCCTCTTTTTCCGCCGCGCCACGTTTCTTGATCTCGATGTTGGCCGCGGCGATGCTCAGGCGGCCGCCGCCGGGCATGGCGTCGCGCGCGTTGACGGCCAGGTTCAGTAAGGCGTTTTCCATCTGCAGCGGATCGATCAAGGTCGGCCATAGCGTCTTCGACACATGAGTGGTGACCTCGACGGTTTCGCCGAGGGTTCTACGCAGCACCGATGTCATTGCGGCGATGAGCTCGCCGAGGTCCACCGACCGCGGTTCCAAAGGCTGGCGGCGGGCGAAGGCCAGCAAGCGGTTTGTGAGCTCAGCACCCCGGCGGGCCGCACCGAGCGAGGGTCCCAGCATTTTGTGAGCCTCCGGATCGCCCTCCAGGTGCTCTTCCAACAGATCGAGGTTGCCGAGGATGACCGCCAATAAGTTGTTGAAATCGTGGGCCACGCCGCCGGTGAGCTGTCCGATCGCCTCCATCTTTTGGGCCTGACGAAGCAAGGCCTCGGTTTGGCGCAGCTCGGTGATGTCGGTGTTGATCGTGCCGATACCGATGGCCTTTCCCTCGGCATCGAGGACGGGGAACTTTGTCGAAATGAGCCGACGCGAGCTGCCGTCGGGGATTGGAAGATCGAGTTCCGTTTGGGTTGCTTCGCCGCTTTGCAGTACATCCTGATCGAGTTCCATGTAGTACTGCGCATCTTTCTCGGGGAAGAATGCGAAGGATGTCTGTCCTAATATCTCTCCGGTCGGCAGACTGAGCCATTCCTCGAAGCGCCTGTTGGTCAGCACGTAGCGTCCCTGCAGGTCCTTGAGAAAAATGGCCGACGGCGAGTTGTCGATAACGCCGCGGAACTGCGCCTCGCTTTTTTGCAGAGCATCCTCGGCGGTCTTGCGCTCGGTGATGTTCTCGATCGTTACGATGACGCGAGACCAATCGTCGGGATCGTCGCCGAGTAGCTTGAAGGTTTCATGTACCCAGATCGTATCGCCATCGAGGTTGGTGTCCTGCGCATCGCGGGTGTAGCTGGTCGCACCGCTGGCGAACGCGGCCGTTGCCTCCACTGCGCCCTGCCACGAGATGGTTGAGCGCAGGTCTTCTAGTCGCTGCCAGAGCTCTTCCTTGTCCGAGGCTGCAAAGAGCTCCGCAGCCGCGTCGTTGAAGTCCAGGAACTTGATTCGGCGTTGCACCTCTGACTGCATGTCCGGGTTGTCGCCCAGGTGCCGGGCAACATTCCCGATCCCCTGGTCGCGGAGCTCGTCAACCAGTGCCTTGACCTTCGTCCAATCCTCCTCCCAGATCGATATCGGCGCGCTGTCGAAGAGGCCTCGGAATCGTGCTTCACTCTGCCGCAGGGCCGTCTCCGCATCCTTTCGCTCGGTGATATCCTCGACAATTTCGATCACGCGAGCCCAATCGTCGCGATAGCCCTCGGGGATCTCGCGGATAATACGCACGATAAGATCGCTGCCGTCGAGCGCCCGCTCCCGGCCTTCGATGACATGCCGTGTCCCGCCCTCAACGAAGGTGGCGATCAATTCGGGAAAGAAATCCCAATAGGTCCCCTCGAGGAACTGGTCCATCTGTTCCAGCAGGGCCTCGCGGCTGGAAACCCGATATATCTGAAGAGTTGCATTGTTGAAGTCGATCACCTTGATTCGCGACACGGCCTCGGCGACGATATTCGGATTCTCTTCCAAATGAGTCCTGAGATTGCTTATGCCCTGGGCGCGCAGCTCGTCGACGAACAGCTTCAGGCCGGACCAGTCGGCCTCCCAGATCGACACCGGCGACTCGTCGAACAGGCTGCGGTAGCGGGCTTCGCTCTCGCGCAGCGCCTCTTCGGCGAACTTGCGGTCGGTGATGTCGACGATCGTCCACTGGGTCGCCTCGCGGCCATCCCAGCTGACCGCGCGCGTCGCGATGTCGAGCCAGATGGGGATCCCATTCTTCTTCCGCCCGAGCAACTCGAAGTGCTGCGGTGCGGTCTGCCCGCGCAGGTTGGCGTAGTAGCGCCGCTTGATGGCCGCCTGCTCGTCCGGGGTTGCAAGCTCTAGAACGGAGTCCAGGCTCAGGATGTCGTCCACCGAGTCGTAGCCGAACATCTCGGCTAGGGCATCGTTCATGAAAAGCGGCTTCAGATCGCGCTCTATCACGACGCCCTGAAGTGACCCGGCCGCCAGATAATGGAACTTGGCTTCGCTTTTGCGCCGCGCATCCATCGCCTCCTTATGGTCGGTCACGTCGCACAAGGTGCCGTCACGAAGGGTGAGCGCGCCATGCGCATCGCGCCGCGCCGTCTCGCTCAGGGTAATGTGGCGGATCGTGCCGTTCGGCCGCACCAGGCAGAACTGCAGCGCTAGGTCGCGATCGTCGCGGATCGCCGCCTGATACTCGGCCGTCACGTAGTGCCGGTCCCCGGGATGAATCAGAAGATAGAAGTCTTCGAGCGATGTCGGGGTTCGACCGGGCGCCAGGCCGCAGAGTTGCCCCAGCCCTTCGGACCAGACCGTGAACCTCCTCGCGGTCATCGACCAGCGCCAGAATCCGCTCCCGGCGCTACGTTCCAGATCGGCCAGACGCGCCTGCGTCTCGATCAAGGCCGCGCGCAGGCGTTCCAGCTCGGTGACCTCCGCAGGCGGCGGCAGGTTCGTGGACGGGCAAGCTTGTCCGGTGCTCTGCGGCGCCGGCCCGCCCTTTGCGCGCGGAGCCTCGATTTGGGCCGCGAGGATCGTCGGCGCTGCCGCCAGCGCCAGTTGCCGCAGCTGCCACAAGCCGACGCCGGTGAGGGAAACAAGAAGCAGGCCGCTGATCCAGGCCAGCCAAGGAGGGGCGTTCGCAACCTCAAGCCCTGCGGCGGCGGCGAGTGGCGTTTCGGTAACCTCGAGCAGCTCGGTCGCCCAAACCACGCCGCTTTCCGCTGCGAGGGCAGCGAGCGCTGCGCCGGCCGTCATCGCGCAGCTCGCCAGGCGCTGGCCGGTCCGGTCGCTTTCGGTAGTCTCGCTCGTCTCAGTCATGCTTGGCGGTGCCACTTCGCGGCGGGCTGATATCCCTGGCGCCTGCTTCGCGTGACTATGAAACCGCCGGATTTAAGAAGCCGTTAACCATTTGGCGCCGGCTCACCCCGAGTTGAACCGTTGTGACAAAAATGACTCTTGCTGCCGCTATCGACGGCGGCCAGCTATGCAACAGGGATTGACCGCAATTCGGGAGAGCGCCGGCGCGCAACGCGGGGCACACCATCTCAGATCGGGGTTACGATGTTCTTGGCCTCAATTCGGGCGAATCAGCTGTTTATACCGGTGATGGCGCTGTTCGCCGCGCTTTCGCCGGTCGAGCCTGCAGCGGCTGCGAGCCTTCCGACTGGAGCCGACCTGAAGGCGGCCGGTTGGCAACAGCTGACCCTGCCCGGTAAATCGCCGACCCGCTTCGCCGGGCGCTCAGACGGGGCTATCGAGGTCCGGGCCAGCGACAGCGCCTCGTTCCTCTACTTCGACGTGTCCGGCAAAAGCCAGAACGCGCGCTATCTGACCTGGCGCTGGCGGGTCGAGCAGGCGCCAGCGCCGAGCGACCTGACGCAGAAGGGCGCGGACGACCGGCCCCTGGCGCTGCATGTCTGGTTTCCGGAGCGCAGTGGCGAGCGCGATCCTTGGGAGCTCCTGAGTGGCGCCGTCGCCTGGGCCTTTGACGTTCCAGTGCCCGGCAAGGTCTTGACCTATGTCTGGGGCGGCCAGGCGGAGCGGGGCGACTATCTGGCGAACCCCTATCTCGAAGACGACGGCATGATGGTCGTGCTGCGCCCCGGCGACGCGCCGAAGGGCCAATGGTTCGAGGAAACCATAGACTTTGCTGCCGATTTCGAGATGGCTTTCGGCTATAGCCCGCCGCCCGCCGCCTATGTCGCGGTCTCGGCGGACTGCGACGACACGATGGGGACCAGCATGGCGTTGATCGCCGATATCATGCTGATCGCCCGGCTGAAGTCGGAGGACTGATGTCGCGGCCTCGCAGCGGCGGCGAACCCCTTCGAGGCAGCGCTGCGCCAGGGATGTCGGGCAAGCTTGAAAGCCTCACCCGGAACGCCCTTGACGGCCAGTGGTCTGCCGACGGCGTTATCGATTGGGACGAAGCGCCGGTGCTGCCCGATTGGCTGCCGGACCGGGTTTACGCCTCGGTTGTCAGCCAGCTCTATCACGGCGAGCGCGCGACCCTGACCATGTGCCGCCGCCTGGCAGGAGAGCTGGCCGGAACACCCGCCGAGACCTTCCTACGGACCCAGATCGCGGACGAGGCACGGCATGCCGAGATCTATGCCGACTATCTGGACCGGCTTGGCATCTTCGTGCCGCCGGATGAGGCCATGGCGGCGGCCTACGAGGGCGCGCTTGCCTGGCGGGGCAGCTATCACGCGCCCGTCGTGGCCTTTCACATCGTGCTCGAGGGCGAAGCGCTGGACCTGTTGCAGGCCTGCAGCAAGCGCTTTCCCTGTCCGCTGTTCCACCAGATCAACCGGCGCGTCTCCCAAGACGAGGCGCGCCACATCGCCTTCGGCAAGCTCTTCCTGCGTGGCCGCGTGCAGGCCCTGCCGCTTGAAGAGCGGCTGGAGATCTATCGCTGGGTGCGGTCGCTGTGGCGCGACTGCGCGGCGGCGACCCGCGCCCGCTATGGGCTCTTCGGCCGCGTCGCGCTGCGCACGGGGCGGGCGGCCTTGGAGACGCGGTGGCAGCGTCAGGCGGGGGCCCTGGCGGAAATCGGCCTGATAGGCACGGAAGAAGCCGCGGCCTTTGCACGGCTCTAGGAGGGCATCATGATCTCGGTCATCATCCCGACGCTGAACGAAGCCGGCAACCTCGGTCGGCTGCTCGCGGTGCTTGTCGCGCAGGGGCCGGCTGCGGAGATCATCGTCGTCGACGGCAGCAGCCAGGATGGCACCCAGGCGGTCGCCGCGACGTTTCCCGTGACCCTGTTGACCGGCACCAAGGGGCGCGGGCAACAGCTCCGGGCCGGTGCCGAGGCGGCGAGCGGCGATGTGCTGCTGTTTCTGCATGCCGATTCGCGCTTTCCAGCAGGCGGACTGGCCAGCATCGAGGCCGCGCTGCGCACCTCTCCCGAGGTCGTCGGCGGCAACTTCCGCGTTATCTTCGACGGCGACAGCGACTTCAGCCGTTGGCTGACTGGATTTTATGCCTGGTTTCGCGGCCACGGGCTCTACTATGGCGATTCGGCGGTGTTCGTGCGGCGTGACGTTTATCGCGAGATCGGCGGCATCCGCCCGATGGCCTTGATGGAAGACTACGACTTCACCCGTCGCTTGGAGCGCGCCGGTCCGACCTATTGTCTCGATGAACCGGCGCTGGTGACCTCATCGCGCCGCTTCGAGGGCCGGCGTCCGGCGAGCATCGTGTGGGGCTGGATCAAGATCCATGCCCTCTATTATCTCGGCGTGCCGCCGAACATCCTGGCCCGGATCTACAATTCCGAGCGTCGCGCCGCGGCTGCGTCGCTGCGGCAGCGGCGCTCTCCTCTCCTCAAGGGCGGTTGACTCTCAAGGGCGGCTGGGCGCGTCGTTGAGCGCCCAGTCGTAGACGTGGTCTTCGATCTCGCTCACGCCGTCGAGCGCGGCGGAGAGCTCGTCCCCCGCATAGCGCTTGAGGTGCACCACGACCTTTTCGTCGCTGTCGCCGAAGTCCTCGCCGAACCAGACATAGATGCTCGACAGGACCAGCTTGCCGTCGACGACCTGCGCGCCGCGAGGATGGTTGACGTAGGCGCGTGCAGCAGTGTCGAGCAGCTCCTCCGCGTTGCTGCCGGTGAAGGCCATGTCCTGCAGGTCGGGGCAGCCGATGGACGCGCAGTTGACGGCGTAGTGAATACGCGGGTCGCGCCAGATCGGCCGCAGGATGCGGTGCTCGATGTCGTTCAGGCTGACCGACTCGCCCTCGATGGTGACCAGGGCCTTGTCCCAGGGCCCGTCGGCGAAGAGGCCGGGCGAGATATCGATGTCGCGGATGCTCTCCACAGGATAGTGGTCGAGGATCACTTTCACCGTGAGGGCGTTGTAGAGGTTGACCCAGTAGGCGAACTGCTCGGCCCTGTTGTGCCGGCTGATCGGCACGGCGGCGAGGCCGTCCAGATAGGCGCCAAGGGCGGCCTTGTCGCCGTCGTTGACTTCCGCGTAGGCGAAGCGCGCCACGCCGTCGTCGGCGGGCCGCAAATAGGCCGTCAGGAGGCGGTTCCACTCGGAATGATCGACCGTCTCGCCGCTGGCGGGATCATGCGCCTGCCATCGGTCCCAAAGCTCCGCGCTCGGCGCGAACAGCGCCTCGAAGGACTGGAAGCCCGCCAAAGGTAGCGCCAGTGGCAGCACGATGGCGGCACGCAGGGCGACGCGGGCCGGCATGCGGAGGAGGCGAGAGAAGCTGGTCATCATCGTCATGGCGCTCTTGTCCCGTTTAACGCGCAATATGGGGCGCCGGCCCCGCCGTGCCCATCTCTGGCCCTCACATGAGCCCGGTGCGGCCCTATTGGAACGCCGATGCCGGTCACAAGCGATCATAGCTGCGTGAGGGCCCTCGATCTCTCCCCAAGCTCTCCCCAAGCCGTTCAGATGGCGGCAAAACATGGACAGCCGCCGCACCAGCCGGTAGCTTGCTCGGCAAATCGGGGCGGGCGTGCATCCGCCCCTCAAACGACAACTTTGCGGAGGTCAGCATGGCGCAACAGCCGTCCACTCACATCACTCTTGCAGCAGCGCTTTGGCCGAGCGAGGCGGCGCAGAAGGCCGTTCGCGTGACGGTCCTGGCGCTTGCAGGCACGCTGCTCCTGACCCTGGCGGCCAAGATCCAGGTGCCCTTCTATCCCGTTCCCATGACCATGACGACCTTCGCCGTGCTGGTGATCGGCATGGCCTACGGCTGGCGATTGGGTGTCGCGACCATCCTGCTCTATCTGGCGGAGGGCGCTCTCGGCCTGCCGGTTTTCGCCGGCACGCCGGAGAAAGGCGTCGGTCTGGCCTACATGCTGGGCGGCACCGGCGGCTATTTGATTGGCTACATCTTCGCGGCGGGCCTCTGCGGCTGGCTGGCCGAGCGCGGCTGGGACCGCCATGTGGCCACCACGGCGCTGGCCATGCTGCTGGGCAACATCGTGCTCTACGTCCCGGGCCTGCTCTGGCTGGGCACCCTGTTCGGCTGGGACAAGCCGATCCTCGAATGGGGCCTGACGCCCTTCATCCTCGGCGACCTGACCAAGCTGGCGCTGGCCGCCGCCGTGCTGCCGCTGGCCTGGAAGCTGGTCAAGCGGAGCTGACGCCGAAGCGGTCCGTCGCGCGGGGAGCGGCGGGCCATTCCCATCGAGCCGAGCGATGAGCTATCCCGTCGCCGACCTGCGCCATTACCTGAGGGGGAGCTGGATGCTTTCCCGTATTCTGATGGACCGGCTGAGCGGTGCTTCGGGCAGTTTCCTCGGCTGGGCATCTTTCCAGGAACGCCCAGGGGAACGCGACGGTGCGCTCGACTACAGCGAACGAGGCCAGATGCTGTTCGGCGACTACAGCGGGATCTCCTTCCGCAGCTATCGCTACAGCTTTCCCTCGCCGGGCCGGGCCGACGTCCACTTCACCGACGGCCGGCTGTTTCACGCGCTCGATCTGACCGAGGGAGCGGCCGATGCGGTCCACCACTGCGGCGAAGATGTCTACAGCGGGCGCTTCGATGCCTGCCGCGACAGCCTCTGGGACAGTGCATGGCACGTCACCGGTCCGCGCAAGGACTTGGTAATCAGCAACCGCTACGTCAGAGGATGCGCCGAAGCGCCGTAGGGCGGATTACCGAAGCGTAATCCGCCGGATGTCGAGACAGTCGAAGATCGTCTCATCCGGCGCAATGCGCTGACGCTATTGCGCCCTACTAATCTGACTTGCCGTTCGCGGCGCGAACGCAGAGATACTCGGTCGCAATGGTCGCTGCCGCCAGCGAGGTGATGTCGGCGATGTCGTAGGCCGGTGCGACCTCGACGATATCCATGCCGACGATATTGAGGCCGACCAATCCACGGACGATCTCCAAGGCCTGCCAGGTCGAGAGGCCGCCGCAGACCGGCGTCCCCGTGCCTGGCGCGAAGCAGGGGTCGAGACAGTCGACATCGAAGGTCAGATAGACCAGGTTATCGCTGATCACACGCTTGATCTCCTCGACCACGGCCTGCGGTCCGTTGTTGTGTACCCAGGCCGCGTCCAGGATGTTGAAGCCGTGTGTCTCGTCGTTGTGGGTGCGCAGGCCGACCTGTACGGAGCGTGCCGGATCGACCACACCCTGCTTGGCAGCGTGGAAGAACATGGTGCCGTGATCGACCCGTCCGTCGTCGTCGCGCCAAGTATCCGAATGGGCGTCGAAGTGCAGCAGTGACAGTTGCCCATACTTCTTTTGATGGGCCTTGAGCAGCGGGTAGGTGATGAAATGGTCGCCGCCGATGGTGAGCAGAGAGGGCCCCGCCTCGATGATCTTGGAGGCATGATCTTCGATCGTCTGGGGCACGGTCTCCGGGCGGCCGAAGTCGAACAGACAGTCGCCGTAGTCGATGATCGCCTGTTTCTCGAAGGGATCGATCTTCCAGGGCCAGGGCTGGGCCCAGGCGAGCTGGGCCGACGCACGACGCACGCCGGCGGGTCCGAAGCGGGCGCCGGGGCGGTTGGTCGTGGCGAGATCGAGCGGCACACCGGTCACCGCCACGTCCACGCCGGTCAAGTCCCGCGTGTAGACGCGCCGCAGGAAGCTGAGCGCCCCGGCGTAGGTCGCCTCGTTGGCAACGCCATAAAGACCGTCGGCGGTGAAGGCATTATCGCCCTTGGTCTTTTCCGTCATCTCAGTTTGCCTCCCACAAGATCGCGTGTTGCACCCAGCCGCCCTTTCGTCCGAATTGGGCGGCGCCAACCATAGCCGTCGGCAGAATCGGGCAAAAGTCCCGTCTGGGGGGATTGACGTTTGTCGTGAAAGGGTGTTGTCGCCGGCGCTATTGGCGATGGCGCGGGGCTTCGTCGTCTTCGTCGTCGTCGAACAGGATGCGGTGGGCGGCGCCGTCGAGGTCGTCGAACTGGCCGCTCTTGAGCGCCCAGAGGAAAGCCGCCAGGCCGAGTCCGCCGAGGAAGAGGGCGATGGGGATCAGGTAGAGGATGCCGCTCATGGCCGGGCTTCCTTGGCGCCCCGAGAAAGGCGTAGCGCGTTGCCGACGACCACCAGCGACGACATCGACATGGCGAGAGCAGCAATCAAGGGCGTGACGAAACCCAATACCGCGATCGGGATGGTCACGACGTTGTAGGCGAAGGAAAGGAACAGGTTCTGCTTGACCAGCCGGTCGGCTGCCTTGGCGACTTTCAGCAGCTCGACGACCGGGCCGAGCTGTTCGCCTTGGAAGACCGCGTCTGCGGCAGTCTGGCTGACGTCGGCCGCGCTCGACGGCGAGAGCGAGACCGAAGCCGCCGCCAGCGCCGGCGCATCGTTCAGACCGTCGCCCACCATCAGCACCTTGCGTCCTTCGGCGGCCAGCTCGGCGAGGCGTGCGCACTTCTCGTCTGGCCGGCAGTCTGACTGCCAACGGGCGATCCCGAGCTCCCGGGCGACGGCGTCGACGGTCGGCTGCCGGTCGCCGGACAGCAGGGCCACCTCGATGCCGCGCCGGTGCAGCTCATCCACCACGGCGACGGCATCGTCGCGCAGGCTATCCTGGAAGGCGAAGCGTACCGCCGCCTCGCCGGGGCGGGCGAACCATAGCTCCGGCCCCGCCGCGGTCCCCTCATCGGCCACACCACACCAGGCACGGCTGCCGAGGCGCAGCTCTCCGGCCGGCGTCTCCAACCGCAGGCCGGAGCCGGGAACCTCTTCCACCCCGTCCGCCGCGGCGACGGTCGGCGCGGCGCGGACCAGGGTGCGGGCGAGGGGATGGCGGCTCACCATAGCCAGGGTGGCAGCCTGCTCGAGGACCGCCGGGTCGGCGGCTGGGTCGGGCAAGAGCTCAAGACGACCCGTCGTCAAGGTGCCGGTCTTGTCGAAGACCACCGTGTCGACTTCCGCCAGGCGTTCCAGGGCGGTCGCCGATTTCATTAGGATGCGCCGGCGCAGCAGCCGGCCGCTTGCGATCACCTGCACTGCCGGCACGGCGAGGCCGAGGGCGCAGGGGCAGGTGATGATCAGCACGGCGACCGCGTTGAGCAGCGCCAGCTGCCAGGGAGCTGCCATTAGGGTCAGCCAGCCGATGAAGGTGGCCAGGGCCAGGCTGTGAACCGCCGGGGCATAGGCCCGGGCGACCCGCTCTGCGATGCCGACGAAGCGCGCCTTGCGCTGCTCGGCCATTTCCATCAGGCGGACGATCTCGCCCAGCAGGGTATCCTCGCCGACCGCCGTGACGCGGATCTTGAGCGGCCCGGAGTGGTTGACCGTGCCGGCGAAGACCTTGTCGCCGAGTGCCACGGCCTGCGGCAGGGTCTCGCCGCTGATCAGGCTGGTGTCGATGTCGGAGCGTCCGTCGATGACCTCGCCGTCGGCGCCGATGCGCTCGCCCGCCGCGGTCAGCACCGTGAAGCCGGGCTTGATCTGCTCCGGCGGTAGCAGCACCTGCGTGCCGTCGCGGCGCAGCACGGTGACGGCAGTGGCGCCGAGGGCCAACAGCCGCTCGACCGCCGAGCGCGCCCGGCCACGGGCGCGCCGGTCGAGATAGCGGCCGACCAGCAGGAAGAACAGCAGGGTGACGGCCGAATCGAAATAGGCGTGCGGTCCGCCGCGAATGGTTTCGAAGAGGCTCATGCCGGCGGCCAGTGTCACGGCCAGCGAGATCGGCACGTCCATGTTGGTGTGTCGGGCCTTGAGGGCGGCCAGCGCCGAGTTGAAGAAGGGTCGACCGGCATAGAGGATGGCGGGCAGGGCGATCAGCGCCGAGAACCAATGCATCAGCTCGCGCGTCGCCGGGCCCATGTCCTGGAAGTGGCCGGACCAGACTGAGACCGACAGCAGCATGACGTTGGCGGCCGCGAAGCCGGCGACGGCCATGCAGCGCAGCAGCGCCGCTTCTTCCTCCGCGTCGGCGGACTTGAGGCGTGTCGGATCATAGGGCACGGCGCGATAGCCAAGGTCGGACACGACCTTGGCGAAGTCGGCCGCGCGCGCTGCGGCACCATGCCAGGTCAGCAGGAGGCGCCGGGTTGTCAGGTTAAGGCGCGCCGTTTCGACATCGGGCAGGCGCTTCAAGGCGCCCTCGATCTTCTGGATGCAGCCGCCGCAGTGGATGCCGTCGACCATGAGATGCAGTTGGGCCAGGCCGCTGTCGTCCATAGTCACATAGGCGCCGAGATCGGTTCCCTGAGGCTCCTCGACCGGGGGTGGTGCGGCAGGAGCTTCCCCAGCCGCCTTGCCGGCGCAGCAACCGCCGGTCTTGGCCGGCTTCAGTTCGTTCGCCGCGGTCGCCACGCCATTCATTTGCGCACCATCAGCCGTTTCGCCAAGCTGTGGGTGCCGCGCCCATGCGTCACCTCCACACGAACCTCCCACAGACCGGCCAGTGGAAAGCTCAGGTCCGCAGCATAGCGGCCCTCGCCATCGTCGGTCAGCACGGCCGCGAAGTCGTAGCCTTCATGGGTCGGGCGCACGACCATCGCTGTAACGTCGGCGTTCTCGATCGCCGTGCCGTGCCGATCCTTCAGCTCGAGCGTGAGCCGCCCGGTCAGCGGGCCGCTGCCGTTGTAGTCGAGCTCGGCCTGCCAGCCCTGCTTCGCCTGCGCTTCCGTTTCGGTGAGCGCCTTGTTGTACGCGAGCCCCTTGATGTAGGCATCGTCGGTGCCGACGCCGGTCCAGCTGTCGAAGGCGAAATAGATCAAGGCTCCGTTGGCGATCAGGATGCAGGCGAACATGCCGAAGAACGACCAGGGAATCCACCAATCGCGTTGACGCTGTTTGGGCTTGGACATCAGCTTGGACAGGGCGATCATCTCGTCGGTCCCCGGAAGACGCTGTCGTGGCGCGCGGTTTCACCCCCTTCGGTATCGGTCAGGACGAAGCTCAGCGGCTCCGAATCGGCCGTGACCTCGGCCTTCGGGCGCTGCACGAAGACGCGGTAGCTGGCGACGGCATCCGGCTTGGCCGTCAGCACAGGCGGCGCGCCGGCCGTGTCCTCCTGACCGACCACGGTCAGGCTTGCGGCCCCGGCGTCTTCCAGCGCCAGCGTGAAGCTGCGCGGCGCGCGCTCCTTGTTCAGGATCTTGAAGGTGTAACCGTTTTGGATGCTGCCGTCCGAGAGGGTGACGAAGAGGGGATTGCGGTCGTGCAGGATGTTGATGTCGAGCGCCCCACGAAAGGCGAGGGTGCCGAGCATGAGGAGGCCGACGAGGCCGATCAGCACGACGTAGACGATCGTGCGCGGGCGCACCAGCTTGGTGCGGACCGGCGCGCCGCCGGCGCTGCAGGCGATGTGATTGCGCTCGGTATCGAAGGCGATCAGGCCGCGCGGCCGGCCCACCTTCTGCATGACGCCGTCGCAGGCGTCAACGCAGAGGCCGCAGCCAATGCATTCGAGCTGCAGGCCGTCACGGATATCGATCCCGGTTGGACAGGCGGCGACACACTGCAGGCAGTCGATGCAGTCACCGCGGCCTTCCCAGCTGTCGCCCTTCTTATGCTTGCCGCGTGGCTCACCACGCCAGTCCCGGTAGGTGACGACCAGGCTGTCCTCGTCGAGCAACGCCGCCTGGAAGCGCGGCCAGGGGCACATATAGGTGCAGACCTGTTCGCGCGCCATGCCGGCCAGCAGGTATGTCGTCGCGGTGAAGAGCCCGGTGAAGAAATAGACGGTGAGCGAGGCCTCGCCGGTGAAGAACTCGGAGACCAGCGTGGGCGCATCCTTGAAATACATGATCCAGGCGCCGCCGGTCGCCAGTGCGATCAGTAGCCAGAGAGCATGCTTGAGGGATTTCTTGGCGAGCTTCGCGCCGCTCATGGGCGCCTTGTCGAGCCGGATGCGGGCGTTGCGGTCACCCTCGATCAGGCGCTCGACCCACATAAAGAGGTCGGTCCAGACGGTCTGCGGGCAGGTGAAGCCGCACCAGACGCGGCCGCCGATACTGGTCGCCAGGAACAGGCCGAGGGCGCCGAGGATCAGGATTCCAGCCAGGTAGTAGACTTCCTGCGGCCAGATCTCGATCCAGAAGAAGTAGGCCCGCCGGGCGGGCATGTCGATCAGCAGCGCCTGGTCCGGCGTGTTCGGCCCGCGGTCCCAGCGCAACCAGGGCGCCAGGTAGTAGAGGCCGAGCAGCACACCCAGGACGGCCCACTTGATGCGCCGGACCTCGCCGCTGACCTTCTTCGGATAGACCTGTACCCGCCCGGCGTAGAGTGGCTGCTGCTTTTGCTGCTCGCGGGAGAGGACGTTCTCGGTCGCGACGACCGTCTCGCCTAACGGCCGCGCCTCGCCCTCCGGCTGCGCCTCTGCTGTCTGCACCATCTCGCGGGTTCCTGTTTTCCCATCTCGCCGCGCACGGCCGCCCCCGCTTCGGCCGGTCTCACTCTGTCTTGGCCCACCGCTTCTCGGCTCACTTGGCCAATCGTTCAAGCCCTCACTGGCCGCCGCCCAGGGTGTGGACGTAGGTGGTCAGCATCTTGATGGTCGTGGCGTCGAGCCGCGGCCCCCAGGCCGGCATGACGCCGTGTCGGGGCCTGGCGATCTGTGCCTCGATCTCCGCCTTTTCCCCGCCGTAGAGCCAGATCTGGTCGTTCAGCGGCGGGGCGCCGAGCGTCATCTCACCAACGCCACCCTCGCCGTGGCAAGCGACGCACTGTTCCTTGTAGATCGTCGCGCCGCGCTCGACCGCAGCGCCGTCGGCCTCGCCACCGGAGAGCGACAGGACGTAGGCCGTCACGTCGCCGATCTCCTCTCGGCTCAGCAATTCGTCGGCGCCGAAGGCCGGCATGTCGGAGACCCGCGTGTCGTCGTTGCCGGCGCGGATGCCGTGCAGCAGGGTGGTGTGGATCTCGTCCAGTGTTCCGCCCCAGAGCCAGTCGTCGTCGGCCAGCGAGGGGTAACCGCCGGCCTGCCCGGCGCCGCCCAGTCCATGGCAGGGCGCGCAGTTGTCGGCGAAGGCCGCGCGACCGCCGGCGATGGCGAAGTTGAGCAGGTCGGCATCCTCGCTCAGCTCCTCCAGCGAAGCGGCCTCGATCCGATCGAGGAACACCGCTTGCGCCGCACGCGCAGCTTCAAGCTTTTCGCCGAGAGCCTCCCGTTCGGTGCCGCCGATGATACCCTTGGTGTAGCCGGTGATGCCGGGGATCGCCGGAAAGAGGATCCAGTAGATGACCGACCAAACAATGCAGGCGTAGAGAACGTAGAGCCACCAGCGCGGCAGCGGGTTGTTCAGCTCCTTGATCCCATCCCATTCGTGCCCGGTGGTCTCGACCCCGGTCACGGCATCTTTTTCGACCTTGGTAGGCATGCTCAGCGTACCTCGTCATCGTCGTCGAGGGGGATATGGCCGTGCGCTTCCAGCCGCTTCTTGTTGCTCGGCCAGAAGGCCCAGGCCACGATCCCAATGAACAGGGCCATCAGCCAGACGACCCAGAGAGAGCGGATGACCTCGTAGAACTGATCCATCGCTCGGGCCCTCTATTGCATCAGGTCTTCGGTGCGGTAGTCGGCGAAGTCGACCATGCGCCCGAGGATCTGCAGATAGGCGATGATCGCGTCCATCTCCGTCAGCCGGCCGGGATCGCCGTCGAAATCGCCGACCGCGGCCTTGGGATAGCGGGCCAGCAGGTCGTCGGTATCGGCCTCCGGGTCCGCCTGGTCGCGCAGGTCGGCCGCGGCGTTTTCGATCATCTCGTCGCTGTAGGGCACGCCGACCGCTCGATTGGCGTGCAGGTGATCGGCGATGTCGCTGTCGTCCACCAAAGCGTCGGACAGGAAGGAATAGGCGGGCATGATCGATTCCGGCACCACGGCGCGAGGATCGATCATGTGTGCGGCGTGCCACTCGTTGGAGTACTTACCGCCGACACGGGCCAGATCCGGGCCGGTGCGCTTGGAGCCCCACTGGAAGGGATGGTCGTACATGCTCTCGGCCGCGATCGAGTAGTGGCCGTAGCGCTCTGCCTCGTCTCGGAAGGGCCGCACCATCTGGCTGTGGCAGGTGTAGCAGCCCTCGCGGATGTAGATGTTGCGGCCGACCAGCTCAAGCGGTGTGTAGGGCCGCACCCCCTTCACCTTCTCGATGGTGCTCTCGATGGTGTAGAGCGGCACAATCTCGACCAGGCCGCCGATCGACACGGTGATCAGGATCAGCACCAGCAGCAGGAGCGGGCTCTTCTCAATGACGGCATGCCAGTTCATAGCTCTGCCCTCCTATTCCGCCGGTGCGGCGGCAGGGGATGCCACCAGCCGGGTTTCGTCGCGCACGTCGCCGCGCGCCGTCCGCCAGAGGTTGTAGGCCATGATCAGCCCGCCGATCAGGAAGAGGATGCCGCCGAGCGCGCGGATCACGTAGAAGGGATGCATGGCCTCGACCGTCTCGACGAAGGCGTACTGCAGGAAACCGAGCTCGTCGTAGGAGCGCCACATCAGGCCCTGCATGATGCCGGAAATCCACATGGCGGTGATGTAGAGCACGATGCCGATGGTCGCGATCCAGAAGTGGTAGCTGACGAGACGCTCTGAATAGAGCTGCGCCCGCTTCCAGAGCTGCGGCACCAGGAAGTAGACCGCGCCGAAGGAGACGAAGGCAACCCAGCCGAGCGCACCCGAATGGACATGGCCGATGGTCCAGTCGGTGTAGTGGCTGAGGGCGTTCACCTGCTTCACCGACATCAGCGGCCCCTCGAAGGTCGACATGCCGTAGAAGGCCACCGAGACCACGAGGAAGCGCAAAACTGAGTCGGTGCGCAGTTTGTCCCAGGCACCGGAGAGGGTCATGATGCCGTTGATCATGCCGCCCCAGGAGGGCATCCAGAGCATCACCGAGAAGGTCATGCCGAGGGTCTGGGCCCAATCGGGCAGCGCCGTGTAGTGCAGGTGGTGCGGTCCGGCCCAGATGTAGAGAAAGATCAGCGACCAGAAGTGAACGATCGATAGCCGGTAGGAATAGACCGGCCGCTCGGCTTGCTTGGGCACGAAGTAGTACATGATGCCGAGAAAGCCGGCGGTCAGGAAGAATCCGACCGCGTTGTGGCCGTACCACCATTGGGTCAGGGCATCCTGGACGCCGGAGAAAAGCGAGTAACTCTTGATCCCGAAAAAGGACACCGGCACCGCCAGGTTGTTGACGACGTGCAGCATCGCGACGGTCACGATGAAAGCCAGGTAGAACCAGTTGGCGACGTAGATGTGGGGCTCGTGGCGGCGCATCAGGGTGCCGAGGAAGACGATCAGATAGGCCACCCAGACAACGGTCAGCCAGAGGTCGACGTACCACTCCGGCTCGGCGTACTCGCGGCCCTGGGTTACGCCCAAGACGTAGCCGCTCGCCGCCAGGACGATGAAGAGTTGATAGCCCCAGAAGAGGAACAGTCCGGCGGCGGCCCCGCCGAACAGCGGCGCGCGGCAGGTTCGCTGAACCACATAGAGGGAGGTGGCGAAGAGCGCGTTGCCGCCGAAGGCGAAGATCACCGCCGAAGTGTGGACCGGACGCAGCCGTCCGAAGGAAGTCCAGGGCAGGTCCAGGTTCAGGATCGGGAAGGCCAGCTGCAGGGCGATGACCACCCCGACCAGGAAGCCGACGATTCCCCAAAAGACCGTGGCGATGACGAAGAGGCGGACGACCTCTTCATGATAGCGGACCGGCGTCGCCCTCTCGGCCGGCGTCAGCTCTGTCGTCATAGTCGGTTCCCTTGCCGCCGCGTTGGTCACAGCCTGCCCCGGCTGTGTTGCAACTGCTTGTTGTCGCTTCCAGTCGCTGATCTGGGCAGATTTGCCTGTGATCGATTATAGTAGCCTAAAGTCCAGTATGCAGGCTGTTCCTTGCTCTTGATCCTAGATAGACAGTGCAAGGCTGGCCTGCTTTGACTTAGGTCAATAGCCAGCCCTAGGGCCGCATGCTAGCCTTATCAACAAGTATCGAGTGAGACCGGCGTTTGGGAGCCGCCTTTCATGTCTGACACTGTGCAGGCTTCGCCCTTGGCGATGCCGAAGATCCGCAAGATTACCGCGGACCAGCCCTGGCGCTGGCTCAGCGCCGGATGGAAGGACCTCTGGCGGGCGCCGACGGTCAGCCTCAGCTACGGCCTGCTGTTCGCGGTCGGCGGCTATGTTTTGACTGCCTTCATTTGGGTCGCCGAGATCTTCTCGCTGGTGCTGCCGATGATGGCCGGCTTCATGCTGATCGCTCCGATTCTGTCGGTCGGCCTCTACGATGCCAGCCGCCGCATCGAAGACGGCCGGCCCGTGACCCTGGGCAGTGCGCTTACTGCTTGGCGGGCGAATACCTCCCAGATCGCCCTGATGGGCTTGGTGCTGATGCTGTTCCTGCTGGCCTGGCTGCGCTTTGCCACCCTGATTTTCGCGCTCTTCTTCGGCAGCAGTCCACCCCGGCCCGAGCCGCTGTTCCTGCTCGACGTTTTCGCCTCGAGCTCGAGCCTGCCGTTTCTCGCCGTCGGCTCGGCAATCGGCGGCGTCCTGGCGGCGGCCGTCTTCGCCATCAGCGCCGTGTCGATCCCGCTTCTGCTCGACCGCAACGTCAACGTCATCATGGCGATCGCCGCCAGCTTCGAGGCGGTTCGGCAGAACTTCTGGCCCATGGCCCTGTGGGCCTGGCTGATCGCGATGTTCATCGGCGCCGGTCTGGTGAGTGCCTATCTCGGTCTCATCGTCACCCTGCCGTTGATCGGTCACGCGACCTGGTACGCCTACCGCGACCTGATACAGTGGGAAGACTGAGCGCGGAGTCCGCGCCAGGCGGCAGTAGGGGAATTCCGGAAGGTCAGATATGAGCGATCTCGGCAACTGGATACTCGGCGCAATAATGGGCGTGCTTAGCCTGCTCGGCCTGATCATGGCCAGTCAGGCGCGGGACGATGCTTTCTACTTCACCGGCCTGCTGTTCTTTCTCTTCGGCGTGTTGTTCATCTTCGCCCTGATCAAGCGCAGCACCGGCGCGCCGCCCGCCGACTGACGGACGCGCCGCCTCAAAGAGAGATCTCCTTGCCGTCGAAGGGGTGCCAGCCGTCGCGGTGCTCGATCTCCAGCACCCAGAGGTCCGGGTCGCGCTCGAGGGCGCGGGCGACGTAGGCATCGGCTTCGGCCTCCGCGACGGTTTCGCCGGAGAGCGCCGGCAGCCAGGCTGGCTCGCCGTCGAGATCGCGGGTCTGCGTCAGAACGCGGCAGCCGTCCGGTCCCTGATTGAGCTTCAGCAGCAGCGTGCCGCCGTGATAGGCGCCCTTCTGTACTACCACCACGGGTACCCCGGCCGCCGTGCAGCGGCGGATGTGCGCTTTAACCCAAAGGTCGGTCGGCAGTCGATCGTCCGGCAAGTCTCGCCTCCTGCGGCACACTGCCTCAGCCTGCGCGGTCCCGGCAAGCGGCACCACGGCTCCTTCCGTTGCCGGATCTGACCGGTAGCCGCCCCGGTTACGGCTTTTTTAAGACCCGGGGGATAGTATGCCCTCTGAACTCGTAAAGCTTGCCAGGTAGGGCCAGGCGGCGTCCGACGCCGCACAGATAGGACCAAGGTATGGCCAAGATCCAAGCCCAGGTTGCAGCGGCAGAGTCCTCGCGGAGCGCACCGGAGGAGCTGGCCGAATCGCTGATTCGCTGCATGGGGCGCGATAGTGCGATTCATGTTTGCAAGCTGAACGGCTGGGCGGGCGTCCTCGACGTCATCCTCGACGAGGACGGCAGCCCCGATAAGGCTGACGATCAATAGCGTTTGCCCATCAAGGCCGGCTTTGCGCCTTCTCCGCTAACTCGCGATTTGTCCCGGCGCCGCTCCCTTGACGCAAATCAATGCGGCTGCGCTCGCCTTGCGTTGAAGTCTCTGCAGCCCTAACGGGCAGGTCACTCCTGCTTGGTTTGGCGGTCGCTAAGCGCGATTGAAAGGGACACTGTGCCAAAGCCGATTGATGCGTCGTTTCTGTTGAAGGCCGCCGTATCGGGCTTGGCGGCGCTTTTGATGACTCTGATCTGGACGGTCCAGGCCGCCGAGCCGGTCGGAGACGCCAGCGCCGGGAAGAGGTTGGCGCGCGAATGGTGTGCCGCCTGTCACTATGTCGGCCCCGGCGCCGCTGCCAGTGACGCGGCACCGGCCTTTGCGGAGATCGCCAATGACCCGGCCGCGACGCCCGAGGGCTGGCGCAACTGGCTTGTCGACCCCCATCCGCCGATGCCGAACCTCTCCCTCAGCCGTCAGGAGATCGATGCGATCGTGGCCTACCTGCTAAGCCTCAAGGATTAGTGAGCGCGCGAGCGCGTCCGTTCAACGTCCTTGTCAGGTCGCCGCCCGCGGTTTCGTGACCGTCATCAAAGCCCGGAACGGCAGCAGCATCGCCAAGGCCATGGCGAGCTTCACGGCGAAGTCGCCCAGTGCCAAGGTGACCCAGGGCACGCCGGTGCCGGCGAAGGCCAGACTGAAGAACAGCGCCGTATCGATGAACGAGGCCAGGCTGGAGGAGACCAGGGGCGCTCGCCACCAGGCCGAGCGCCGCAGGCGATCGAAAATCTGGACATCGAGCAGCTGGGCGACCAGGAAGGCGGTACCCGAGGCGAGACCGATGCGCCATGACGCCAGGCTGACCGAAAGGACCACGCCCAGGGCGAAGCCGACGTAGACGACCCGGCGCGCGGCGTCCGGTCCCAGCGCCCGGTTGGTCAGGTCGGTAACCAGGAAGCAGATCGGATAGGTGAAGGCGGCCCAGGTCAGCCAGTCGTTGATCGGAAACTGGACGAGGACGTTCGACACGGCGACCAGCGCCGACATGGCCGCGACGCCGACCCAGAAGCCGACACGCGTAAAGGTCTGGTGAGCGTCATCCACCGGCAAGCATCCTCGTCTTTGAATCTACGCCTCGACTGCGACGGTCTGGCCCACCGCAAGGCCCAACGCCGCAACGGCGGAGCCCTGGTTCACGGCGACTTCCGCCAAGCCGTTGGCGTTCTCGTACCAGAAGGCCTGTCCCGGCGCCACATCGGAAAAGGTCCGGCTCGGCGATAGCCGATGCCCGGCCACCCTTAGCCGGCTCTGCGGCGCCAAGCCGCTTGCGCGCAGGCCTGTCATGGCATTGCCGTAGCTGTCGAGGTAGACGATCTCGGCCAGGTCGTCGGGCCAGTCGCTGCCGGCCAATGCGGCGGGCTCGATCGCTTCGCCGGGAGGGGCTTGTCCGGCGGCAAGGCGGGCGGCAACGGGGGCGAAGAGGTCCCGTCCGTGGAACGAGGCCGAGAGTCGCTCGGGGCGCCAGGTCAGGTGCCAGGCCCGCACGGCCGCGGCGCGGCGGGCGACGAGCGCCAAGAGGCCGTTATCCGGTCCGACATACCAGCGGCCATCGGCCTCGATCGCCAGCGGTGCGCGCGCACCTCCGACACCCGGATCGACGACGCAGAGAAAAACGCTGCCGCAAGCGAAGCCGCTTGCGTAAGCGGCCAGCAGATAGGCCGAGGCTTTCGGGTCGAAGCGCGGGGCATCGGCCATCAAGTCGACGACAGGATGCTGTGGCGCGTCGTTGTGCAGCACGGCCTTCATCTGTCCGACATAGGGACCGGCCAAGCCGAAGTCGGTAAAGAGAACGATCATCGACGCACTATGGCGGCGCCGGCCCAGCGCCGACAAGTCGCCAAGAGGACGGCCGGCAGGTCGAAACCGACGAGTCTCGGCAAGGAAGGTCGGAGCGACGCTCCGGACGACAAAACCGCCAACTACGCTGGTTTTCCACCGCAACGAAGAACATCGCGACTCGACAGCTCCGATGCCACCGTATATTGTAGCGAATAGCAAGCAGTTTCGCAGATATAGTCGTACGCACGAAATATAGTGGTTGCGCAGAGGAGCGACATATGAGCTGGAATGAAGAGAACATCCGCGAACTGAGGCGGCTTTGGGATGCGGGCTACAGCGCATCGGCGATCGGTAAGCAGATCGGCATCACCAAGAATGCTGTAATCGGCAAAGCCCATCGCCTTGGCCTTAAGTCGCGGCCGTCGCCGATCAAGCGCGGTGTGACCAAATCCGTGATCGCGCCCGTCGTGCGCAAGGCGCCCCCGGTTGAAACGCCGCCCATGCCGGCCCTGCGCCCGGCACCCCGGAAAACCGCGAATGGTCCGAGCTGCCTCTGGCCGATCGGCGATCCGGGAGCCGCCGATTTCCATTTCTGCGGAGAGCCGTCGATCGACGGCAAGCCCTATTGTTCCGAGCACTGCGCAAAGGCCTACATCACGCGCTCGCGCAGCGAGAGCGAAGCCGCCTAATACCGATTTCGCGAGTTCGTGAGTCGCGTTCCGCGACTCACGAGCCGCGAAATCGGTACCGACTCAAGATTGTGTACTCGGTTGCGCGCTCCGCGCCTGTGGCGCGGAGCTATGCAACCGAGTACTAGTCCCCATCGGTCATACAACCATGGCCGCGCCGCCGCGGCGGGGATCGCCTGCCGCGGCCAGCGTACCTTGCGCGCTGCGGGTCACCGCGTGCACACCGCCGAAAAAGAGATTGTGGTGCGGCCAGGCTATGACGCGCTGCACCAGATCGGCGACCGCTGCATGGCCCAGAGCGTCGCGGGCGGCCTCTTCGAATTCGGTCTCGAAGTTCGCCACGCCGCCTTCGAAATGCAGCCGCGGCGCGGTTACCGCGGCATCGGTCGGCAAGCCGAAATCGATCAGGTTGGTCAGCACCTGAAGGATGGCCGTGCGGATGCGGTTCGACCCGCCCGATCCCAGCGCCGCGACGGTTCCGTCCTCCAGAAAGGCCATCGTCGGCGCCATCATCGAAGCCAGGCGGCTGCGCCGCGGCCAAGCGTGGAAACCGCCGGCGTTCAGGTCTTCCTCGCCCAGCATGTTGTTCAGCATGATGCCGCTGCCGGGCAGCACGTAGCCGCAGCCCTCGCCGTTCGAGAGGGTCAAGGCGCCGAAGTTGCCGGCGGCGTCCACCACGCTGATGTGGGTCGTGCCGCGCAGGCTCTTCAGGCGCCCGCTGACGCCTTTCGCATAGGCATCGACAAGCTCAGGATCGAGTAGCCGCGCCGCCGCTTCCTGTTCCGCCCGCTCGCCGACCGCCTCGTGCAGACGGGCTTCGATGCGGGCCCGGTTGGTGAAGGCCATAACCTGGGTCATGAGGGCCAGGTGGTCCGGCGAACCGAAAGCGAGCCGGCCGATATCGGTTTCCGCCAAGAGGGCGAGCGCAAAGGCGATCAGGATCCCGCCCGTGGAGGGAGGGGGGTTGGTGACAATCCGGGCGCCGCGGTAGCGCCGCTCGAGCGGTCTACGCCGGATCGTGCGATAAGACATGAGGTCTTCGATGCCGAGCAGGCCGCCTTGTTCCCGGCAAGCCTTTACCAATCGCTGAGCTAATTCGCCGCGGTAGAAGAGATCGTCACCTTCTTCGGCCAACGCCAGCAGGCTTTCGGCCAGGTCAGGCTGGCGTGTGCTGTCGCCCTCGCGCAGCAGACTACCGTCGGGCCGGGTGTAGACGCTGCGGGAGTCGCTGCGGGCCGTAAGGATGGGACCGACCACCTCGAAAAGGTAGGTATCGACCGGCCGAAGAGGAACGCCGTCCCGCGCCAGCGCGACCGCCGGTTCGACGATGCGGCGCATCGGCAGACGGCCGAGATCCTTGTGGACCTCGAAAAGCCCCTTGACGATGCCGGGCGTGGCGACCGACCCGAGCCCGATATGGAACTCCTGCGTCGCTGTGCCGAAGTCCGCGAGGATTGGATAGAAATCGATCTCCGAGGCGGGCCGGTCGTCGCCCGGACGTTCGCCGGGCGTCTGCACGAAGAAATCGTAGAGGCGGGCCTCTCCCTCGGCGGGTTGAGCCAGCAAGAAGCCGCCTCCAGCCAGCGAGCAGAGCACCGGCTCGGCCACCGCGGCCGCACAGAGACCAGCGAGCGCCGCGTCGAAGGCACTCCCGCCGTCGTTCAGGATCTCCTCGGCCGCTGCCGCCGTGGTGGGATGACCACAGGCAACTGCACCTTTTGCGGCCATAGCGCCCAATCCCTCCCCCAAAGGCGGCCCAGCCGGTTGCTGGCCGTTCATTCGCCCTAGCAGCGGTTGCGGCCTATCGGCTTGCCGTGCCGTCGCGGCCGTTTGTCTTGCCATGGCCCGATGTCGGGGTAAAGAGCGTCACGAAGCTGCCGCAAACAATGGGCAGTGTTAGTAACCGGGCGGATACTACGCAGTCCTAAGTGCGTCCAATGGATGAACGGAGGACTATTTTAAGCTCGGATAGAGAGAAAAACCTAGCGACAGGGGCAGAAGTCTTCCACTTAGGAACTAGATCTTTCGACCGAAAACATGCATACATAGCTCTAAAGTATTGTAGTGCCTAATCCCTACTTTCATTACTGAATATAAAGACTTTTTACCAGGACTGATAGAAACCAGCGGGAGAAAATTTGTGCGATATCATATAGATGATAAAAATCTTCGCGGATTTGTAGTGATTTCTGCCTTTTGCTCATGGTATAGCCTTTACTTATTACCGCTCTTCTACTAAAAGTCGTACGGCAATCGCACAGAACTCCAACCTAGACCTTTGTAACCAGCGGGGAAGACCATGATGAATAGCCGTACCCTTCGGCTCCTGGTGGTGGACGACCATCCGCTTTTCAGAGTCGGGCTTTGGCATCTGCTAAACCAATTGGCCGACAACATTCAGATAGTCGAGGCGAGCAATGTCGAGCAGGCCAAGGCTCAGCTGGTCGACGGAAGCGATTTCGATATCGTTCTGGTCGATCTCTTGATGCCGGGCATGGAAGGGTTCGAGAACCTCAGAGAAATCTGCCAGATGGTCGCGCAGACGCCGGTGGTCGTGGTCTCCGTGAAAGAGCGGGCGGAAGATGTGCGCGGGGCGATCGATGCGGGCGCCATGGGCTACATCCCCAAGTCGTCCAGCCCGCAGGTCCTGGTGCAGGCCTTGAAGCTTGTTCTTTCCGGCGGCGTTTATCTGCCGCCCCACCTGCTCGGCGTTGCGCACTCTGTTTCCGACGCCTGGACGGAGACGCGCGAGGCCGTCGAGCCGGCGTTGAATGGACCCTTAGGGCGCCTCACGCCGCGGCAGCGCCAGGTTTTGTCCTTGCTGGCCGAAGGCAAGTCGAACAAAGAGATCGCAAGCGAGCTCGGCTTGGCCGCCGGAACCGTTAAAATTCACGTTTCGAGCATCTTCAAGGCGCTCAATGTGAACAACCGGACCCTGGCCGTCATCGCCGCCAACGAGATGCGGAGCGAGCAGCTCTAGCTGGTTCAAGAGTAGAGCGACTTTATCCGATGGGATTGAACGAGCTAGGTTCAATCCCGTCGGACAATGCATCAACCGCCGCTACCAGGGTAGCGCTTCCACACTGGACCGAGATGAGGTCGCGCGGGGAATGCGCTAGCCGGCGGCGTCGGTCGTTGCGCCGCTACCCGGATGAAGCATGACCCTGTTGCGGCCTTCGTCCTTGGCCTGATAAAGCGCCTCGTCCGCCCGGTCGATCAGGTCGTCCGGCCGCTCGCCCGAAATCATCTGAGCAAGGCCGATCGAGAGCGTGATCGTCCCGTAGCTCTTTCCGGACTCGCGATGCGTTAGCTCCTTCGAGGCAAGGGCTTGGCGAATGCCCTCGGCAATGGTGGCGGCATCGTTCAGAGACGTGCGGGGGAAGATCACGGTGAACTCCTCGCCGCCGTAACGGGCCGCGAGATCCTGGCCCTTGACCCCGTTCTCGATGATCCGGGCGACCGACTGCAGCACCAGATCGCCGACCCGGGTAGTGTCTAGATTCTTTCGCACTTTGGGGTTGGCGGCCTGTCCCGTCAGGCACTCATTTTGTGCTGTTTGAGTAGGTTCATATTCATATAGCGCTTGCTCGACCACTTGGTGCCGGCGA
>Ga0209458_1000100_pt1 | contig 48253 bp, 47 predicted proteins | sample WorMetLIZAISLAND_FD_187411 | JGI IMG/M metagenome (GOLD analysis project Ga0209458, IMG submission 187411) | Marine gutless worms symbiont microbial communities from Max Planck institute for Marine Microbiology, Germany - Inanidrilus manae... ...
GTGGTGCTATCCTCTTCCATGGTGGCTCCTGGTTCCTCCTCTGGCTCAAAGGTTTCGCGACTTCAAGCCTGAAGGGTTTCGGGGCCACCAACCCCATCCAAATGTGCGAAAGATCTTTTACGTTATCCGATGCCGTCCTTATCGGATTTGGGTTTCGCTACACTGTTGTTTTCGGACTGCCTGCCGCTTGTGGCTTCTTGAGCGTCTAGACGTGCTGCCCCCAACAAACCAGTAAGCTTACTTCGGACAGGGTCGGTCTCTGTTTCGATTTTGCGCAAGGCTCTTGCAAGTTCGTTGTCTGCAAAGACGTTTGAACCGAGGCCAAAGAGGCCACCCTTGTTCGGTGCTGTCGAGTACACATCTTCAACTCGCTTGCTTCTCACAAGTGGAAGCATAGAACCGATAGCAGTCTTAACTTTGCCAATTTCGGACTCCAACGCCTTTTGTCGTTCTTGAAACTCAGCGATTAGCTGATCGCGCGGGTCGGCGCTTTCCTTTAGAACTTGGTGGCCACGCGCTGACGTTATGGGATTCGACACCTTAAAGTCGGGTTTCTCGATTGCGTCTGCCTGCTGTGCCAGTTCAACCTTTGCCGCTTCAAAGGCATCGATTTCCTCTCTCGTAAACCTGATCGCTCGGTAATCCTTGACGTCGAAGGGAACATTTTCGTCTTTCTGGATCATATGAATAACAGGCTTTTCTGCCATGTGTGCGATTGCGAGTTCGTAGAAAGCGTTGGGGTTTTGGCCGGTTAAGTCCGCGACGACCAAATCGGTTTCAAAGATCTCGATGATGATCTGAGATGTAATTAGACCAGGTGTCGTGAAGTTATCGGCGCGTTTGACATCGTATTGAAACGGTTCGGATTCGAGGACGGGCTTAACGATACCCCGAAGCAGCCAATCAGCTTCTCTTCTAGACTCGGAACCATCCTCGCCTATCGGCCCGATCACCAAGCACCTTCGATTTTCTTTCTCGTCTGGCATTAGCCCATCATGGATTGTGCGAGAAGGCCGAACTCCCAACCATAAGGCTTGCAGATCGCTCCGCCAATCTCGCGGCTGGACATTCTGTAGGCCAGCGGCCCACAATCGGGCTGCGTCCGAAGGCAGGGACGGCTCCGTTGATCACGGAGCCGCCCCCACGTGGGCCCACGTAGCCTTACAACTGTCGTGGGCCCCCGCCCGCGGAGCCAGCGTTAGGGCGCCGGGTTGCGACTCGGCGCCCTTCAGCATAACGACACTAACGCACCCGTCCGGAGTCTGTTTGCACCTGTCCACAGGAATACCAAGAAATCTGTGAACGAAATCGCGGAAAAGTCCAGGTTTTCCTGTGGATAACCTTTTACCGGGCTGTGGATAGCTTTTTGAGATGGGTTTGGGCCACCCGGTGCGGGCTCAAAGCACATCCCACTTTTTGCACTGCTGCACCAAAAGATCTTGTCGGTTGATGCCCAACGCGCATGGCGGCACGGCTAATCAGGGTGGCCTAAAGCAACAGCCCCTGCGCGGGCTCGGGCAGCGGGTCCGTGAGGCCGGGGTGGTCGACGATGGTATTGCTCTTGGCGTCCCAGGCTTTGTTGACCTCGGGCGAGACCGGGTGGGCTTTCATGGCCTCCGCAGGATAGGGTCGGAACAGATTCTCGCCGCCCTCGCCCGAAGCATCCAGCCATGTGGCGAAATCGAGCTGGTCGAGAATCACCGGCATGCGCTTCTTGGCGTGGATCTCGGCCACCAAGTCGTTCGCCTCGGTGGTGAGGATGGTAAAGCTTTCAACCGGCTGGCCGTCGGCGGGATTGGTCCAGCGCTCCCACAGCCCGGCGAAGGTCATGGGGCCGCCGTCGGCCATGCTGATGTAGTAAGGCTGGCGGGATGCCTTGCTCTTGGGGCCCTTGCCGGCCTTGGGCTGCTCCCGCCATTCGTAGAAGCCGTCGGCCGGCACCAGGCAGCGGCGGCGCTTGTAGGCGCCGCGGAAGGCGGGCTTGCCGGCGGCCTCTTCCGAGCGGGCGTTGATCATGCGCGCGCCGATGCCGATCTCCTTGGCCCAGGCCGGCACCAGGCCCCAGCGCATGACCGCCAGCTCGCGCGCGCCGCTCTCGGACAGCCGCACCACCGGCAGGTCTTGCGTCGGCGCCGCGTTGTAGCGCGGCGGCAGGTTCGGCTTGAAGTCGAGATTGGTGATCTCGTAAAGCGCGACCAGCTCGCGCCACGACATGAGCTGCGTATAGCGCCCGCACACAGGCTCGATCCTCCGCAATCTCACCGGCCCAAGGTCGTATCAGCCGAATCGCCGATTTGTCCACATGCGACCTTTGCGCGTGGAGGCGGTCGAGACTACCACGGCGCAAGACCGGCACCCGGGGCGCCTTTCCGGCCTTTCATTTTCCGACTGACGGCGCCATGGTGCTGTCACTAAACTGGCATATTGACTGCGATAAGCTGCCGGGCACTCAAGCTCGGTGACAACGGCGGCGGCGCCATCATGGCAACGATAGGCCCGCCGGAACTCAGGGAGACACTTCATGCGATTCGTGAGCTGGCTATTCACCCCCTTGGCGGCGCTGCTGCTGGCGGTTGCCCTCGGCGGCCCGGCGTCGGTCGCGCAGGACTGCCCGCGCGGCGCGCTCGACGAGCGCTTCTGCGACGCCGACGGCGATCTGGTGGCCGACGCACCGGCCGACGAAGGCCAGTGGGTCGACCCGGACACCTTGATCTTCGCCTACACCCCGGTCGAGGACCCGGCGGTCTATCGCGAGGCCTGGGCCGACTTCCTGGTCTACCTGGAAGAGAAGACCGGCAAGAAGACGCAGTTCTTCCCGGTCCAGTCGAACGCCGCGCAGATCGAGGCCATGCGCTCCGGCCGTCTGCACATCGCTGGCTTCAACACCGGCTCCAATCCGCTGGCGGTGAACTGCGCCGGCTTCGTGCCCTTCACGATCATGGCCGGGCTCGACGGCAGCTTCGGCTACGAGATGGAAATCATCACCCACCCGGAGAGCGGCATCGGCACGGTCGAAGAGATTAAGGGCCGCACCCTGGCCTTCACCTCGCCGACCTCGAACTCCGGCTTCAAGGCGCCCTCGGCCCTGCTCAAGAGCGAGTTCGACATGATCGCCGAGCGCGACTTCAGCCCGACTTTCTCGGGCAAGCACGACAACTCGATCCTCGGCGTGGCCAACAAGGACTACGACGCGGCCTCGATCGCCAACAGCGTCAAGATCCGGATGATCAAGCGCGAGGTGGTCAAGGAGGAAGATCTCAAGGTGCTCTACAAGTCGCAGACCTTCCCGACCACGGGCTACGGCTACGTCCACAACCTGAAGCCCGAGCTGGCCGAGCAGATCAAGGACGCCTTCTTCAGCTTCAACTGGGACGGCACCTCGCTGCAGAAGGAGTTCGAAAAGAACGGCGAAGGCCAGTTCATCCCGATCACCTATCAGGAGCACTGGGACGTCATCCGCAAGATCGACGCGGCCAACGACGTCTCCTACGCCTGCAAATAGCCGCCGTCGCGTAGCGGACGACCCGCCATGCTGCGCCTCGAGGGGCTAACCAAGCAGTACAAGACTGGCGACCGGGCCCTCAAGGGTGTCGACCTTGAGGTGCCCGGGGGCCAGGTCATGGCCTTGATCGGCCCCTCGGGCGCCGGCAAGAGCACGATGATCCGCTGCATCAACCGGCTGGTCGAGCCGAGCGGCGGCAAGGTGCTGCTGGACGGTGACGACATCACCAAGCTGGGCGCCGGCAAGCTGCGCCGGGCCCGCCGGCAGATGGGCATGATCTTCCAGGAGTACGCCCTGGTCGAGCGGCTGACTGTCATGGAGAACGTGCTCTCCGGCCAGCTCGGCTACGTCGGCTTCTGGAGCAGCTATCTTAGGCGCTTTCCGCAAGCCGCAGTGACCGAGGCCTTCCGCCTGCTAGAGCGGGTCGGGCTCGACCATATGGCCGACAAGCGGGCCGACGAGCTCTCCGGCGGCCAGCGCCAGCGCGTCGGCATCGCCCGGGCACTGATCCAAGATCCGGCGATCCTGCTGGTCGACGAGCCGACCGCCAGCCTGGACCCCAAGACCTCGCGGCAGATCATGCGGCTGATCTGCGAGCTTTGCGAGGAGCGGCAACTCGCCGCGATCATCAACATCCACGACGTCGCCCTGGCCCAGATGTTCGTGCAGCGCATCGTCGGCCTGCGCCTGGGCGAGATCGTCTACGACGGCCCGCCCGACGGGCTCAGCGCCGATGTGCTGACCGAGATCTACGGCGAAGAGGACTGGGCCGCGACGATCCGCAAGGTCGAGGACGAGGACGAGACCGGCGAGGACACCTCCCCCGCCCACCACGCACCCGAGCCGGACCGCGAGCGCCTGGCCGGCATGACATGAGCGGTCGTCGGTGAGCGCTACCGATACAACGGTCCAGACGACATCGCCACGCCGCTGGAAGCGGCCGCCGCTGATCAAGAGCGCGCGGCTGCGCTGGTTCCTCGGCCTTGGCGCGGCGCTCTATCTGGCGCTGGCCTTCGGCACGATCGAGGTCAACTGGCTGCGCATCTACGAGGGGCTCGACCGCGGCCTGGCCTTCGTCGTGGCCTTCACCGAGCCGGATTTCCTGTCGCGCTGGAACGACATCCGGGATGGCCTGGTCGAGAGCCTGACCATGACGGTTACCTCGACCGCCCTCGGCATTGCAGTCTCTGTTCCCATCGGCCTGGGTGCGGCGCGCAACATCGCGCCACTGCCGATCTATCTGCTGTGCCGCGGCATCATTGCGGTCTCGCGCAGCTTCCAGGAGGTGATCATCGCCATCCTCTTCGTGGCGATGTTCGGTTTTGGCCCCCTGGCCGGCATGCTGACCCTCGCCTTTGCCACCATCGGCTTTCTGGCCAAGCTGCTGGCCGAGGACATCGAGGACATCGACAAGGGTCAGGCCGAGGCCGTGCGGGCGACCGGTGCGCGCTGGCTGCAGTGGATCAACTACGGCATCCAGCCGCAGGTCATGCCGCGCCTGATCGGCCTGTCGCTCTACCGTCTCGACATCAACTTCCGTGAATCGGCCGTGGTCGGGATCGTCGGCGCCGGCGGCATCGGCGCGACCCTGAACACGGCCTTCGACCGCTACGAATTCGATACCGCGGCGGCGATCCTGATCATCATTATCGGCATCGTGATGGTCGCCGAATACAGCTCCGGCTTGATCCGAGCGCGGGTGCAGTGATGCCGGTCGAGATCACAGCCGAAGTCAAATCGTGGCGCCGCCGAGAGCGCGGCAAGCAGCTCGCCATCTGGTTCGGCTGGCTCTGCGGCGTGGCGCTGTTCGTCTACTGCTGGCAGCTGATCTCGGCGACCACCATGTGGCCCTTCGTCTGGGACGCGCCGCGCGTCGCCGGCGACATCTTCTCGCGCATGGTGCCGCCGGCCTGGCCTTACCTGGACAAGCTCTGGGCGCCGCTGTGGGACACCATCAACATCGCCACCCTGGGCACGCTGCTGGCGATTCTGCTGGCCGTGCCGGTGGCCTTCTGCGCGGCGCGCAACACCACGCCTTCAGCGCTCGTCGTGCGGCCCCTGGCCTTGCTGATCATCGTCTCCTCGCGCTCAATCAACTCGCTGATCTGGGCGCTGCTGCTGGTCGCCATCATCGGCCCAGGCGTTCTATCGGGCATTATCGCCATCGGCCTGCGCTCGATCGGCTTCATCGCCAAGCTGCTCTACGAGGCGATCGAGGAGATCGACGAGAGCCAGGTCGAGGCGATCACGGCGACGGGCGCGAGCCGGTCGCAGGTCATGGCCTACGGCATCGTGCCGCAGATCATGCCCGCCTTCGCCGGCATCTGCGTGTTCCGTTGGGACATCAACATCCGCGAGTCGACGGTCCTCGGCCTGGTCGGTGCCGGCGGCATCGGCCTGCAGCTTCAGTCCTCGCTCAACGTCCTGGCCTGGCCGCAGGTCACGGTGATTCTGCTGGCGATCTTCGCCACCGTTCTGGCCAGCGAATGGGTTTCGGCCAAGGTCCGCCACGCGATCATCTGACGGCCGCGCCCGGCCGGCGAACAGCCGGCTGTCAGAACGCCAGCCGCAGTCCTGAAACATTTGAAACCATAAAGGCTGTATCGCGACATTTCGCAGAAACGTTGCTCCGTCATCTCTGGCAGCCGTCAGAGACACGACATGCGCGCCGACATGGTCGTGTTGCCTTCCGAAGACCTCGGCCTCGAACAGGAGTGGGTCTGATGCTCGTTCGGCATCGTATTGTCTTCATTCGGAGCCATGTGCTGCTGGTTGCGATGGGCGTTTCGTTCGTCCTCAGCATGGCGGCAACCTTCGCGGCGGCTTCCAAGATCACGCTCGACGTTCCGACGGAGCAGCAGTATCGCCCAATCCAGAGCATCAGCTACCATCTCGGCTCCAAGCGCGCTGTGGAATACTTCACCCGCGAGAACGGCGAATGCCAGGTCACCATGATCGTCGCCGAGGCGGTCGAACCCGAAGTCACGACGACGAGTTCCGCCGCACGGCTGCGCCTCGCCCTGCGGCCGGGCCAGGCAGCCGGCTTCGACAGCGAGGAAGGCGATTCGATCGACATGACCTGCGGCGAAGCGGCGGAGACGTTCACCGTGCACCGCAGCACCTGGACCAAAAGCGACTTGAGCCAGAACAGCCAGGCGGCGCACTAGCCGCTGCGGAAGTAGAATGCCGACCCCGCAAACTGCACCGCCGGCCGCCTCCTCGCTTCGAGGCCGCCGGCGGTCGCCTTTTCGTGGCGGCACGGCTGCTCGCGGCAAAGTGATCTCGTGCGGCCGCGTGCAGAAACGATTGAAACAAAAAGCTTATCGGCGGACATAAAGTGGAAAAGCGGGTTCCCTATATGCCCTCTCGAACACAAAGGCGCGGCGCGGCTTCGAAGATCGACCGGAGCAGGCAACAGGCGGCCGCCAGGCGAGAGGAGTGACGATAATGACCACCCATATTCCCCCGGTCCCGAGCGGCTATGTCCGCCAGCGCCGTGCGGCGGCTTCCATTGCGCGGTCGAGGGGGGCCTTCCGCCCCCTGGCCGAGGCGATCGTCAGGGCGTTCGACGCTGTCGCAGGCTTCGTGAGGCGGGTTTCGAGGTTGGCCGCGCAGCGCCGCGAACGCGCCCGCATGGTGGGTGAGCTGTCGGCTCTCTCGAACCACACCCTCAAGGATATCGGCATCGAGCGGTCCGGCATCCGGAGTGCGGTCCTGGACATCGAAAGGGGCGTCGACCCGCGGGCTCGCTGACAATAGCGCCCGCGGCCCGCGGCCACCCGAGTTGCAAGGGCGTTACGGGCCTCGCGCCACGGTCTGTAAGACGACGGCTATCACATCGCGGCTATCCCAGAGGTATAATGACAGCGCTGTTCGCCCGCAGGCCGATCTTGTCGGCGGAATTGCCGACTAGCTATGCAAAGGCTGCTCGCCTAGATGGGATGCTATGCCATCACGTCGCCGGGATAATGGGAGTTCCACGAGCCTCGCTTCCGACAAGCGAGGCGCGCTGCTCGACTACGCGGTCTCGCACTCGCCGGCCATCTTCTATGTCGCCGAATACCGCGACGAGCGCTGGGTGACCTTCTTCATCAGCCCCAACGTCGAGACCATTACCGGCCACAAGCCGGCGATCTTCACCGAGCAGACCGGCTTCGGCCTGACGCTGGTCCATCCCGACGACCTGGAAAGCTATCTAAAGGCGGTCAAAAGTTTGCCGACGGCGGGTTCCGCCAGTCACGAGTACCGCTACCGGACCAGCGACGGCGGCTACCGCTGGTTCCGCGACGATCTGCGTCTGACCGACACCAACGGGCCGGGCTCGGAGCAGATTGTCGGTTGCATGCTCGACATCACCGAGCGCAAGGAAGCCGAGCAAGAGCGGCTAAGGGCCCTCGAGCTGCTCGACGGCGCCTTGGAGCGCATTCCGCACGGCTTCGCGCTCTACGACAGCGCCGACCGCCTGGTCCGCTGCAACACGGCCTACGCCGCGCTCTATGGCGCCCCGATCACCGAGCTGATCGGCCTGACCGGAGCCGAAATGACGCAGCGCGCCGAAGCCTTCTGTGCGGTCATCATCGACAGCGAAGGCATCGAGCGCTCCCTCGAGTGGATGGGCGAGCTCGATCCCAAGAGCGGCGGCAGCCGCTCCGACATCTACGAAATGCAAGTCAAAGACGGCCGCTGGTTCCTGGTCACCGTGCAGCTCACAGAGGAAGGCGGCACGGCAATCCTCAGGACGGATATCACCGACCAGAAACGTATCGAGGCTTCGCTGCGCGACACGGAGGCCTTCAAGACCGGAATTATCGACTCGGCGCTTGACTGCATCGTCGCGATGGACGCCGAGGGTAGGATCATCGAGTTCAATCCAGCTGCCGAGCGCACCTTCGGTCACAGCCGGGAACAGGCCTTGGGCCGGACCGTGAGCGAGCTCATCGTTCCCGAGGAGTTGCGCGAGAAGCATGACGCGGGCCTCAAGCGCTATCTGACGAGCGGCGGCTCCGCAATGCTGGACCGGCGCGTGGAGCTGAAAGCCCTACGTGCCGACGGAAGCCACTTCCCGGCCGAGCTGTCGATCTCCGAGGTGACCGCCAGCGGCCGCCGCGTCTTCACTGCCTCGCTGCGCGACATCACCGAGCAAAAGCGCGCGCGCAAAGAGCGCAAACGGCTGCTGCAGATTCTGAACGACGCCATCGAGAGCATCCCGAACGGCTTCGCCATCTACGACGCCGACGAACGCCTGACGCTCTGCAACACGGCCTATGCGGCCATGTACGGCAAGGCGCCGACCGATCTGGTGGGTGAGAACTGCGTCGAGCTGCTGCGCGCGGCCATTCCCAAGATCAAGTCGCTCGACGGCAAGCCGGTCGAGGACAGCGACCTCTCCGCCGAGGCGCTCAACCAGCGCATCCGCGAAGCGACCCTGCGCCCGCTCGAGACAGAGCTGAAGAACGGTCGCTGGATCATGGTGACCGGCCATCCCACGGCCGATGGTGGCACGGTCTTCATCCGAACCGACATCACCAAGGCAAAGCAGACCGAGGCGGCGGCCCGCGAGCGCGAACAACACTACAAGCGGATCGTCGAGGCACAGCCCCTGCCCGTCTGGATGGCCGAGCTGGACAGCGGCACCATCCTCTACGAAAGCGCGGCGGCCGCCCATCTCTTCGGCCATAGCGGGTCCTTCGGCGTCTCGCGCAACGTGAAGGATCACTACGTCAACCTCGCGGATCGGAAAGACATCGTCCGGCAGCTGCGCGAGGACGGAGCGCTCGACAACTACGAGGTCGAACTCAAGAAGGAAGACGGGACGCACTTCTGGGTCTCTGCCACCTCGCGCCTGCTGGTGATCGATCGACGGGAGGTCATCATCTCCAGCATGATCGACCTGACCGAGAGCAAGCAGCGCGAGGCCGAGCTGCGTCATGCGCGGGAAACCTTGGAGGACGCGATCGAATCGCTCTCCGAGGGCTTTGCCCTCTACGACTCGGACGACCGCCTGGTGATGTGCAACCAGCGCTACCGCGACTACAACCGGGAGAGCGCCGACCTGCTTGTGCCGGGCATGAAGTGGCAGGACTTCATCCGCGCCGGCGCAGAGCGGGGCCAATACCTCGATGCGATCGGCCGGCTGGACGAGTGGCTCGAAGAGCGCATCAGAATGCGTGGCAAGTGGACTGGCCGGCTTGAGCTGGAGCAGGCCGACGGCCGCTTCTTCGAGGTCACCAATCAGCGGACCCGCGACGGCGGCATCGTCGTGACGCGCACCGACATCTCCCATCGCAAGGCGATCGAGAGAGTTCTGCGCGAGAGCGAGGATTTGATCCGACATGTCCTCGAAGCGGCGCCCATTCCGGTCGCCATGACGCGTGCCAAGGACGGCGAGATCATCTACGAGAGTCCGGCCTCGAAGGCGCTCTTCCGCTGCGACCCCGAGTCCCCGGCGGAGAGCCGAACGCTTGAGCGCTACGTCGACCTTGACGACCGCGAGCGCTATCTCAAGCTGCTGCAAGAGCAAGGCTTCGTCAAGGACTTCGAAGTCCAGCTCAAGAGGGCCGACGGCACGCCCTTCTGGGCTGCCCATTCGGGCCAGATGATCGACTACAAGGGCGAGAAGGTTATCGTCTCCAGCACCCTGGACCTGACCGAGCGGCGCGCTGTCGAGGCAGAGATGGCACGGCAGCGCGAAGCGCTGCATCAGAGCGAGAAGCTGACCGCCCTGGGCTCGCTTCTGGCCGGCGTGGCGCACGAGTTGAATAACCCGCTTTCCGTCGTGGTCGGCCAGGCGCTGCTGCTGCAGGAGACCGTGTCCGACTCCAAGATCGTCAAGCGGGCGACCAAGATCGGCGCCGCCGCCGACCGCTGCGCGCGCATCGTCCGCGCCTTCCTCGCCATGGCCCGCAAGCGGCCGCCGGAGCGCACCGAGGTCGACATCAACGATCTGATCACCTCGATCGTCGAGATGCTGGCCTACTCCCTGCGCACCGAAAGCATCGAACTGATGGTAGACCTGGCCGCGAACCTGCCGAGCGTCTGGGGCGATGGCGATCAGCTCAACCAGGTTTTCGTCAACCTTCTGGTCAACGCGCGGCAAGCGCTGGCCAATAGCGAGGGCACACGCATGATCGCGGTCTCCTCGGAGTACGACGCAGCCCGCGACCGGATCTGCGTGCGGGTCGCCGACAGCGGGCCCGGCATACCCGACGACATCCGCTCACGCATCTTCGATCCCTTCTTCACGACCAAGGAGATCGGTGTCGGCACCGGCATTGGCCTGTCGGTCAGCTACGGCATCGTCGAGGCCCACCAGGGCGCCATCCAGGTGCAGAGCGAGCCGGGACAGGGCGCCACCTTCGTGGTCGAGCTGCCGGCCGCGAAGGCCGAGCAGATCGCTTCGGCCGGCTCGCTGCATGGCGGCGCCCCGGCCAGGAGTTGCTCCATCCTGGTGATCGACGACGAGCCGGAGATCGCCCAGACCATGAGCGATATCCTGGGCGCCGACGGCCACGAGATCGAGGTGACCGACTCGGGGGCTGCCGCCCTGCGGCTTCTGGCCGAGCGCGACTTCGACGTCATCCTCTGCGACCTGCGCATGCCCGATCTGGACGGCCAGGGTCTCTACGAGGCCCTTAAAGAGCGCAAACCGCAGATCCTCGACCGCATCGCCTTCGTCACCGGCGATACCTTCGGGCGCAAGGCCGCCGAGTTCTTCGAACAGACCGGCCTGCCACACCTTGAAAAGCCCTTCACGCCCGATGAGGTGCGACGGATCGTGGAGCGCATTATCGGTTCCGCCGCGCCGGCCGACTGAGGCCCGCAGCGGGATTTCTCGATCGACACCATTGGGTCACGCGAGATGCTGGAATTAGGTATGATAAAGGGAACAGACAGGCAGAGGCCGACATCGGGGCGAGGCGCCATGACCGGCAAACCGCACATCGTGGTGGTCGACGACGAAGCGGACATCCGCGAGACCATCCAGGACTACATGGAGCTACACGGCTTCGCCGTCACGGCAGCCGAGGGAGGCGAAGCCCTGCGGCGGATCGTTGAAGAACAGCCGATCGACCTGGTGCTGCTGGATATCAACATGCCGGGCGAAGACGGTCTGTCGCTCGCCCGTTTCCTGCGGGAGCGGGGCGGCGTCGGCATCGTCATGCTGACCGCCGCCGGCGAGGTGGTCGACAAGATCGTCGGCCTGGAGGTCGGCGCCGACGACTACATCGCCAAGCCCTTCGACCTGCGCGAGCTGATGGCGCGGACCAAGGCGGTGCTGCGGCGCATTCAGGCGCAGCCGGCGGCCGACGAGGGCGCTGAGCTGCGCGAGAACCAGGTGACCTTCGGCGACTGCCTACTGGACCTCGATTCGCACAAGCTGTTCGGCGACGACGGCAGCGAGATCGCCATTACCTCCATGGAGTTCGACCTCTTGAAGGTCTTCGCGGAGCATCCGAACCGGGTGCTGAACCGCGACCAGCTGCTCGACATGGCGCACAACCGGGGCTGGGAGCCCTTCGACCGCAGTATCGACATCCGCATCACCCGCCTGCGCAAGAAGATCGAGGCCGACCCGAGCAAGCCGCAGGTGATCAAGACGGTGCGCGGCGCCGGTTACATCTACGTCCCGAAGGGCAGCCAGCCGGCGGCCTGAAGCCTACAACTGCACCTTTGTCGGCCTTGTGCGGCGGCAAGCTCACGGGCTAGACAGAGTGTGGGGATTTTCCCCCAACGGGGATGCGCGCCATGACGAAGACGCGCCGCCGTATCGCGGTCGGCGGCTTTCAGCATGAAACCAACACCTTCGCGCCGCGCAAGGTGGGCTACGAGGTCTTTGCGACGGCCGGTGGCTGGCCGGCGCTGACCAGCGGCTCCGCCATGTTCGAGACGGTGGCCGGCATCAACATCCCGATCGCCGGCTTCATCGACGAGGCGCAGGCCTTGGGCCACGAGATCCTCCCGCTCACCTGGGCGGCGGCGGAGCCCGCGTCCTACGTGACCGAGGATGCTTTCGAGCGTATCACGAACCGGATCGTTGCCGAGCTGGAGGCCGCCGGCCCGTTCGACGCGGTCTACCTCGACCTGCACGGCGCCATGGTCAGCGAGCATTGCCAAGACGGCGAGGGGGAGACCCTGCGGCGCGTGCGCGCCGTGATCGGGCCCAATCTGCCGCTGGTCGCCAGCCTCGACCTGCACGCCAACATCACACCGCAGATGGTGGAGCTTGCCGACGCGCTGCTGGTCTACCGCACCTATCCGCACATCGACATGGCGGCGACCGGTGGCCGCGCAGCTCGCCATCTGGATGCGCTGCTCGCCGGCTCGATGGCGCGCTGCAAAGCGTTCCGTCAACTGCCCTTCCTGATACACCTGACGGCGGGCTGCACCCTGCACGACCCGGCCAAGAGCGTCTACGAGCAGGTTGCGGCCCTGGAAACGGGCGCGGTGGCACGCGTCTCCTTCGCCTGCGGTTTCGGCCCGGCCGACATCTGGCACTGCGGCCCCTCACTGGTGACCTACGCCGAAAGTCAGGCAGCCGCCGAGGATGCCGCGGATCGACTATTCGACTACGTGGTTCGGCACGAGGGCGAATTCGCCACGGAGGTCTGGTCGCCGGCCGAGGCGGTCGCCCATGCGATCGCGCGCGCGGACGGCACGACCAAGCCCTTCGTCCTGGCCGATACACAGGATAACCCGGGAGCCGGCGGTGAATCGGACACGGTCGGATTGCTGGCCGAGCTGATCGAGCAGCGGGCGGAAGACGCGATGCTGGCCATCCTATTCGACAAGGAGGCCGCCGCCGCGGCCCATGCCGCGGGGGTGGGCGCCGAGATCGCCCTGGACCTGGGCGGCAAATCGGGCTTGCCGGGCCACAGTCCCTACCGGGCGACCTACCGGGTGGCCGCCCTGGGCGACGGCCGCTTCACCGGGACTGGTCCCTTCTACCACGGCGCCCGCATGCAGCTCGGCCCCATGGCGCTGCTGCAGATCGGCGGCGTCGGCATCGTCGTCGCCTCGCGCAAGCTACAGGCCGCCGACCAAGCGATCTTCCGCCATCTCGGCGTCGAGCCGACGGCGCAGAAGATCCTCGCCCTCAAGAGCTCGGTGCACTTCCGTGCCGATTTTCAGCCGATCGCCGAGCAGGTCCTGGTGGTCGCCGCGCCGGGCCCGAACCCGGTCGACCACCGCGCCCTGCCCTACCGCAACCTGCGCCCCGGCCTGCGCCTCATGCCGCTGGGCCCCGAATTCACGCCACCTGGCGGCCAGCCCGCCCTGGCAGACAGCGCCGACTAACTTTCAGCTCGCGACGAGAATCCGCTCCATCGCCGTCCGGATCGGATCGGGGATGGCGACCGACGCCATGCTGGCACGCTCGACGAAGACGTGCACGAAGTGGCCCTCGGCCGCCGCCTCGTTCGCGCCCTTCCTGAAGAGGCCGACCTCGTAGCGCACCGCCCGCCGGCCCAGGTGGCCGATGCGCAGGCCCGCTTCGATCACCTCGGGAAAAGCCAACCCCTCGTGATAGCGGCAGGCCGACTCGGCGCAAACGCCGATCACTGCCGCCTGGTGTATATCGAGCCCGCCTTCACGGATCAGGTACTCGTTGATCACCGTATCGAAGTAGGAATAGTAGACCACGTTGTTGACGTGGCCGTAGATGTCGTTGTCCATCCAACGGGTCGGAATATCGAGAAAGTGCGGGTAGCTGTCCCGCGTCTCGCGCGTCTTGTCGGCCATGTGGGTCTCGGGAAGTGGGGCTCAGAGGATCGTCTTAAGAGCGTCGAGCGTGGCGTCGGAGGCCTCGGTCATCATCATGTGACCGCTGCCGGGAATTAGCGCCGTGCGAGCGCCGGGAATCGCCTCGGCCAGCTTTTGGCCGGCCTTGGCCGGGGTCATGCGGTCGTCGGTACCGAGCACCAGAAGTGTCGGACAGGCGATCCTGGCCGCCGCCGCCGGCGCCTCCTGGTAGGCGTTGCAGGCGGCCAGGTCGTTGTGCAGCACGCCAGGCGGACAGCGCTCCAGCAGGGCCTCGGCGCCGCCCAGCATCCAGAGGCCAGGCGCCGGATGCCAGCCACGATGGGCACCCGGCCCATGACCCCAATCGGTCACCAGCTCGAAGGCGCGATGGTCGTTGGCCGCGGCGGCGGCCAGCAGGTCGGGATGCACCGGCATCTTCGGCGCAACGCCGAGCAGCGCTAGCGCGCGGACCTTCTCTGGGTGGCGCGCGGCACAATCGAGCACCGCCAGCGCGCCCATGGAATGGCCGGCGAGCGCCGCGCTTTCTAGTCCGGCCGCCGCGACCAGGCGTGCCAACCAGTCGGCGATGGCTTCGATCGAGTCCAATGCCGCACCGCCGGACTTGCCGTGTCCGGGTAGATCGATTGCCAGCACCGAGCGGCCGCGGTGCGCGAAGTAGCGGGTCTGCAGCGCCCAGTTGGTGTGGTCCATGCCGGCGCCGTGCACGAAAACGATCGCAGGCAAGCCAGGATCGAACGGCCGTCCCCCGGTCGCCGCGAAGACGCTCTCGCCGTCAACGGTGAGCTTCATCGCGGGGGAGGACTCAAAGAGTCTCCACGCGGAGAGACCCCCTCACCCGACCGCCGCTGCGCGTCGGCCACCCTCTCCCCCGGAGGGGCGAGGGTTACTGTGCCGCGCCTGTTTTCCCTCGCCCCTTGGGGGAGAGGGAGGGACCCACCGCAAAGCGGTGGGAGGGTGAGGGGTAGTGCGACGACCACCACTAGCCGACTGCCTTTTGCGCGGCGCGGATCGCCTGGCGCAGGTCGTCGATGATGTCATCCGGGTCTTCCAGGCCGACGGAGAGGCGCACCATGTCCTCGCCGACCCCGGCGGCCTCGAGCTGCTCGGCGTCCATCTGTTGATGGGTCGTGCTGGCCGGATGCAGCACCAGGGTCTTCGCATCGCCCACGTTGGCCAGGTGCGAAGCGAGCTTGCAGGTCTCGATGAATCGGGCGCCCGCGGCCCGTCCGCCGGCAAGCCCGAAGCTGACGATCGAGCCGGCACCCTTGGGCAGCAGACGCTTGGCCAGCTCGTGGTCGGGGTGGCTCGGCAGGCTGGGGTGCAGCACCCAGGCCACGGCCTCTTGCGACTCGAGGAATTCGAGCACCTTCTCCGTGTTCGCCATGTGCCGCTCCATGCGCAAGGGAAGCGTCTCGATGCCTTGCAGCAGATGGAAGGCGTTGGTCGGATTCATGCAGGCGCCGAAGTCGCGCAGGCCCTCGGCCCGGGCTCGCATGGAGAAGGCCTGCGGTCCAAATTCATCTGCGAAATCAATGCCGTGGTATCCGGCATAGGGCTTGGTCAGGGTCGGGAATTTGCCGCTTTCTTCCCAGTCGAAGCGGCCGCCGTCGACCAGCACGCCGCCAAGCGCCACGCCATGGCCGCCGAGCCACTTGGTCGCCGAGTGCAGCACGACGTCGGCGCCCTGCTCGACCGGCCGGCAGAGGTAGGGCGTACCGAAGGTGTTGTCGATCATCAGCGGCAGCTTGGCCCGGTGGGCGATCTCGGCGACCGCGGGCAGGTCGAGCACCTCGAGACCGGGATTGCCCAGGGTCTCGGCGAAGAGCAGGCACGTCTCCGGTCGGATCGCCGTGGCGAAGCCGTCCAGGTCGCGCGGATTGACGAAGGTCGTGGTGATGCCGAAGCGCGGCAGGGTGTGGGTGAAGAGATTGACGCTGCCGCCGTAGAGCGACGAGGAGGCGACGATGTGCCCGCCCTGCCCCATCAGGGTGACGATGCCGAGATGCAGCGCCGCGTGGCCCGAGGCGGTCGCCACCGCGCCCACACCTTTGTCGAGCGCGGCCACCCGCTCCTCCAGCACCGCTACCGTCGGATTCGAGATCCGCGAATAGATGTGGCCGGCCCGTTCCAGATTGAACAACGCGGCGGCGTGGTCGGTGTCCTGGAAGACGTAGGAGGTGGTCTGGTAGATCGGCTGCGCCCGCGCGCCTGTCGTCGGGTCAGGCCGCTGTCCGGCATGGAGCGCCAAGGTGTCGAATTTCAGAAACTTGGGATCGGCCATGAGTGCGGCTCCGCCCTTGGGATGAGAGGCGCGGCTTCGCCTGCCGCGGAACGAAGCAGCAGACTATACCAAAGCGTAGGGGCACCAAAATGAAATGGCCGCTCAACGGCGGCCAGGGAAAAGGGATCGAAGCATTATGCCTTTTGTTAAGAAATCCGATCCTGGCTCCCAAGTTTTTGGAGGGCCTCAGATCCACCTCATGTGGACCCCGGCCCCCCTTTTTTGTAAACGCCTCAACCTGTCAACTTGCCGCTTGTGACACTAAGGAGAACACTGGAGCGGGTCAAGCTGTGAATCGTTAACGCGATGCTTGTACCGCTCTGGAGGTATCGGCGCCAAGCTTTGTGAAGGATCGAATGGGCGCTGTAGTACGTTTGCCAACGGGCGCCGCGGGGCGCAGAAACAAAAGCCGCCGGTCGAAACCGGCGGCAAGTTTACAGGGAGGCGTTACAAGGAACGGATAAACATCCGACTGGCAGTGCAGGGGCCGAAGGGAGGGGCCAGCCCACGACTGCCAATGCCGAAACTAGGGTTGTTAAGCTAAGAAAAGGTTAATTTCCTGAGAAATTTTGTTGCGCGTTTTCCCGGGTCGCGGGCATGACTTTCGTGCTCGGCGTAGACGGTTGCCGCGCCGGCTGGCTGGCCGTGCGGCTCGATCTGGGGGGCTGCGGCATCGAGGCGCTGCTGGCGGAATACTGGGCGGCGCTGCCCTGGCGACAGGCTGCTATGATCGCCGTCGACATGCCGCTCGGCTTGGCCGACGCAGGCCCGCGAGACTGCGATATCGCGGCGCGCGGGCTGCTCCCGCCCGGCCGCAAGTCGAGCGTCTTCCCGCCGCCGCGCCGCTACATGCTGGCCTGCGCCAACTGGCAGGCGGCCCAGGACCTGGGCCGGGCCCGAGAGGGCACCGGCATCTCGAAGCAGGCCTGGAACATCACCGACAAGATCAGGGAACTCGACGAGGCGCTCGACCCGGCTGACCAGACGCGGGTCCGCGAGGTGCATCCCGAACTGGTGTTCCATCGCCTGAACGACTGGCAAGCCCTGCCGCCGAAACGCCGGCTAGAAGACCAAGAGGCGCGCCTGGCCCTACTCCAGCGGGCGGGCCTGCCCGAAATAGCGCCCTGGTTGGATCACTTTCCGCGCCAAGCCGCCGGCCGCGACGACGTGATCGACGCGGCGGCCTGTGCCTACACGGCGCAGCGCCTGCTTGCCGGCGCCGCGGAGCGCCTTCCGGCCACGCCGCCCCGCGATAGCCGCGGCCTGCGGATGGAGATTTGTTACTGAGGTCGTCCGGCTCGGCGGAAGGCTAAGTCGCGCTCTCTTCCTGGACCCGCAGGCGGAAGACGAAGTGGGAATCGACGCCCCCGGCGATAATGGTGTTGTCGCCCACTTCCAGTGCCTTGGTATCGCGCGGGAAGTTCTCGCCTACCGTTTCACCGTTCACCTGCGTGCCGAGATGGCTGCCGAGGTCGCGCACCGCATACCAGTCACCCGACGGCTCGATGGCGAAATGCTTGCGCGACAGACGGAACGGCATGGAGTCCTGAACGCTGAGGTCGACACCCTTGGGCATCTCCTCGTCCGGCGCCGGCCTGCGGCCGACGACGAAAGGCAGGCTTTCGAGGACGAGGCCCTCCTCCGGTACATAGCGGTCCAGCCGGTCCGCGCCGGCCAGCAAGGTCATCTTCACAGGTCGCGCTTCACGGCTGGAGGTTCCTTGGGCCGTTTCCAACGGCGCCGGGGAAGCTTCGCCCTTGGCTCCGGGCAGCGCGGCATCGGCCAGCATCTGATCGACCAGGCGCAGGCGTTCGCTGAGGCGCACGATCAGGCTGTGCGCCAGGTTCTTGTCCTCGCTGATCAGGCGAAAGAAGTCGTCCTTGCCGATCTTCTTGCCCTCGACCGCATTGACCGCCCGCACCGTAGCGCTGCGCGACCGTCCTTCGACTACTGCCATTTCCCCGACGAACTCGCCGGCGCCAACGATTCCCAAAACGACCGAGCGTTCGCCCAAATCGCGCACCACCTCGGCATGCCCGGAGGTGATGAGGCATACGTGATCGCCCGGATCTCCTTCATGGAAAATGACTTCGCCCTTGGCGTAGCGGACCTGCTCCATGCCTTCCTGACCTCCCCGGGTTCATGCAGGATGTTCCTGCGGATGCGGCGTGCGCGGCATGATGACACAAGGGTCGCCGCGGCTCTGCGACCTTACTTGGCCGGCGCCGCCGAGAACAGCCCGCAGACGCGGTCTCGGCCTAAAGTCCGGAAGGCCGCATCTTTCGGTCTAGCAGGCGGCCGATCGCTGTGACAATCCCCGGCAAGATCGCCGCATCCCGCGCCGTACTGCGGAAATTCGTGATGCAGGCGCGCAGCAGAAAACGCCCCTCGATGATGGCGTTGGAGAGGAAGGCCTCGCCGCCGTGCTGCACCTCGGTGAGCAGCGCCGTGTTGAGTGCGTTGAGGTAGTCCTCGGCTCCCTCGGCCGCGGGGTCGAGGCCGCTCGGCACGAAGCGGAAGGTGTTGATGCTGAGGCTGCGGGTCGCAACCTCCAGCTCCGGATGCGCTGCGAGACAGGTCTGTAGCTCCTCGGCCAGCGCGATGTCCGTGCCGATCATGCGCGCGTAGTCCGCCCGCCCGGCGCGCTGTAGGGCGAGCCAGACCTTAAGGGCCCGGAAGCAGCGCGAGTTCTGCGGCCCATATTCGTAGTAGTGGGTGACCTCGACCTCGCCGCTGCCCTTGTGATGGTAGTAGGGCGGCCGGTAGCTGAAGGTGTCGCGCAGCATCTCCCTGTCGCGCACCAGGACGCAGCCGGCTTCGAGCGGAACGTAGAGCCACTTGTGCGCATCGACGGCCAGCGAATCCGCTTCGCGCAGGCCCTGCAGGTCCGGCGGCGCGTTATCCGCCGCCACGGCCGGCGCGCCATAGGCGCCGTCGACATGGAACCAGAGGTCTTCCTCCCGCGCAATCGACGCCAGGTCCGGCAGGGGGTCGACGGCGCCGGTGCTGACCGTGCCGGCGGTGCCGACGATCAGGAAAGGCAGATCGCCCTTGGCCCGGTCAGCGGCGATCCGCTCGCGCAGGACATCGGTCCTCATGCGCAGCGCATCATCGGTCGGGATCCAGGTGATCGCGTCGGTGCCGAGCCCGAAAAGATCGGCCGCCTTCTGCACCCAGGTGTGGGTCTCGGCTGAGACGTAGGCGCGCAAACGCCCGTGACCCTGCCCGCCGAGGCCGGCCCGGCGCAGGTCCCAGGGCGTCTTGGCCCGCCGCGCGGCGAGGAAGCCAACGAAGTTCGCCATGTTGCCACCGCTCACCAGCAGACCGCCGCAGTCAGTGGGATAACCCAGGAACTCCGCAAGCCAGCGAACCGCCTGCGCTTCCATCTCGGTCGGCACTGGGGACGAGTTCCAGGACGTGAGGTTGGGGTTGACGGCCGAGGCCAGAAAGTCGCCCAGGATGCCGATCGGCGCCGGCGAGCCGATGATATAGCCCCAGGAACGGGAATGGCCGTTCAGGCGGCAGCCGTCGAATAGCAGATCCGCCGCACGGTCGAGCAGCGCCTTGGCTTCCGCCCCTTCAGTCGGCAGGCCCTCCTGCCCGACCCTGGCCCGGGCCTCTTCCGGGTCGAGACGCGGTGCTGCCGGCCGCTCCGGCAAGCTTTCGAGGAAGCCGGCGATGCGCTCGACCAGATGATGGCCGAGCTCGCGGAACTCCGCGGCGCTCATCTCGAAGGGCGCCGCACGGTTTTCCAAGGCCTCGCGCAAGGCGGTGTCGGTCATGCACTCCGCTCCCTTTTTGTTGGTTCTCTCGGGCGCTCCCCCGCGAGTCTCTTAGCGTGGCGCGGCAGCGCTTTCCAGACCAGCGCTGGCCGCCGGACGCGGATTCCGCCAGACTGCAGCGGCCATGAGCCCAGAGACCACCGCCTGGCTGATCCTCGTCCTCGGCTATCTGCTGCCGCTGGCCCATGTCGTTTTGTCGCCGGCCGGCGGCGCCTGGCGGCCGCCGCCAGGCAGCCGCTGCCCCTTTGGCCCCCGCACCGGCTGGCTGGTGATCGTCCTGCTGCTCGGGATCATCGGCTGGCTGCTCTACATGGCCAGCCGCCTGAAACGGCGTCGCGCGTAAGGGACCGCCGATTTAGGGGCCGTACTTGCGTTTCATTTCGGCGGCCAGGCGCGCTTCCGGGAAGAACTGGATGCCGCCGAGCCAGAACTCGCGCGGCGTGCCGCGCTTGTTGCGCAGCAGGCGCGCAGCCTCGCCATGACTGCCGTAGCCGCCGGCAAGGCGGATTCTCCCTTTATCCCGGCCGGTCACCTCGATCTCGTCGGCCTCGAAGAAGGGATTGAACTGGCCCGGGCTGGCGACCAGCACGTGATCGCGCATGGGCACCAAGTCCAGGGTGCCCCAGAGGCTCCACCAACGGCCCGCCCAAGACGCCGTGCGGGCGAGCGGCGCGCCGCGCTTGGCGAAGCCCTGCAGGATGCGGATCACCCCGTCGGTCCAGGCATGCGCGAGGCCGTCCACCGCATTGGTCAGGACCGAGACCGAGAGATCGCGGCCCGGCAGCACGACGGTGCGGCTGAGGCAGCTCTGGAAGCCGCCGCCGTGGCCGAACCAAGACCAATTGCCGAGCTTGCCGCCCATGATGCCGAGCCCCTGGTAGCTCTGCGCGTTGTCTTGGCTGTCGCGCCAATGCGGGCGGGTCATTTCGCGGCGGCTGGCCGGCCTCAACAGGCTGCGCCAGGCGGCCGGATCGAGGCTACCGAAAAAGCGGGCGAGATCACCCGCCGTCGAGATGAAGCCGGTGGCCGGGGCCAGCGCGCGCGTCTCGTTGTCTCCCGGCACGACGACACGGCGGCCGAGCGGCAGCTTGCCACTGTGCCCGCGGACGAAGGGTACGCGCCTAGGCAGCGGCGCGTCGGGATAGGTCTGCTCGAGCTTGGCGCGGGCTACGATTTCGCGCGCGATCCAATCCTTGTAGGCTTCTCCCGTCACGGACTCGATCACCAGGCCGAGCAAGCCGAAGCCGTGGTTCGAGTACTTGAAGCGCTCGTTGGTCCCCAGCACCGGCGGCTCGGCGAGGGCGGCGCGCAGCTCCTGCTCGCTCGCGAAGGGCCGCCGATCCTGCCATTGGCCGGCGTCGAAACCATCGCGGATCACACCGGCGCTGTGCGAGAGCAGCTGCCCAATGGTCGCCTCGGCCAGCGCCGGATGCAGGTTCTCGACATAGCGGCCTACCGGATCGTCGAGGCGCAGCCTGTCCTGCTGGCGCAGCTTGAGGAGGCCGGCGGCGGTGAAGCTCTTGGAATGGGATGCGACGCGGAAGCGGTGCCGCGGCGTCAGGGCCCGCTTCTTGGTCGAATCGGCATAGCCGAAGGCCTGCTCCAGCACGACCCGGCCCTTATGGGCCACGGCGATGGCGCAGCCCGGCTGCTCCGTACGCCGCATCTGGTAGTCGAGCCAGCGCGGGATGTAGCCCAAGGCCGCCTTTACCCAGGTTTCCATTGCATCGTTCCTCGTTCCAGCTAGCCCTTGCTCGCCGCCGTGCAGACCGATCGGCCCGGCGACTCAGGCACCGCATTGTCCAGCACTCTCGGAAACAGGGTGGCGCGCGGCGGCGTGTCACTCACGCCGGCAGAACCGCAGGACCATCCCGCCCTTCCGAGGCGTTACGGTGAAGCTAGCGCTTGAAGAGGGATTCGGCCCCCGACATGTAGCTCTTCTTGGCGGCGATCTTCTCCTTGACCCGCTCGGCCTCGGCTTCGAGGTTGGCCAGGTAGTCCTCCAGCTCTTCCACGCCCATGACATCCAGGTCCTTGGGCTTCGGCTTCTGCTTGCGCGGCTCGAGATCCTCCAGGTCCATAGGACGCCTCCCGTTTGCTTGTTTGGGCCGCTTGCCTGGCCTGCTTGCTTGGCTGGGAGGATCATACTAGACCTCTGGCGCCTTCGGCCACCGCCAGCACAAAGGAGATGCCCAGATGTCCGACAGCCTGCCCGCCACCATGACCGCGATCGAGATCCCCGAGTATGGCGGGCCGGAAAAGCTGGTGCCGGGCACGCGGCCGGTTCCCGAACCGACCGCGGGCGAGGTGCTGGTCAAGGTGGCCGCCGCCGGGGTCAACCGGCCGGACGTGCTGCAGCGCCAGGGCGGCTATGCGCCGCCGCCGGGCGCCTCCGACATTCCGGGCCTGGAGATCGCCGGCACGGTCGTTGCGCTCGGCGAGGGGGTGACCGACTGGAAGGTCAGCGACCAGGTGACGGCGCTGGTCGCCGGTGGCGGCTACGCCGAGTACTGCACCGCACCAGCACCGCAATGCCTGCCGATCCCCAAGGGCCTGGAGCTGACCGAGGCGGCGGCCATTCCCGAGACCTTCTTCACCGTCTGGACCAATGTCTTCGACCGGGGCCGGCTCGCCGCGGGCGAGAGCTTCCTGGTGCACGGCGGTTCCTCCGGCATCGGCACCACGGCGATCCAGCTCGCCCAGGCCTTCGGTGCACGGGTCTTCGCGACCGCCGGCTCAGCCGAGAAGTGCAAGGCCTGCGAGGAACTCGGCGCCGAGCGGGCGATCAACTACCGCGAGGAAGACTTCGTTGAGGTGGTCAAGGCGGCCACCAACGACGCCGGCGTCGACGTCATCCTGGACATGGTCGGCGGCGACTATATTGCCCGCAACATCAAAGCCTTGGCGCCGGACGGACGGCTGGTCTACATCGCCTTCCTGGGCGGGCCGAAGGCCGAGATCAACTTCCTGCCGGTCATGCTGAAACGCCTCACCATCACCGGCTCGACCCTGCGGCCACGGCCGGTCGCCTTCAAGGCGGCGATCGCCGAGAACCTGAAGACCAAGGTTTGGCCTCTGATCGAGGCCGGCAAGCTGCGCCCCATGATCCACGCCACCTTCCCGCTGGCCGAAGCGGCCGAGGCGCACCGCCTGATGGAATCGAGCAGCCATATCGGCAAGATCGTGTTGACGACGTAAGTCACTGGCGAGAAAGGCCCGGCCGGGCGGCCCTAAGATCGCGGAAAATTGCCTCGTCGGAAGGGCGAAATGGCCTTTCTTTCGCAGCAGAAAGACGTATATATCACTCGCTTCGGAACAACAGGTCCTCGCGCTGCCCGGCAGCGGCGCGGCCCCGACGGAAACGCGGCGGGGCCGGAACGGAGGTAACATGCCCCAACCCCTCATGCCCAAGGCGACCGCCGTCTGGCTGGTCGACAACACCTCGCTGAGCTTCGACCAGATCGCGGAGTTCTGCGGCCTGCATCCCCTGGAAGTCCAGGGCATCGCCGACGAGGAGGTCGCGGTCGGCATTCAAGGCCATGACCCGATCGCCACCGGCCAACTGACCCGCGAAGAGCTCGACCGCTGCCAGGCCGATCCCTCGGCGCACCTGAAGATGGCAGTGCAGAACCTGCCGCAGCCGGCCAAGCGGACCAAAGGCCCGCGCTACACGCCGGTGGCCAAGCGCCAGGACAAGCCGGACGGCATCGCCTGGCTGCTGCGCCATCATCCGGAAATTAAGGATTCCCAGATCGCCAAGCTGATCGGCACGACCAAGAACACGATCCAGGCGGTGCGCGAGCGCACCCACTGGAACTCGCCGAACATCCGCCCGCGCGATCCGGTCCTGCTCGGCCTTTGCAGCCAGAGTGAGCTCAACCTGATCGTCGAAAAGGCTCGCAAGGCGGCCGAACGCGCTGGCCGCGAAGTGCCCCCGCCGATGGAGTTCGAAGAGCCCGACGCCTCCGGCGGCTTCAACTAGAAGCCTGGTGCGCCAGCCTAGAGCAGCATCCGATCACTTGGAATCGCGTGGCGATACCAAGTGATCGGATAAAGCTGCTCTAACTCATAAGTTTAGAGCAAAGTCATCCCAACAGGTCGAACCAAGAATGGTTCGACCTGTTGGGATTTTGCTCTAGCTGGCCGCCAAGTAGTGCAGGCTGAACAGGCGCTCCGGGTCGCACCAAGCCCGGATGGGGCGCCAGCCGGCCGCACGCGCCAGGGCCTGGAAACCTTCCACCGTGTACTTGTGCGAATCCTCGGTGTGGATGCTCTCGCCTTCGCGAAAGACGAAGGCCTGGCCGGACATCCGAAGGGTCTGGCGTCGCCGGCTCACCAAATGCATCTCGATGCAGGCGCGCGAGGCGCTGTAGCGCGCCTCGTGGGCGAAGCCTTCGAGGTCGATCTCGGCACCGAGCTCTCGCTTGATCCGCGCCAGGAGATTGAGGTTGAAGGCCGCCGTCACGCCCTCCGAGTCGTTGTAGGCCGCGTGCAAGCGCGCCGCGTCCTTCTGTAGGTCGACGCCGACCAGGAAGGCGCCCGTCGGCCCCAGCAGGCCCGCGGCGCGGCCGAGGAAGCCGGTCGCCTCCAGCGGCGAGAAATTGCCGATGGTCGAGCCGGGAAAGAAGCCCAACAAGCGCTCCGCTGGCGCCTCGGAAAGCGTTTCGGGCGGGAGGCTCAGCACTCGGCTGTAGTCGGCGCAGACCGGGATCACCCGCAGGGCCGGATAGGCCGCTGCCAAATCTCCGGCCGAAGCCAGCAGGTGCTCGCGTGAGATGTCGATCGGCACGTAAGCCGCCGGAGCCTCGAGGCCGTCGAGCAGATGCCGGATCTTGACGCTCGAGCCGCTGCCGAACTCGACCAGGGTGACCTGCGCGCCGGCCAGCTCGGCGATCTCCGCGGCATGATGCGCCAGCAAGGCCGTCTCGGTCCGGGTCGGATAGTACTCCTCCAGGGCGCAGATCCGGTCGAAGAGGCGCGAGCCCTCGGCGTCGTAGAAGAACTTGGCGGGAATCCGCTTCTGCGGCCGCGACAGGCCATCCAACACGGCGCCCAGGAAATCCTCGCCTTCGTGGCCGAGATCGTGGAAGGCTCGCAGGGCGCCGCCGACAGCCGTCATCAGGCGTCCTCCGCCAGGCGCAGGCCGCTAAACTGCCAACGCTGGTGGGGATAGAAGAAATTGCGATAGGTGGCGCGTACGTGGCCCTCCGGCGTAACGCAGGAGCCGCCGCGCAGCACCATCTGGTTGCACATGAACTTGCCGTTGTACTCGCCGACCGTCCCGGCCGGCGGCACGAAGCCCGGATAGGGGCCGTAGGGGCTTTGAGTCCACTCCCAGACGTCGCCGAACATCTGTCGCAGCATTGCCTGGAGTCGCCGGCATGGGCCGCAGCAGGCCGCTGCCGCAGGTGTTTCCGTGCGGCCGTAGAGCATCGGCCGCGATCTCCCACTCGGCCTCGCTCGGCAGGCGCTTGCCGGCCCAGCGGGCATAGGCATCCGCCTCGTAGAAGCTGACGTGGCAGACCGGCGCCTCGGGCTCGAGAGGGCGCAGACCGGCCAGGGTCATACTCAGCCAAATACCGTCGCGCTGCTCCCAATAGCCGGGCGCCCGCCAGCCCTCGCGCTGCACCGTCGCCCAGCCGTCGGAGAGCCAGAACTCTGGTCGGCGGTAGCCGCCGCCCGCCATGAAATCCTGCCATTCGGCCGCGGTGACAGCCCGCGAGGCGAGGCGGAAGGGCCGTAAGAGCACCTCGTGCCGCGGTCCTTCGTTGTCAAAGGCGAAGCCGGGTCCATCATGACCGATCTCCCTGATCCCGCCTTGGAAGGCGATCCAGTCGAGCGGCGACGTCTCGGCGGTGGCCGTGGGCCGATAGGGCGCGTAAGCCGGACTCGTTGGGTTGCAGGAGAAGGCGTGCAGAATGTCGGTGAGGATCAGCTCCTGATGCTGCTGCTCGTGGTTCAAGCCAAGCTCGACCAAGGGCGCCACGGCCCAGAGCACCGGCTCCCCGGCGACCTCCAGGAAATCGGCCAGCGCGGCGGTGACCTGCGCCCGGTAGGCCATCACCGCGGCTAGGCCGGGTCGCGTGATCATGCCCCGGCGGGGCCGCGCGTGCCGCGGTCCGGCACCCTCGTAGTAGGAGTTGAAGAGATAGGCGAAATCTGGGTCGAACGGCCGGTAGGCCCGCGCGTAGGGGGCCAGGATGAACTGCTCGAAGAACCAGGTCGTATGGGCCAGATGCCATTTGCTGGGGCTGGCATCCGGCATCGACTGGATGACCTGGTCCTCCGGCGCGAGATCTCGGGTCAGCGCCTCGGTCTGGGCGCGGACGGCGTGAAAGCTTTCGATGAGGGTAACGCGATCGCTCGCCGCGGTCGCCACGGCGCTGGGCAGAGTCTGGGACATAGGGGGGGCGTATCCCGTACGGTGATGGCGCTTGACGATGAGACCGGCCCGAAGCGGCTCGACTGCGGGCCGAAACAACGACGCGAGGTTAGTCAGCCACGTAACGTTGCGCAATCGCACATATGATGCGCTAAATGCGCAAATTTACGTCGAACGATGCTTTACAGCGACAAATGCTTCGAAAAAGCCACAGGCGATGCTGATGGAGGCAATGGAAAATCACTGCACCGGACTTGGTAGGAGCCAGGGCCCCAATCCAGCCCCATGATAGAAACCTCCTGACGGGAGATGTCAGATGAGAAACGCGAAGCGGCGGCCCCCGGGGGCCGCCGCTCGGCTTGTCGGTCTATCGGACGTTTTCGTCCCGTTAACGCCTTAACCTATCTTTGTAAACTTGCCTCTACGTAAACTTGCCTCTACGCCGAAGCCCTCGGTCTCATGCCTTAGTCTCAGGTCCCGGTCTCAGGCCTCGGAGCCGATCAGGGTTCCGTTGATGCGGGCGTGCTGGCCGTTCGGGCTGCCGCTCTGGCGCATCACGAAATCGGTGGCGAGCTCGACGGAAAGAGCGACCTCTCCACAGGTCGGGCACTGTACGGAGAGGCTCAGGTTCTTGACCAGGAAGCTGTGCTGGTCGCTGTGGCCACCGCAAACGATGACATAACCTTCCGTAAGCTGCTCATCGATATACATCCGCATCTCCTCAGGTGCATCTTCGAGATCGGCCATCGCGCTGAATGCCAATGTGCCGAATGCCAAAAACACGCCCTCCCGTATCGGCCGTTCCCGTCGGCTGAGCGCCTCGCCCGCCCCATCACGCCGAAAACGCTGGGAGGCGGGCGGCACGGCCGCCGCCGGCCTTTCACTCTCGCGATCCTTTCAGGATCCGCTATGACCTATGACACATCTCCGGTGGGCTCCCTGTGATGGGCGCCGCGTTGACTGTTCGCATTCTAAACAAATCTTTAACAAGAAATCAAGTATTAAATATGTTAACCTATAATATTAATGGTTAATCTAAAGAAATAGTATGTAATCCTGAGTTTCCCTGCACTCGCACAGGTTTAACGCCTAACGCATGTCAAACCTCGCCTGTCATAGATGGCGCGGCGACGAAGCTTTGACCTGAGTCATCTCTGGGACAAAGACGTGACACGGGATCCGCGGCCGCTAGCAGAGATCAGTTGGGCGCTCAATCCGGAACCGGCACCGTGTAGTTTAGCGCCAGGCGGCCGCCGTCGGGATAGATGGTCTGGCCGGTGATGTAGCTGGAATCCTCGGTCGCCAGGAAGAGCGCGATGCGGGCGACCTCCTCCGGCTCGCCGAAGCGGCCCATGGGCGTGCGGCAGAGCGCGGCGCGGCGCTTTTCCGGGTCGGCCAGCACGGCCTGCGCCAGTTCGGTGGCGATCGAGCCCGGGCCGATGGCATTCACCCGGATGCCCTTGTCGGCCAGCGAGAGCGCCATCACCTTGGTCAGCTGGTTGACCCCGCCCTTGGCCGCCACGTAAGGCGTGATCGCCGGGATTGCCATCACCGCGTTGACCGAGGACATGTTGACGATGGTGCCCGGCGTGCCCTGCTTGACCATCTGGCGCGCCGCCGCCTGGCCGCAGAGAAAGACGCCCTTGAGGTTTACCCGGATCACCCGGTCGAAATCCTCCTCCGCCAGGTCGAGGAAGTCGCAGGCGTGCACGATGCCGGCGTTGGCCACTAGGCAGTCGAGGCGGCCAAAGGCGCCCACCGCGGTCTCGACCAGGGTATCGACCTGGGCCTTGTCGCCCACGTCGCAGGCGCAGAACAGGGCTTCGCCGCCCTTGGCCTGGATCGCCTCGGCCGCCGCCTCGCCCTTGGCCTGGTCGACGTCCGATAGCATGACCTTGGCGCCCTCGGCGGCGAAGACCTCGGCGCAGGCCTTGCCGATCCCGGCCGCGGCCCCGGTGACGATGGCAACCTTGTCCTTCAGGCGCATGACCCCCTCCCCCATGTTTGTTGGCGTCTGGCGTTTGTTTGCATCTTGGAGCCGAGCCGGCGATCACATTAGCGGATGGGCCGGACCCAGCGAGGCGAGCAGCAGCGACACCCCGAGCCCCATGATGGCGATCCCGCCCAGCATGGCAACCGCGTTGCCGGCCACCGCCAGGCGCGCGCCCTCGAAGCGCGTCAGCGAGACGGCCGCCTGGCGGAACAGCAGCGTCAAGAGCGCCAGGGCCGAGACGGCCAGGGCCGTGCCCAACGACATGGCGAAGACGGCCAGGATGCCGATCAGGCGCAGATCGAGGATCTCGGCGAAAAAGAGGACCAGCACGGCGCCGCTGCAGGGCCGGATACCGATCGAGAGCACGATGGCAGCGAGCGAGCGCAACGAGGTGGGCCGGCTCAGCTGCTCGTCGGTTGGTAGATGCTGGTGGCCGCAGCCTGCCGAACAGGCGTCCCCGTGATCGTGCGCGTGCCCTGACGCGCCCGACCGGTTCGACTGCACCCCGAAGCGCCGCCAGAGCGACCAGAGCGCGCGCAGGGTGAGCCCAGCGCCAAGCGCGGCGATCAGGGCGAAGCTGACGCTCTCCAAGGTGCCGACGGCGGCCTGCGCATCGCGCCGGGTCCAGCCGATCACCGCGACAACGCCCTGCACCAGCACGATCGCCGTGATCCCCTGCACCAACGAGGCCGCCGCAGCCAGCCAGAGACCACGCCTAATCTGGCTTTCATGGGTGAGCAGATAAGCCGAGATCACTGCCTTGCCATGGCCCGGACCGGCGGCGTGAAACAGGCCGTAGAGGAAGGACAGCAGCAGCAGCGACCAGGCGGCGGCCAGGGAATGATCCTCGCGCAGAGCGCGGATGGCGCGGGTCAGCTCCTGGTGCAGGCGGCGCTGCTCCAAGCGCACGGACGTGACGATGCGGCTCCAGAGACCGGGTTCGGCACGGGTCTGCGGCGACTGTTCCACGGCCTGCGGCGCAGCTTTGCTGGAGGCGGTTTCCGTTGCCGTTACGGCCGATAGCGGTGAGCCCAAGCAGAACGCAAAGACGAGAAGCAGTAGCCCGGTGACACGTGCCAGCATTGTCCCACCGTCAGCCCTCGGGACTGCAGGAAATAGAGACCCACTCGGCGAAGTGGGCGCCGAGCCCGTCGCCGCCCGACTCTGTCTGGTCGAGCGAGGCGGCAAAGCTCACCATCTCCTCGTCGGGCTCCGGCGGGCGAACCTCGATGCTGCAGTCCGCCGGCGCACTGCCCTCAAGCGCGACCGGGTCCTCCTGCTCGTGCAGGATCTGGATATAGAACGTCGGATCGTAAACCGCGTAGGAGACCGCCATCGCGCGTGGGTCGACCGCTTCGGCCAGCGGCAAGGTGAAGCGCATCAGCAGGCGATCGCCCTGCATCGTCCCGCTGAACTCCGTAACCGGGCCGTAGCCGGCCTGCCGGTCGCCGATCCGGACGACGGAGAAATAGCCATGGGGCTCGAGTCGTTCGACCGCCCCGGCGACGAAGTCGTGCAGACGGGACTCGTCGGGGCGACCGTCGCCGTCATCGTCCAGTTCCTCGGTGGAATAGAGCGAATAGATCTCGTCGAATAGCCAGTCCACCCGCAGAGCCGTGACGCGCCCCTCGGCGTCGAAGACCAGCGCCGTGCGCATGTCGATCCAGGCATGGGGATGGGCCTGCGCCGGGGGAGACGGCGTTAGGACGGCAGCGGGAAGCAAAGTGAGCGCCGCAAGTCTCGGCAAAAGCCGCATAGCACGCCTTTCGGCAGATCCATCGCTGAGGCTCGACAGCATTCCTACGGGGAAAGCTGGACTCCTTCAACGCTGATTTCCAGACAAGGGAACCCAGCGCCGCCAGAAAAGCCGGCGTCCCTTTAACGGACCCCTTCAGAGCCGGGGTATCGGCGACCTATCCGGGGGGCGGGTTAACGCTCGCCGGATAGCCGAGGCCCTTCAGGGACTCACCGATCTCGTCAAGGATCGCCGGGTCGTCGATGGTGGCCGGTGGCTTGTAGGTCTCGCCGTCGGCGATCTTGCGCATGGTGGCGCGCAGGATCTTGCCCGAGCGGGTCTTCGGCAGGCGCTTGACCACGGTCGCCTGCTTGAAGGCGGCAACCGGCCCGATGCGGTCGCGCACCATCTGCACGACCTCCTTGACGACCTCGCCGTCGCCACCGTCGGCGCCCGCCTTGAGCACCAGGAAGCCGACGGGAAGCTGGCCCTTGAGACGGTCGGCGACGCCGATCACGGCACATTCGGCGACGTCCGGATGGGCCGCCAGCACCTCCTCCATAGCGCCGGTCGAGAGCCGGTGGCCGGCGACGTTGATGATGTCGTCGGTCCGCGCCATGACGTAGACGTAGCCGTCCTCGTCGATATAGCCGGCATCGCCGGTCTCGTAGAAGCCCGGGAAGCTGGTGAGGTAGGACTGGCGGAAGCGCTCCTCCGCGTTCCACAGGGTGGGCGCGGTGCCCGGCGGCATCGGCAGCTTGCCGACGATAGCGCCGACCGTGCCGGGCCCGACCTCGCGGCCGTCGCCGTCCAGCACCTTGAGATCCCAGCCCGGCACCGGCCGGGTCGGCGAGCCGGCCTTCACCGGCAACGGTTCGATCCCCATGCAGTTGGCCGCGATCGACCAGCCGGTCTCGGTCTGCCACCAGTGATCGATCACCGGCACCCTAAGCTTGCTCTCGGCCCAATGGAGCGTGTCGGGATCGCAGCGCTCGCCGGCCAGGAAGAGGGCGCGAAAGTGCGAGAGATCGTAGTCGCCGATGAACTTGCCCTCCGGGTCCTGCTGCCGGATGGCGCGAAAGGCTGTCGGCGCGGTGAAGAGGGTCGAGACCTTGTGCTGGTCGATGACCCGCCAGAAGGCGCCAGCATCGGGCGTGCCGACCGGTTTACCCTCGTAGATCACCGTGGTGTTGCCGTGCAGCAGCGGCGCATAGACGATGTAAGAGTGGCCGACCACCCAGCCGACGTCTGAGGCGGCCCAGAAGACCTCGCCCGGCTCGACGTTGTAGATGTTCTTCATAGTCCAGTGCAGAGCCACGGCATGGCCGCCGTTATCGCGCACGATGCCCTTGGGCTGCCCGGTGGTGCCGGAGGTGTAGAGGATGTAGAGCGGATCGGTCGCCAGCAGCGGCACGCAGCCGTGCGGCTCGACGCCCTCCATCGCAGCGTGCCAATCCACGTCGCGGCCCTCGATCAACTCGGCCTGCTCCATCGGCCGCTGCAGCATGATGCAGAGCGCGGGCTTGTGGATCGCCATCTGGATGGCGGCATCCAGCAGCGGCTTGTAGGCAATGACCCGCCCCGGTTCGATGCCGCAGGAGGCCGAGACGATGGCCTTCGGTCTGGCGTCGTCGATGCGCGTCGCCAGCTCGTTGGCCGCGAAGCCCCCGAACACCACGGAATGGACCGCACCCAGCCGGGCGCAAGCCAGCATGGCGATCGCCGCCTCCGGGATCATCGGCATGTAGATGATGACCCGATCACCTTTGGTCACACCGCGCGCCGCTAGAGCGCCGGCGAATATGGCGACCTCGTAGCGCAGCTCCTCGTAGGTGTAGTGCTTGTTCGTATCGGTTACCGGGGAGTCGTAGATCAGCGCCAGCTGATTGGCCCTGTCGCCCAGGACATGGCGGTCGAGGGCGTTGTAGCAGGTGTTGGTCACTCCGCCGGCGAACCATCGGTAGAAGGGCGCGTCGCTGTCGTCGAGGACCTTGGACCACTTCTTACGCCAATAGACGCCCTCGGCGGCCTCGGCCCAGAAGCCCTCCGGATCGGCGATCGAGCGCTCGTAGATTTCGTTGAAGCGTCCCATGGTGTCTCCCTTTCACCCGCTGTATTGCCAGCGATTTGTTGTCGACTCTTGGTCGACGAAGAATGCGGTAAATCCGACAGCCTTTCAATTCCCAGCGCGTCTATAGAGCGCGATCTACAGAGCAATCCGGGCTTCTGATGGCTGACAAATGCCACCATCCCCGCTAGACATGCAGGAGACGCGGCAAACGCGCACGGACCAATGAATAAGGCGGCCTCGGGGAGACGCCATGACACATGTCAATCCCTACGAAACGGGCCTCGACCGCAATAGCGCCAACTACATGGCGCTGACGCCGCTCTCGTTCCTGCCCCGGGCGGCGGCGGTCTATCCAGAGCGCACGGCGGTGGTGCACGGCAGCCAGCGTTTCACCTGGGCCGAGGCGCACCAGCGCTGCCGCCGGCTGGCCGCGGCGCTGGCCGCACGCGGCATCGGCAAGGGCGATACGGTCGCGGCCATGCTGCCCAACACGCCGCCGCTCTTCGAGGCGCACCACGGCGTGCCGATGGCCGGCGCCGTGCTGAACGCCCTCAATACCCGCCTGGATGCGGCGACCATCGGCTTCATCCTGGACCACGGCGAGGCCAAGGCCCTGATCACCGATACCGAGTTCGCGCCGACTATCAAGGCGGCGCTGGACAAGCTCGGGCGCAAGATGCCGGTGATCGACGTGGACGATCCGCAAGGGCCCGGCGGCGAGAAGCTCGGCAGCCTGGACTACGAGGCCTTTCTGGCCGAGGCCGATCCGACGGCGGCCTGGTCGCCGCCGACCGACGAATGGGACGCGATCACCCTCAACTACACCTCGGGCACCACCGGCAATCCCAAGGGCGTGGTCTATCACCACCGCGGCGCCTACATGAACGCGATCGGCAACATCATGGTCTGGAGCCTGGCGCCGCACCCGGTCTACCTCTGGACCCTGCCGATGTTCCACTGCAACGGCTGGTGCTTTCCCTGGACCGTCACGGCGCTCGCCGGCACCCACGTCTGCTTGCGCAAGGTCGAGGCCAAGGCCATCTACGACGCCTTCGCCGACCACGGCGTCACCCATCTCTGCGGCGCCCCGATCGTCATGCAGATGCTGCTGAACGCCTCGGCCGCCGAGCGGCGTGACTTCGAGCAGAAGGTGCAGATGATGACCGCCGCCGCGCCGCCGGCGGCCAGCGTGCTGCAGGCAATGGACGACCTCGGCATCGCGGTCACCCACGTCTACGGCCTGACCGAGGTCTACGGCCCCGCCACGGTCTGCGCCTGGCACGACGATTGGAGCGCCCTGCCGCCCGAAAAGCAGGCGGCCTTGAAGGCACGCCAGGGGGTCAACTATCCGGTGATGGAAGGCCTGATGGTGGCCGACCCGGAGAGCCTGGAGCCGCTGCCGCGCGACGGCGAGAGCCTTGGCGAGGTCATGATGCGCGGCAACATCGTCATGAAAGGCTACCTCAAGAACCCCACGGCAACCGAGGCGGCACTCAAGGGCGGCTGGTTCCACACCGGCGACCTGGGCGTTTGGCACCCGGACGGCTATATCGAGCTGAAGGACCGCTCTAAGGACATCATCATCTCCGGCGGCGAGAACATCTCCTCCATCGAGGTGGAGGACGTGCTCTATCGCCACCCGGCGGTCACCGGGGCAGCCGTGGTGGCCAAGCCGGATGAGAAGTGGGGCGAGGCCCCTTGCGCCTTCGTCGAGCTGAAGCCCGAGGCGGCGGTCGAGGAGGCCGAGATCATCGCCTTCTGCCGCGACAACATGGCGCACTTCAAGTGCCCGCGCAGCATCGTCTTCGGCCCGCTGCCGCGCACCTCAACCGGTAAGATCCAGAAATTCGTCCTGCGCGACCGCGCAAAAGCCCTTTGACGCGCCCCTCCCGCCGGGCAAACGCCGTTAAACAGGGCCTAGAAAACAAAACCGCGCCGCGGCGGCTCCGGGGCACGGTGTTCTCCGTAAGCCGCCTGGAAGCTCCCAGGCGGAGCGACCGCCTTAGGCGTGTGCGGTCAACTCGGCAATCTCGTCCTTAATTCGCAGTTTCTCGCGCTTAAGCTCGGAAATTCGCATGTCGTCGGGGTGAGGCCTCTGATTTTCGACCTCGATCGCCTCCTTGAGGGTGGCGTGCTTGGAACGCAGAGTTTCAATGCGCTCTTCGACGGACATCGCATTCCTCCAACAAGCTAGAGTCTGAACAGCAATATGGTAACGTCACCGCCACAATTTTGCAAAGGCGAGCGGGCTCGGCTAAGGGCTCTGGAAAGGCAAAAGGTTAACCCATGACAGCCCAAAACGGCCTGCCCGAAAGTCCGCCAAAACGCCTGATTATCGGCATTTCCGGGGCCAGCGGCGTGATTTACGGCATTCGCCTGTTGGAGGCGCTGCGCACCCTGCCGATCGAGACGCACCTGGTGGTCAGCCGCTCGGGCGAGGTGACCCTGGCCTACGAGACCGACCGTAAGCTGGCCGAGGTCAAGGCCCTGGCCGACGTTTGCCATCCGGTGGCCGATATCGGCGCGGCAATCTCCAGCGGCTCCTTTCGCACACTGGGCATGGTGATCGCGCCCTGTTCGATCCGCTCCATGGCCGAGATCGCCACCGGCGTGACCTCGACCCTGCTGACCCGCGCCGCCGATGTGACCCTGAAGGAACGGCGGCGCCTGGTGCTGATGCTGCGCGAAACCCCGCTGCATAGCGGGCACCTGCGCAATCTACTGGCGCTTTCGGAGATGGGCGCAGTGATCGCCCCGCCGGTGCCGGCTTTCTATGCCAACCCGCAGACCATCGACGATCTGGTCGATCAGTCGGTCGGCCGGGTGCTGGACCTCTTCGGCATCGAGTCGCCCCTGGTGCGACGCTGGGGCGAGACCGAGCCCTCCGGCGAAGCGCCGCTGCGCGCCGTCAAGCGCGCGCGCCGGCCCTAGGCATACGGATCAGCGGGCGGAAAGTGAGCAGGCACGCCGATCCTGTAGCGAAGGTGACGCCCGCGAAGGTTCAACAGGCGACATCCAGTCACAAAGGCATATCGCTGCAGGCCGAGGCGGGCGCTCGGCCACCCGGTGGCTGGCTGTCCCTGTTGCGTGCCAGGCACTTAGGCCCGCTGCCCTTTTCAGCCGTGCTCGCCGTCAGCGTCGGCATCCTGGTGCTTCTCGCAGTCCTGGCCGTGCTGGCGATCCAGTGGCGCGCCAGCGTTCAGAACACCTTTTCGCTGCTGAACGAGCAGGCCGTGCTGATCATCGAGCGGATCGAAAGCGGTATCGACGACCATCTCGAGCCCGCGGCCGAGCTCGCCGGCTTCGTGGGCCGGCGGATCGAAAGCGGTGCGCTCGACCTCGATGACCGGGACGAAGTCGCCGCACTTCTGCGCGGCACCCTGGCCGGTGCTCCGCAGATTCTTGCCGTCGTCTTCATGAGTCCCCGCTTGCAGCGGCTGGGTGTCGCCCGGACGGATGAGGGAAAAATCATCCTCATCGATACCGACCTGCCGGCGAACCCTACCGTCACTGCAGCGATGGAGGAGCTGGCCCTGGCGGACAAGGCCTTCTGGGGTGAGCCGGTCTACACGGAGAACCGCGAAACGATCATTAACCTGCGTCAGCCTCTACGCCGGGACGGGCAGTTCCTCGGTATGCTGGTGGTAGCGATTACGGTGCCGGCATTGTCGGAGATCGTAACGCAGGCCGGCGACCTGTTCGGCGCCACGGCCTTCATCCTCTATGGCCGCGACCGGGTGTTGGCGCACCCCTATCTCGCGTCGAGCAAGCCTGAGCTGTCCAGCGAGGATCCCTTAGTCCATCTGGAACACGTCGGCGACCTGGTGCTCGGCAATATCTGGGAAGCCCACGCGGTGCCCGGCTTCGAGGACGCGGCGGAGGAGAACGTCGAGGTCCTGGGTCTGGAACTAACCGACCAGGAGTATGTCTTCATCTACAAATGGCTGAAGGACTACGGCGACGTACCCTGGGCGCTCGGCACTTGGTTCCCCTCAACGGACGTGACCGCGGAGCTGCGACGGCTCGTGCTGTCCGGGGCGGCGGGATTGGCGGTTCTCCTGGTGGCGGTGATCGCGGCGGTGCTGCTCGGGCGCTTCGTCGCCAAGCCGATCATCCGGGTCGCCGCCAGCGCCGCCAAGGTCGGCGATCTCGATCTGGAGCACGTGGAACGCCTGCCGGCGAGCGGCATCCGTGAGCTGAACGACCAGGCGCGCGCCTTCAATACCATGCTCTCCGGTCTACGATCCTTCGAGACCTATGTGCCGCGCAATCTTGTGACTCGCCTAATCCGCCAGGAAGGCGAGCCGCGGGTGCGCTCGCGCGAGCGCGAGCTGACCATCCTCTTCACCGACGTCGTCGGCTTCACGCCCATGTGCGAAGGCATGACGGCGAGCGAGGTTGCCGATTTCCTGAACGAGCACTTCGCCTTGCTGGGCGCCTGCGTCGAGGCCGAGGGCGGCACGGTCGACAAATTCATCGGCGACGCGTTGATGGCTTTCTGGGGCGCCCCGGACAAGCAGAAAGGCCGTGCCCAGCGCGCCTGCCGGGCCGCCCTGGCCATGGCGCGCGCCGTCGAGAGGGACAACGCCCGGCGCGCCAGTGAGGGCCTACCGCCGATCCGCGTTCGCGTCGGTATCCACACCGGCCCTGTCGTGGTCGGCAACATCGGCTGGCCAGGGCGGATCAACTACACCATCGTCGGCGACACGGTGAACACGGCGCAGCGCCTCGAAGTCCTGGGCAAGCGGATGGATCGCGGCGATGCGGCAACCATCCTGATCAGCGGCGAGACCGCTGAACGACTCGACAGCGAGTTCCGCATCGAGCGCGTCGGCGGCTTCGAGGTCAAGGGCAAGCGCGAGGAAATCGACGTCTACCGTCTGCTACCGACCTAAGTGGCGAGGGGTTGTCGCGGGGACCCAGCCGTCGTGTACGGCCGGGCCACCTCCACCTGCCCCTCCCAGCAGGCATCGTCGCAACCGGGCAAGCGGGCATAGATCTCCATCGGCGGGCCCGCCGGATGCAGGCCTCGCTGCTGAATCCACAGCCAGGTGGCATCGTAGGCGTCGAGAATTTCAGGAAAGCGGGCTTCGTTCTGGCGGAGCTTGACGTAGGCGAGCCGGCGCGCCGGCAGTTCGACGCCGCCGGCCCCTGCAACCTCGCCCCGCGGTGCGTCAACACGCAGACAGACCTCGACCGGGCCATCGCAGCTCGTGTTCACCGGCCCATGAAAGACGGCGGACGCCGGGCCGGCCTCGGCGAGTCCGCGCACCGCAGCCTCGCGAGACAGTGCGTCGATGGCATCGTGAATGAAAGCCGAGAGATCGTCGATAGCGACACGCCGGCAAGTGGAAAGCACGGCCTGTGCGGGAAGTATTTTGGTCTGCACCCGGTGCGACGGAGCGACAGGCACCGAGTCGAGCAGCGCATCGAGATAGGTCACGATGCGCCGACCCTGTACGACCGCCGCTTCGCGATGCTGCCAGTGTTCGTGCAACCGGCGCCGCGCCGCGCCCGGGGCGGCCGACAGCAGCTGGCCGATCTCCGAAAGAGGCATGCCGACTTCGCGCAGCAGCAGAATCAGCCGCGCCTGCTTCAGCTGCGCGGCCCGGTAGCGGCGATAGCCGGTCGCCGGATCGACACGCACCGGCGGCAAGAGGCCCAGGCGGTCATAGAGCCGCAGGGCCTTCTGCGAAAGGCCCGCCCGCGCAGCGAAGGCGCCGATCGAGAGAAAGTCGTCTTTCATAGCCAACAGTCGAGCCATAGGGCCATCAACCACGCTGAGCGCAGGTTAGCATGTCCTGCCTGCGCTTGACTCTGCCCCAGGGTGAGGCCGCAGCCTGGTCGATGGACACCAACAATTGCCAAGGAACCCGCACCAATGCGCGCGCCCTATATCGGCAACGGCCCCTACTGCTACGCCAACACCGTGGCCGTGCTGTTGGCGAGCCACGGCTTCGCGGTGCCCGCGGAGCTGATCGAATGTCTGACCGGCGTCGGCATCGGCGCCCGCTGGTGGCTGGCCGAGCGCGAGATTTACTTCAGCCTGGTACCGCCCGATGTCGGCGTCAGCCGCGCCCTCGAGAGGCTCGGCTTCAGCGTCACCGAGCGCAGCGGCAACGCCGGCGATCCACCGCCCTTCGACGCACTGCGCGAAGCGTTGGAGCAAGGCCCGGTGGCGCTCGGCCCGCTCGACATGGGGCATCTGACTTATCACCCGAACGCCAGCGGCTGCGCGGGGGCCGATCACTTCGTCCTACTCACCGCGCTCGGCGACGATCACGCGCGGCTCCACGATCCCAACGGCTATGCCAACGTGCGCATCACGCTCGATGACCTCGGACAAGCCTGGGAGGCCGGTCGCATCGCCTATCGCCGCGAGCCCTACCGCTCCTGGGCCCTGCCACGGCGCGTTCATGTTCCAGGCGATGAAACCTTGCGGGCGGCCACGCTCGCCGCCTGCCGCGACAGCTATGCCGCGGCAGACGCTGTTCCGGCGGACCGGGGACTCAGCGGGCCGGACGCCTTCGCCGCCGCGGCAGAGCATCTGCGCGCCGGCGCGGCCGGGGGCCTGCTCGGCCTGCTCACGGCCTTCGGCCTGCCGCTCGGCGCACGTCGCGCGCAGGATCTGTCGCTCTTCCCGCAATCAGCCGACCGGCAGTTGGCTGAGATTAAGCGACACCAGTCGGAGGCCTTCATCGACGGCTACCGCCATGCGCTCGCCAAAGACCCGACGGCCACCGCCGACAGCCTCCTGGCCATCGGCGCGCTCGACGAGGCGTTCTGCGAGCGACTCACGGAGCTGGGCTAGCTAGCCTCCATCGAGCAGACGAGCGGCCTCCTGCGGCGTCAGCGAAGGCAGCGCCGCCGCCAGCAGCGTCGCGAGGTCGCCTTTATCCATCTCGTCGGGCCTCGATTCGAGTGCGCCGAGGTAGGCCAAGAGATTGTCCGCCGCAGCCACTGGATCCGGCGTCGCAGCATCGAACGGCAGGGCCTCGGCCAGCAGGCGCTGCTCGATGCGCTCCGCCTCCAGCTCCTTCGCCTTAATGTCAGCGCGCAAGGCCCCGGCCTCAGCGGCCGCCAGATCCTCGCGCCCCTTCAGCCAGCGGCGCACAGACCGCAACGGGCGCACGACCTCCCGGTGCCAAGCACCGACCGCGCTGCACAGCATCTCGATCTCGGCCGCCGAGAGAGAGCGGCCACGACTGCCGGCCCAACAGCAGAACAGTAGCAGGTTGACGTCGAGGCCCTTGCGGTCCTGCAGCCCGATACAGGCCTCGGCAACCCCGGGGCGCACATAAACGGTAAGGGAGAATTGCCAGAACGCCGCTCCGTCGGCGCCACCCGGGGTTTCGCTCGTTTCAGACATCGCCCGATCAGGCGTCACCGAGACAGATGCCGAGCCCGCGCGCCGTGTGGACCAGATCGCCGTCCGGCGCCACGGCGTGATAGCTGGCGATCGCCTCGGTGATCGGCACGTCGATGGCGCGACGACCGCTCCAGGCCACCATGCGGTCGAACTTGCCTTCGGCGATGAGATCGACCGCGCGGACGCCGAAGATCGAAGCCATTAGGCGATCACGCGGGGTCGGAGGGCCGCCGCGCTGCAGATGGCCGAGCACGATGACGCGCGTCTCCGCGCCCGTTACCTCGCTGATGCGCTGGCCGATGTAGTGGCCGACGCCGCCGTAGGTCACCTTGCCGCCGGCCTGCTGCATGGTGACCGGGGCGCAGTCCTCGGTCTTGATCGCCTCGGCGACCACCACCAGGGCGAAGTTGCGCCCCGCCTGCTTCAAGGCCTCGATCTTGGCGGCGACATGCTCGATTCGATAGGCAATCTCGGGGATCAGGATGACGTCGGCGCCGCCGGCGATGCCGGCGTTGATCGCGATATGGCCGGCATCGCGGCCCATGACCTCCAGCACCATGACGCGGGAATGACTGGCCGCGGTCGGCTGCAGCTGATCGAGCGCATCGGTGGCGACCTTGACGGCGGTGGCGTAGCCGACCGAGACCTCGGTCATGCCGATGTCGTTGTCGATTGTCTTGGGGATGCCGACGATGTCGATCCCGCCCTGACGGGCGAGGCGCTGCAGAATTGCCAGGCTGCCATCGCCGCCGATGCCGATCAGGGCGTCGAGCCCCAGACTGCGGTAGCCCTCGATCACCTCCTCCGAGCGGTCGAGCAGCGTGCCGTCTGGCTGAGGATAGGCGAAGGGATCACTCCGGTTCGTCGTTCCCAGGATGGTACCGCCCTGGCGCAGAATGGTCCCGTCGAAGATCGCCGGATCGAGCGACTCGGCCATGACCGGCCGGGCCAGGAGGCCGGCTGTGCCTTCGCGTATGCCGATCACCTCCCAGCCGTAGCCCGAGGCCGCCCGATGAACCACGGCGCGGATCACCGCGTTGAGCCCGGCGCAATCGCCGCCACTGGTAAGAATGCCAATCCGTTTCGACACTTGTTCGCCTCCCGGGAGCCGCCGCCGAGTGTCCCGAATCGGCCGCCGGCCCGCAAGCGCCGACGCGGACTCCCCTCTCCCAGGAAACGAAGCTATACTGCGGGATCAACTCTGGATTCGGGAGGTTGTAGAGCGTCTCTTGCAGAGCGGCGACGAGACCGACGTCGAACTGATCAAGCGTAAGCTAGCCGAGTTGATGAGCGAACATCGCGATCTCGACGACGTCATCGCGAGGGTGACCGAAGCAGGGCCTTTCGATCAGCTTCAGATCCAGAGGCTGAAAAAGCGCAAGCTGATGCTGAAGGACGAGATCGCGCGGCTCGAAAGCAGGCTGTTGCCCGATATCATCGCCTGATCGGTGAGCTGTGGAGCGGCGATTGGCTGACGACGCCTGACGGCATCGTTCGGTCAGTTGGCGTTGTGCTTCCGTGCGTATATGGCGCGGTCCGCCGCTTCGAGCGCTTCCTGTGCTTCCTGGCCGGGCACCAAGCTATGCACGCCGACCGAGGCGCCAACCGAGAGAGAAGTGCCGTTCCAGGCAACCGGCTGCGACTCGATCGCCTCGGCCAACTGGCTCGCCTTGCTTTGTGCGCCCTGAGCATCGACCTGGGCCAGGATCACGCCAAATTCATCGCCACCCAGGCGCCCGACGACATCCGAGCCGCGGACCTGCTGCATGAGCACCGCCGCGACATGGGACAGGGCGGCGTCGCCGGCGGCGTGGCCATGGGTATCGTTGATCGACTTGAGCCCGTCGACGTCGAAGAAAAGCACCGCGCTGGCCGCGCCGTAGCGCTCTGAGTAGGCCATCACACGGGAGAGCTCGCGAACGAAGGCGCGGCGGTTGAGCACCGGCGTCAAGGTGTCTTGATCGGCCAGCTGCTCCAGATGATCGACCCGCCGCTTGGCCTGATCCAGCTCCAGCCGCAGGTTCTGGACCTCCTCCAGAAGCTGCCCAATCGCCGCGCGGACCTTCGGCGTCAGCTCGGCCTCGGGGATTCCCATCACAGAGGCCTGATCCGGCAAGCGGGTGATCGCCGCACCGCTCGCCTCCTCGACGCGCTCTGCCTCACTCGCAGGCGCGGCGGGCGAGACCGCCGTATAGGGATTGGCGTAGCCGGTATTGCGGATCTTCATGCCGAGCTCTTACAAAATTCCGGGCATCGTCGCAAAAACTGGCGCGACTGCCGGCCAAACACTAGCTTTCATTTAGTAAAGGGAACGTTCACACCTTACACGGTGCGGCCATTCGGGGCAAAAGCCGACCCATTGCGAACAAGTCGCCGGGCACCGCGCTCGCTTGCGCCGACTCCGGCGACCCCCGATAATGCGCCGCTTTCCCCAGAGATCTGTGGATTCGCCAGCGGTTTCGCAGGCAATTGTAGGCAAGGACAACCGGAATGGCGGGAGAGACACCGCTCGTTGGCATCATCATGGGCAGTCAGTCCGACTGGGCGACCCTGCGCCACGCGGCGGAGACCCTGGAATCCCTGGGAGTCGCCTTCGAGACCAAGATCGTCTCGGCCCACCGTACGCCACGGCGCATGGTCGATTATGCCAGCACGGCACGGGACCGTGGGTTGCAGGCAGTGATCGCCGGGGCCGGCGGCGCGGCCCATCTGCCGGGCATGGTGGCTTCGCTGACGCCCCTGCCGGTCTTCGGCGTGCCGGTGGAAAGCAAGGCGCTGAGCGGCCTGGATAGCCTGCTATCGATCGTGCAGATGCCGGCCGGGGTACCGGTCGGCACCCTCGCGATCGGACGCGCCGGCGCAGTCAATGCGGCGCTACTGGCCGCCGCCGTGATCGCGCTGCAGAACGCCGCGGTGGCCGCCGCATTGGATGCCTGGCGGGCCCGCCAGACCGAGGCAGTGGCCGACACGCCCTCGGACGAATCCCCCTCGGGCGGAGACTAGGAGATCATGAGCGGAATCGGTAAGGGCGGGGCGCAACGGCCCATCGCCCCTGGACCCATCGCCCCCGGAGCGGTGATCGGCATTCTGGGCGGCGGCCAACTCGGCCGCATGACGGCCCTGGCCGCCGCGCGTCTGGGCTACCGTACGCATATCTTCTGTCCCGAGGCCGACTCGCCAGCCTGTCAGGTGACGCCGCTTGCGACCATAGCCGCCTACGACGACGAGGCGGCACTGGCGGCCTTCGCCGCGGCCGTTGACGTGGTGACCTTCGAGTTCGAGAACATCCCCTTCGCGACGGTCGCCATCCTGCGAGACAAGGTCCGGCTGCGGCCCGATGCCGAAGTCCTGCGGATCTGCCAGAACCGGCTGCGGGAGAAGGATTTCTGCGGCCGCATCGGCGTGCCCACGACGCGCTATGCGGAGGTGGCGGGGCCGGAGGCCCTGGACCGCGTGGTGCGCGACCTGGGGCGGCCCTGCATCCTCAAGACCGCCGAGTTGGGCTACGACGGCAAGGGCCAGGTGCTGATCGAGCCCGACACCGACCTGGCGGCCGCCTGGAACGCCATGGCGGGCGGCGGCGCGCCAATCCTGCCGGCCATCGTCGAGGCTTTCGTGGACTTCCGCATGGAGGCTTCGGTCATCATCGCGCGCGACGCCGACGGCCACTGCCGCAGCTATCCACTGGTGGAAAACCAGCACAAGAACCACATACTCGACCAGACCATCGTGCCGGCGCGCGTCGATCCGCCGATTGCCGAACGGGCCGAGGTGATCGCCCGCCATATGGCCGAGGAGATCGGCCTTGTCGGCCTCTTGGCGATCGAGGTGTTCGTCACCACGGACGACGAGGTACTGGTCAACGAGATGGCGCCGCGGCCGCACAACTCCGGGCATTGGACCCTCGATGCCTGTGCCACATCGCAGTTCGAGCAGCACGTACGCGCTGTCGCCGGCCTACCGCTGGGGAGCTGCGAGCCCCTGGGCGACGCCGTGATGCAGAACCTGCTGGGCGACGACGCGGAGCGCTGGCTCGAAATCCTCTCGGCGCCCGGCGCGAAGCTGCACCTCTACGGCAAAAGCGAAGCCCGGCCGGGCCGCAAGATGGGCCACGTCACACGCCTGATCCGCAAGAGCTAGGTACCAATCAGCAAGAAGGGATGTCAGGCAAGCGGCGGCGCGCTTCGGGCGTCGGAGCTGCGCGGCAACCAAGCCGGCCGCGACGTCACAACGGGCCGTCGGCGGTAGCGCCAGACCGCGGCCGGCGGCAGATTGTCCAGTACCCATTCGGAGCGGTCGCCGACCAGCCCAAACGCGGTCGCCGTGCCGCGCGACAGCGGCGAGACCGGGCTGTAGGTGAACTGCACGAAGATGCCGTGATCGTGCGGCATGGCGGCGAAGGCTTGGGCCAGGATTCCGCGCCGCGCCTCCGGCGACATCAGCACCAACGGCAGGCCGGAGACGACGGCCTTGACCCGATCGATACCGGCGCGGCGCAGCAGCAGCGCCAGGTTCCGGGCATCGCCACAGATCACCGTGACGCCGGGAAAGCGCCGGTTGATGACATCGCAGAGCGCCGGCTCCCGCTCGATCACCACGAGATCGGCGGGATGCATGCCGGTCTTCAAGAGCGCCGCGGTGATGCTGCCGGTACCGCCGCCGAGCTCGACGACCGCGCCGTCCTCGTCGGGATCGATCTCGCCGGCCATGGCGGTCGCCAGGCTCTTGCTGCTGGGCGCCACGGCACCCAACTGCGCCGGCCGGCGCAGCCAGGCCTTCCAAAACCGGAGGACGTTGGTAACCGGACGGTTGTCTTCACTCAAATCGGACATCGTTGGATCCAAGTTTCCCTAAACGCCATCGCATCCCGACCCAATGTAATTGCACAAGCGGCTGCCAGACCTCTCGCGCATGATTGGCACTATGTGAGGGGTAAAACGACGATTGCAAGCATGACAAAGTTGTGACGACTCGAAAGATCGACGCTACGCATCGCACCCGAGTCGCGCAAGCGTGTCACCCCCGGCTCAACGCTGGCCGAAGCCCGCGCGCGGCCGATCGCGGACCAGACGCTCGGGCAGATCCATCAAGCTTTTCATAGTCTTGCCGAGCCGCCCGCCGAACTTCAACACCTCCGCGATGCGCCGATCGAGAAAGGCCCAGCTGTCAGCGAAGCCCTCCGACTTGTCGTTCAGCCAGTACAGCAGGGTCGAGGAATAGACGCCGGCAAGCAGCATGCGCTTGCTGTAGAAGTTGTAGTCGGTCGCGTTGTCGCCCGCCGCGTACCAAATCGCGTCCACCGTGCGGTAGAGGCATTTGAGGCCGAGAGGCGCCTGCTGCGGCATGGCTAGAAAGGCGAGCCCGCGGCGCAGCGCCTCGCGATGCGGCGCCAGCAGCTCGAGCCGGCAACGCACCCCGGCTGCAACCCGCTCGCTGACCCGCATGGCCGGCAGGTCCTGCTTTTCCAGGATCTCCAGCATGCGCCGGTCGGCCCAGGCGCTGAAGTGTGCCATCAGCTCGGCCGGGCCGCCCGGAAAGGTATTGAAGGCGACCGCCGGCTCGATCCCGGCATCCTCGGCACCGGCCTTGATCGCGCTCTGGCTCCAGCCGTCGAAGGCCACATGCGGCAAGACCGCCAGCATCAGGGCATCGCGTGCTTTCTGGTCGTCCATGGGATCAGTCCTCGATCTCGGCGAGCGCCTCGCCGGCGGCCGCCAGGTGCTTCATCTCGGAGGTAAAGACCAGCTTCTTCATGTCCCGCATACGTTGCGGGAAGAGGATGCCGTCCAGATGGTCGAACTCGTGCTGCACCACCCGGGCATGGTAGCCATTGGCTTCGCGCACCAGCTCCTCGCCCGTCGGCGTCACCCCGCGATAGCGTATCGAGGTGTAGCGCGGCACCTCGCCGGCCAGGCCGGGAAGCGACAGGCAGGCCTCCCAACCCATCGCCATCTCCCGGTCGAGCGGCTCGATGGTCGGATTGCAGAGCACCGTGAGCGGCACGTTCTTATCCTCGCCGCGGCCGCCCTCGCCATCCTCGCGCGCCGCCCGAGGACCGGAGACAAAGAAGATGGCGAGGCGCAGCGGCACATGCACCTGGGGCGCCGCCAGGCCGGTCCCACCGGCATCCTGCATGGTCTCCAGCATGTCCGACACCAGCCGCCGGATGCCCGGCGCCGTCGGGTCTTCCACTGGCCTTGCGGGGGCGGCCAGGACCGGATGGCCCATGCGCGCAATCTTGAGAATTGCCATGGCGCTAATATGGGCCGCGCCCAATGGCGGGTAAAGCCAATGGCGGCGCAGGAAAGCACGCAGGAAGGCGCCCAGGGACCACCCCGAAACCGTCCCGGGAACGCTCCGAAAGACCAGCAATCGCGGCTTCCCAAGGCCGCCCCCCTGTGATACACAATCTCACCGGTCGCCGCGAAAGAGTCGCGGGGAGGGTTTTTTGCGCCCCAAATCAACCAGTTGTTGAAGAAGGAGATAGGATCGCCCGTGCACGTATCCGTTCGCGACAACAATGTCGATCAGGCCCTGCGCGCCCTGAAAAAGAAAATGCAGCGCGAGGGCATCTTCCGTGAGATGAAGCTCCGCCGTCACTTCGAAAAGCCGTCACAGCGCCGCAAGCGGGAACGCGCGGAAGCCGTGCGCCGGCATCGCAAGCTGATGCGCAAGCGGATGGAGCGCGAAGGCTACTAGCGCTCGCCGTTGCCGACCGCTCCATCGGCACCCACAAGCTCCGGAACAATCGAGTCGTGACAAAGCCGCGTTTCCTTCGGGACGCGGCTCTTGGTGTTTGCAGCAGGCCCCACTACCTTTCCTTTAGATACAGCCGACGACCGTCGGCCCGGCAGCAGGAAAGGATCAGGGAGAATGGAGCAGGCCCAAGCAACGCCGCTGGCCGGCCAGAGCGGCCCCGGCTACGCCAAGCATCCCGGCTATCGGATCGATTTCGAACCCTGCGCCAAGCGGGTCCGCGTCGTCTTCAACGGCGAGACGGTGGCCGACAGCACCGCGGTGCGGCTGCTGCACGAAACGGCCCACATCCCGGTGTACTACTTCCCACGCGATGATGTGCGCCTCGATCTGCTGACTCGCACGACGCACAGCAGCTACTGCCCCTTCAAGGGGGACGCCAGCTACTGGACGGTGTCGGTCGGTGACCGTTCGGCCGAGAACGCAGTCTGGAGCTACGAGGCGCCCTACACTGAGGTGACGGAGATCAAGGACTACATGGCGTTCTACTGGAACCGAATGGACCAATGGTTCAAGGAGGACGAGGAAGTCTTTGTCCATGCCCGCGACCCCTATGTGCGGGTCGACGTGTTGCTCTCGAGCCGCCCGGTCAAGATCGTCGCCGGCGGCGAGGTGGTGGCGGAAAGCAACCGGGCCCGCTTCCTCTTCGAGACCGGGCTGCCGACCCGCTACTACATCCCGCGCGAGGACGTGCGCAACGACCTGCTGGTGGCTTCGGACAGCCACAGTTCCTGCCCTTACAAGGGCACGGCCAGCTACTACTCGCTGCGGCTCGGCGACCGGCTTCTGGAGGACATCGTCTGGTTCTATCCCGAGCCGGTGCGCGAAGTGGCCCCGATCAAAGACCATCTCTGTTTCTACAACGAGAAGGTCGACGCGGTGATCGTGGACGGCGTGGAGCAGGCCAAGCCCAAAACCAAATGGTCCTAGCCCCCTAGCCGCGGACCGCCGGAAAGAGCAACCCGGGGCAAACCGTGCTGTTCCACTACAGCGTTCTTGCTCTGGTGCTGCTGGCGATCAGCCTGACGCTGATCTACACGATGAAGACCGGCATCTCGCCCGTGCCCACCTCGCCGCGGGTACGGGACAAGATGCTGGCCATGATTCCGCCGGACCGGCTGGCCGGGATCGAGCGCGGCCGGCTGTTCGATCTCGGCTCGGGCTGGGGCACTTTGGCCTTCGCACTGGCCAAACGCTTTCCCGATGGGTAGTGTCTAGATTCTTTCGCACTTTGGGGTTGGCGGCCTGTCCCGTCAGGCACTCATTTTGTGCTGTTTGAGTAGGTTCATATTCATATAGCGCTTGCTCGACCACTTGGTGCCGGCGATGTGCCTCAATCTGGCCGCGGCCAGGTTGAGAGCCGATTGACCATCTGGAAAGGCGCCGACCACACGGGTCCTCCGTCGGATTTCACGCATGATGCGCTCCAGTGGGTTGTTGGTCCTGATCCGGCGCCAGTGTTCGTTTGGGAAGGCGTAGTAAACCAGGGTCTCGTCAACCGTCTCCTCGAGCCATGTGGCCACCTTGGCAAGCCGCATGGCCTTCAGCTTGGCGATGACCTCGTCGGCCTTGGCCCGGGCTGCTGCGCGGCACTCCTGAGCGTGGATCGCCTTCAGCATCAGCG
>Ga0209458_1000101_pt1 | contig 47973 bp, 47 predicted proteins | sample WorMetLIZAISLAND_FD_187411 | JGI IMG/M metagenome (GOLD analysis project Ga0209458, IMG submission 187411) | Marine gutless worms symbiont microbial communities from Max Planck institute for Marine Microbiology, Germany - Inanidrilus manae... ...
ACTTCTGACCGGTTCGAACAACCACTGCCGTTTCGATCCGTCCCCCGCCGCTCTCCGGCATATTCAGGGTGCCGGAGAGCGGCTCCCGTATCGCACGGGAACCAGGGTCAAGCTTAAGACAAGGTTGCCGTTGAAGCCCACGCGTGCGTGTTGTTTTTCGATGGATTTGACGAGCTTCCGAAGGGCGCGCTCACGACTGCGGTCGCGCGTGCAGGTGACGACGACGAAAAGAATGTCGTCGAGGACGCTGCTCTTGGCGCTCAAAGCCACTTCAGGCCCCGGTCGTCGCGCGTGTGGTAGGTAAAACGATCGGGACGGGTCCCAATCTGCCGCGCCGGGTTGCCACCGACGATAGCGCAAGGCTCGACGCTCCGCGTCACCACGGCGCCGGCAGCCACGACGGCGCCACGCCCGATGCGGACCCCTGGCAGTATGGTCACGTTCGTCGCCAACCAGGCGTAGTCCTCTATCGCGACCTCGGCCAGGGTGGTCTCCAGTCCGGGGCTTTGCGTGTCGTGTTCCTGGGAGATGATGTAGCTGAAACCGGAAATGTTCACATTCGCGCCGATCCGGATACCACCCTGGGACAGCAGGACCGTGTTTGGCCCGACGATGCTGTTCTTCCCTATGCTGATGCGGTTCGGATGATTGATCCTCGCCCCGCACCAGATGATCGAACCTTCCTCCGCTTCGATCCCCAATCTCCGGTAGACGAACATCCGTAAAGCATTGCTGAAAAAGACGTGGCGATTGATGCGCAGGAGCAGCTTCGCGACGCCTTGCCATGTTTCGCCGAGAAACCGCTTTAACCTCTGCGGCAGGACGACCGATACGACGCGCCGCACCTGTGAGGTCCCGTTCACTTGTCCCACTTACATTGTCTAAGCGATCGCACTATTGCGAACCCGCCAGATCGGGCCGCTCGCCGCGCAGCAAGCCAAACTGAAGCAGATCGACAAAAGTCCCGTTACGCCAAATGGCCTCTCGCAGGCGACCTTCCTCCTGGAAGCCCAGGGATCGATAGAGATTGATCGCAACCAGATTGGTCTCAAGGGTCACTAGAGACAAACGATGCAGTCCCAACTGATCGAAGAGGTAGGTCATCATGACGCGGAAAGCTGCCTTGGCGTGGCCTCGGCCCCGCTGCTCCGCGACGATGTCTAGCCCGACCCAGGCGCCGCGGTTCTGCAGGTCGAGACGGTCCAGCCGGAAGAGACCGACAAAGGCGCCAGTCTCGCTGTCCTCCACGACATAGCGCCGCGAAGTGCGAGACGACGAAATGCGCTCGAACCAGCCATCCTGCTCTGTTTCGGAAACGTGGCGTACATCCGTAAGGTTAAGCAAAACAGACGCGTCGTTGTGCAGCTTGCGCACCGCCTCGATGTCGCGACGCTCCATGATGCGAAGCCGAATACCGTCGGCCGACATGCTGTTGGCCGGAGCCACCTTTTGCACTGGTTCTTGCCCTGTCACGAACGGCCTTTCACGGGTTCGAGCACCGGCTCGCTCGGCAAGCCCACCGCGCCTTCTACGCAGTTGTAGAACTCGGTCGAAACATCGGTCTGACGGAATTGATGGCGGGATCCGCCCCTTTGGTGTCCGACGAAGGCCTTGCCGTCCAGCTGGTACTCCTCATTGTAATCCCGCTCCGTCTTGAGCACCTGAACGTCCGGCGAGGACGGCTTGATCTGGCTCATCGCCTTGGCCTTGATGCCGCGCGATTGGCAATAGGACGGAAGCCGCCAGCCAACATCGCGGACCAGCTCATAGGCCTGGGGCAATCCGTACAGCTCTGACTTCGCTTCGCTGTCGATCCGGATGTTCTCCTGCTTGGCCGGCATCCAGTCGAGCTCGGTCAAGTCGCAGTCTTCACGAACCGCCATCCAAATCGGATTGGGAAAGCGCTTGTAGGTTTGAACCTTAGAATTGCCCGAACTGAAGCCGCCGATGTCCTCATAGGGCGTGCCAATCAACTGCCAATCCTCGAACTGCTGCTCGATCACCTCGTCCCAATCACGCATCAGCATGGCGACATCGCTGTCGGCAAGGACGTGATGGCCTGCGAGCGTGGGCAACGCCTTCATAACCCGGTTCAATCCTGCCGCGTGACCATTCGACCCCCCCAGTGCCGAGCGTCCGCTGATCTTCGCCCGCAGATATACCTTCCACTCATGTAGCGTCTTGAGCCGATAGGCACCGCGCATCTCGTACACCGGATAGCAACCAGAGAGGCGTGGATCGCTCTCGAAGGCGGCCTGGACCTGCGGGTCGAGCGCATAGCAGAAGAAGAAGAGACGTGAAGGATGCTTAGCGGTATGGCGGAAGTTGCGAATCAGATAGTCGAAATAGAGACGCGCCGAGTCGGCCACCGCTACATGGACGTTCAGTATCTTCATCGCCTGCCTGGAAGCTTGCGGAGTCATGCCTGCCTTAAATGCTAGGGGCCTTCACCACCACTGCCTGCCCCGATGGCAAGGACAGGGGCGTTTCCGGGCGTTCGGCAAAGAACGTATCCACTGCGACGCGCGCGCCGTAGCAGGATTCGAAGCCATAGTCGTCGAAGATGATCACCCCGCCCGGTACAACCTTGTCGTAGCAGTGCTCGAGGGTCGCAAGGATGCTGTCATGGATATCCAGATCGACATGCAGCAGCGCGATGCCGTCGAGTGCCGCCGCCGCGAAGCTGTCCGGAATGAGGCCCGCGTAGAAATCGGCGTGTTTTGACGGCCCGACATTGCGGCGCACTGTCTCCAGCGAGGTATCGGCGAAGTCTCCCGCGCGGTGCTTGTCGACGCTCGGATCGGTATCCGGCATGCCGCCGAAGGTATCGAAGAGAGCCAGCCGGCGATCGGCGCCAGCTCCGCCCTCCTCGAGAACGGTCGCGAGAAGGTGGGCCGTGCCCCCCTTGTAGACACCGCATTCGACGAAATCGCCCCGGTGCAACAACGCGTTCATTGCCAGTGTGTAGAGAATCCACAAGCGATCGGGCGAAACCAGGGTGAAGCGGGACGCGCGGTCGCGGATGGCCCCGAATGCCCCGGTCCCGAGCCATGGCGAGTAGATGGGTTGGTAGAGATGGGCATCGGGTATTTCGGGGAGTTCACGGTCGCGGTTCTTCCAACGGTTTCGTACCAGCGAGACGATCGGCGGCGTCATGAGGTACGGCAGGCTGCGGAGCCGCGCAGACCAACGCGCAGACCAAAGCCCGGGCATCAGCCTTTCGTCATGTCGGTGCGGTGCAGACGGACAGGGCCTCGTCGTCGAGCGGCGACGGGCCGACATGAGCGGCAAGCCCGTCGTCCCGCCGGCTAACCTCGACGAGATGGGCGTAGAGCCCGGCCTGCGTCATCAGATCGCGGTGCCGCCCGGTCTCGACGATCCGACCGCGGTCCAGCACCACAATCTTGTCCGCGTTGACGATGATCGAGAGTCTGTGGGCGATCACGACCACGGCGATCTGTCCGCGCAGCCGCTCCAGCGTTTCCTTGATGCGTCGCTCCGATTCCGTGTCCTGGGCGCTGGTCGCTTCATCGAGGATCAACAGCTCCGGCTTGATCAGCAACGCGCGGGCCAACGCCAGCCGCTGCGCCTGCCCGCCCGACAGCATGCTGCCGCCCTCACCTGTGCGCGTCGCATAGCCGTCCGGCAGCGCCTCGATGAAATCTGCCGCATTGGCCAGCCGAGCCGCTTCGAAGACCTCCGCATCCGTTGCCTCCGGGCGGGCATAACGGATGTTTTCCATGATGCTGACGTCGAACATGTAGGGCTTCTGCGGCACCATGCCGATGCGACGGCGCCATGCACTGGCGCTAACGGTGGCGATGTTCACGTCATTGACGGCGACCCGGCCGCTGGTCGGCCTTTCGAAGCGGAGCAGCAGATTGACCAAGGTCGTTTTCCCGGCTCCCGAGGGGCCAGCCAGCCCAACGAACTCTCCCTTTTTGATTTCGAGGTCGATCTCCTGCAGAACCTGCGTCCCGTCTTCGTAGGCGAAACCGACATGCTCGAAGCCGATGCCAGTGATTGGAGGCGGAGCGACACCTGTATCCTCTTCGGTGTCGCGGTCCAGGAAGGCGAGCAAATCGACCACGAAGGGAAACAGCTGGGCCAAGCCCAGGCGCTGCAGGTTGAGCTGGGTCAGCGGCCCATTGATGCGCGCAAGGATGAACATGAAGAGGACGAGAGTCGCGACCAGCTGGGCCTCTTCAACTTCCGTAAAGCTATAAAACACAAGGATCGACACCAACACCAAGGTAAAGGAGAGGATCCGCTGCAAGGGGCCGACGGCCGCGTTCAGGATGCTGCTCTTCGCGCTCACTTTCATGAAGTCGTCCGCGATCGCGACGAAGCTCGCCTCGGCGCGCTGCTCCTGGGCGAAGGCCCGGATCACCGGCAGCGCCTGGATCAACTCGTTCGCCTTCGAGGAGGTTCGAACCAGACCGTCGCGCATGAGCCGGCCATAGCGACCCTGAAGAGAATGGGCCGCCTTCATGCCGTACATAATCAACACGGATACAACGGCGATGATCAGAAATAGCCGCCATTCCGCTTGGATCATCATCGCCACGTAGACGACGAGCATGATCGTGACCGGCACCATGGAAAGAGTGCTGAAGACATAACCGGCCGAGCTGCGCGGGTAGGAATTCAAGATGGTGTGGATCTCGCCGGATTCGGTATTGCGGTAGGCGGCCATATGCATGGCGAGGCATTGGCGATAGGTCCGCTTGCGCATGGCAAGCTCGAACTTTGTGCGGATGCGTATCGAAAAGAACTCGGAGAAGAAGAGCAGGCTCTCACGCAGGATCTGCAGGAAGATTATGAGGCAAACAATTGCCATGATGCGCTGGCCGGTCCCGAGAGCCTGGAGCTCCGCAACGATCCAAAGCTGCAGCCGGGTCAGCTCCAGATCGGATGGGCTGCCCTCGGAGAACAGCATGAGGACCGGCTGAATCAGCGCGATGGTCAAGAACTCGCTGAATGCCGCCAGAACGGCCGCAACAACGACCAGAACCACGTGCCAGGGGTTCAAGGCTGCGGCCTCTGCCAAGCGGCGCCACAGGGGCAGGTGCTTGGTAGCGGGCGGAACCTGGGTGCCCGCCGCCAAGCCAGCGCCGCCAATCTGCTCCGTCGTGGCTTCAGTCATGCGGTCGCGATGATGTAGTGCTGATTGCCGAGATCCGATCGCCAGGGCTTTTTCCGCGCCCGCCCGGTCTCGATGCACTGCAGCCCGGCTTGCTTGAACAAGCGCTCGCTCTGACGGGGGCGCAGCAGCAAGGTATTCTCCCGCGACGAGGCCACCTCTTGGGTCGCACAGTCGACATAGGCGTGACCGCGCAGGTTCCACCCCAGGTGACCAACGTAGAGGCAGGCGGGGCGGCCCGGCCGAAGGACGCGCTTCACCTCCGCCAGGTAAGCCTGCAGGATATCGATCGACGGCAGGTGCTGCAGAACGATGAAGCTGTAAACGAAGTCGATGCTTTGGTCGTCGACGGGCAGCGTTCGTCCATCGCCCTTCAACAGCGTGAAGTTTTCAACACCGCGCTGGCGCAGCAGGCCGTCTACGCGCTCGAACTCGTCGTGGATGTCGACGCCGTAGACATGGCCGAAGAAATGACTGCTGGCCGCCAGCAACCGCCCGCCGCCGAACCCGATTTCAAGAGCGCTGGCCTCGAAGGGCTCGCCGATCAAGGGAATCAGGCTTGGCTTGAGAACATGGTGGGCGAAATCCCACTGCCCCTGCATGAAGGCTTCCTCGACCCCCTCCGTCGTGTCGAAGTAGGAGAGAAACGAGGTGTCGTCCTCGCTGTGCGCGGAGATGTTCTCGCGCCAGGAGTCGAAGTGGCCTTCCCGATCGACGGTTGCGGAGCGCCTGATGCCCTTCCAGCCGTTCCAAATCGCGGAGATCATGCGGCGGCCCCGAACTGGCGGCGGCAAGCAGGCCATCCGAGCGAGCGCCGAAGCATCGCGGAACGCGCGCAAAATTGATTTCTGATCAAAGGGCTGTACTCACGCTACCGCAGTTCGGGTGAATTGCGATTCACCCGTGGATCGAGTCCCCCAATGCTCTCCGCCGTCGCCTGGCGCCTAGGCGGCGGGGGCGATCTGCCGGGTCGAGACGAGCGTCTCCACGTCGCGGCCGAGAACTCTCAGCAGCAACGTGACCCGGTCCTTGGCGGGGAGTTGTAGAAGCGTGCCGACATAGTCGGCAAAAGGGCCGGACAGCAGCCTGACACGGCTGCCCGGCTTGCACCAGGATTGCTCCGGCGAGGCGATGCCGTTTTCGTCGAGGCCTTGGCGCAATTCCTCGACGAAGCCGGCGGGCAGCTTGGCCGGTTTTCCGTTTTCGCAAAGCAGGCGGCGCACGCCGAAGGTGCCGTTGATCGCGGACCAGCCGGTCGTCTCCGGATCCATCTCGACGAAGAGGTAGCCGGGGAAGAGCGGCGCGCGCACCGTGTCGATGCGGCGGGCATGGCGGCGCGAACGCAGGATGGCCGGAAGCCAGGCGGTGAAACCCTGACGCAGCAGGTTCACCTCGGCACGGCCCTCCTGGTGGGCCAGCGTGTTGACGGCATACCAGGCGCTCACGAGGCCACCGCCTTTCGATCACCCGACTCGCGCTCGCCCAGATCATCCTGAGCCGGCGGATCCGCCGGGGCCGCGCGCGTGATGCGTAGCAAGTCCGGCGCCAGGATGCACTGATCGTCGAGGCGCTGGGAAAGGCCGTCGAAGACCGCCTGCGGTGCCTTGCTGTCCGTGATGATGACGGCGTCGATGTCCGGTAGCTCCGCCACATCGCCGACAACCGGCAGGCCGAACACCCGATCCCGGTTGGTCGTCCGGTCGACCACGGCCACGAACTCGACCTCCGCCTCGCGTCCGGCCAGGCAAGCGATCTCTGCGAGCTCGCCGCTCCCGACGAGCGCGAACCGCCGCATGCCCGAGCGCTGCGCCCGCTCAAGCAGCTCGGCGTATTCCTGACGCGCTTGGCGGAAGAAGGACAGCGAGATCTCCAGATACTCCCCGACCAAGCGGCTCTTTTCCGAAAAACCCTTGGGCGTCAGATAGTAGGCATAACGCTTATAGGGCGCCGACCGGACCTTCACGTACCCCTTGTGCACCGCCCGCTTGAGCAGCGCGTTGATCATGCCGATCGACACGCCGATGCGCTTGGAGATCGTCCCCTGGGTGACGACCCTCCCGCTTTCCAGCGACGTCAGCAGGTCGAGCTGCGTCTTCGGTGGTGGGTTGACCGGCATAAGCCCCCTTCGCAAACCCGCGCCGAGCCACGGGTCCAGCTCTGCGCGCGGCAGACCGGGCTAGGGATCGTGCCCCAGGCGATCAGAATCCCGGCGCGGTCGGAAACAGCGAGGCGGAGACTATCAACTCGGAAAGCCATATTCAACCGTTGAAATTCAACAATTGAATAGTGGTAGCAACTGACCCGCCAGCGCACCCTCTGGTATAATTTTTTCAATGTAATCCAGTATGTTAAAGTCAACAGGTGGTCGGCAGCGTCTCGCGCCAGCGCCTAGCGACCGAGTTCGACACTTCCCTGCCCAGCACCGGGGGGCGACAGCTGCCCCACCCATCCTGTGCGTAGGGGTCTCGAACCTCAGTCGGCGTTCAGCACCACCCGGCCGGTAATCTTGCCGGCTTTCAGGTCATCGAGCGTCCGGTTGACCTCGGAGAGCGGGCGCAAACTCACCGGGATCTCCTGGACCTTGCCGGTCTTGACCAAGTCGATCAGCTCCCGCAGGTCGCGGCAGCTCCCGACATGACAGCCACGCACCGTGAGCGCCTTTTGCGGCAGCCAGGGCAGCGGCATCTTGAAGTCGCCGCCGTGCAGGCCGACCACCACGTAGCGACCCGTCTTGACCAGCGCGTGCACCGCAAGGCGTGACGTCGAGGGCAAGCCGACGGTGTCGAGCACCGCGAGTAGCTGGTTGCCGGTGATCTTGCGCAGCTCCTCCAGCGTATCCTCGCGCGAGCTGTCCAGCACGGCGTTGGCACCCATGGAGGTCGCCGCCTGGAGCTTCGCCGGATCGATGTCGATAGCGACGATCCGCTCATGGCCCATGACCTTGGCGATCGCGATGGCGTTCAAGCCGAGCCCGCCGGCCCCCATGACCGCCATCCATTCGTCCTCTCTGACGGGACCCATCTTCTTGAGCGCGTTGTAGACGGTCAGGCCCGAGCAGGCGTGGGGCGCGACGGTGTTCAAGTCCAAACCCTCCACATCCACCAGGAACTTCGGGTGGTCCGCCAGCACATGAGTCGCGTAGCCGCCATCACGGATGAGGCCGATAATGCGCATCTTCATGCAGTCGTTGTCGCGCTCCTCCCTGCAGGCGCGGCAGTCGCCACAGCCGATCCAGGGAAACACCAGCATGGTCTTGCCGATCGGTGGATCCGGGACATCGGGCCCGGCGGCAACCACCTCGCCGACGATCTCATGCCCCATGGCCACCGGGAGCCGCATGCCGCGATCCGCCATGCGGAGCTGTCCTTCCTCGCCGAGATCGAAGAAGCCTTCACCGATGTGAATATCCGAATGGCAGACACCGGAGCGCCGCACCCGGAGCAGCACCTGCGTACCGTCTGGAGTCGGCATCGGCCGCTCCCGTGCCTCCAACGGTTTGCCGAACTCCACCAGGTCGTAGCTCGTGTAGGTCGCCATACTGTCCTCCCTGCCCTCGTTTGCGCCCGCCTAGTGTCCCGAATCCGAAATTCGATGCATCGAATTTCGGGTTCAAAGGGACACTAACTCTAAGAGTCTAGTGTGATTCAGCCTCCATAGTTCGTCACACCTTGTGTGACGAACTACGGAACCATCACACTAGGCTGCCGGTGCGAAGGTCTTGGTGGGCCCGGCTTTCAGCAAACGGCCTTCGAGCCGTTCGTCCGGCAGCCAGTCCTCGAGTTTTTCCCGCACCGCCAAGAGAGCCGGGATGTCGATTCCCGTCGTCAGGCCGATGCTCGCAAGAAGATAAACGCAATCCTCGGTCGCGATATTGCCCGAGGCGCCTGGCGCGAAGGGGCAGCCGCCCAGTCCGCCTAGTGAAGCGTCGAACCGCCTTACGCCGGCCTCGGCCGCGGCAACCACGTTGCTGAGCCCCATGCCGCGCGTGTCGTGAAAGTGGGCGGCGAGCGGCGTCCTGCCGGTCGACCTGGCGATCTCGCCGAACAGGAGCCGGACTTGGCGCGGGTTGGCATAGCCGACCGTATCGGCAATGTTCAGCTCGTCCGCCCCCGCCTCGGCGAGCTGCACCGCGATTTCGCGGACGCGCCGCTCGGGCACCTCGCCTTGAATCGTGCAGCCGAAGACCGTTGCGATGGCGCAGGAGATTTCGACCTCTCCCTTGAGGCCGCGCCGGTCGCGCTCCGCCACACAGTCCCGGAACTCGGCGACCGAGGCGTCGGTCGAGCGCCGGACATTGGCCAGATTGTGCGCCTCGCTGGCGGAGAGGACGTAGGTGATCTTGACCGCGCCGTGGTCGAGCGCCCGCAGGGCGCCTTTGAGGTTGGGCACCAGCACTGCAGCGCGCAGGCCAGCGATTGCCTTGGCTCCGGCCAGGACTTCGGCGGCATCGGCGAACTGCGGAATCACCGAAGGCGGGACGAAGGAGGTGACCTCGATCTCGGCAAAGCCGCTTGCCGCCTGGAGCCGGCACCATTCGAGCTTGGTGTCCGCCGACAGGACCTGGGGGACGAGCTGGAGTCCGTCGCGGAGACCCACTTCGCGAACCGTTGCCCGATCTGTCATGACATCCCTCCTTAGCGGCGCCTGATTAGCAGCCCCTGCCTAGCGGCCCTTGAACTGCGGCTTGCGTTTCTCGTTGAAGGCACGCACGCCCTCCTGCCGGTCCTCGGTCGGTACCGTGCGGTTGTAGGCTTCGATCTCGAAGGTGAGTCCGTCGGCCAGTGACATCTGTAGGCCGCGATGGATCGCCTGTTTCGCCTGCCTTACGGCAATGGGCGCGTTGGCGGCTATGCGCGCGGCGGTTCCAAGGGCTTCGCCGAGGAGTTGGTCCTGTGGGAAAACCGCATTGACGAGCCCCCAGGCCAACGCCTCCTCCACGCTGAAGGGCCGGCCGGAGAGAATGAGCTCCTTCGCGCGGCGCTCGCCGACCGCCCGGGCAAGGGTCTGCGTGCCACCCGCACCAGGAATGATGCCCAAGGTCGTCTCCGTTTGAGCGAAGCGCGCCGTTTCCGCCGCATAGAGGAAGTCCACCGCGGCAGCGATCTCGCAGCCGCCGCCATAGGCCGCACCATTGACCGCGCCGATGATCGGCAGCGGGCAGTCGATGAGCGCCCTGACCATCCGCTCGAACAGCAGGTGCTGGCGCCCCCAGGCCTCGTCGGTCATGCCGTTGCGCTCTTTCAGGTCGCCGCCGGCACAGAAGGCCTTCTCTCCCGCTCCGGTCAGAACGACGCAGCGGTTTTCGCCGGGGTCGAGGGCGAGATCCTCGAACAGCCGGACGAGGTCCTTCGCCATCTGGGTGTTGAACGCGTTGGCCGCCTCGGGCCGGTTGAGCGTCACCAGCAGGACATGGGGCTCCGGCGTCGTCAGCAGGAGGGTCGGGAAGTCACGGCTCGTCATGTCACGTCTTCCACGGCTTGGAGTGGGAAAATCGGATCAGTCAGTGGCGAACGTGCCACGACTGGCGGCACGAACCGATACAGGATTTCCTTCGTTAGTGCGACCGTCCACCCGTCGCTATCAGACGAAGCTCCGATAGGGACAGCGATAGTACAAATAGAATGTTTGGAGGGGTGCCATAGCGATTTTCGATATCGGGGTATCGCGTCGCGCCAGGAGGAGCCGTCCGCGGGGCGACGTCATCAGACAAGGGCCCGCAAGTCCGATCCCGGCTGTGCCGCCCACTCGCCGCTGCGGATCATGGAGGCGATTTCGTCCATCAGGATCGCGATAATGGACTCCGTGGCCCGCGTGTTCGAGCGATCGGACGGCATGCCCAGGATCAGCTGTCGGCGCACCTGTGGCCGGGCTATGGTCCGGGCCTCGACGATCCCCGCGTTCAGCTTTTCGGTCACTGCGGAAAGCGGCACGAAGGCGTGATACAAGCCGTTCGCGACCAAGGATGTCAGGACGCGAAAGGAGTCGCCGTCGAAGGCCACGTTAAGCGAGACTCCCGCCTTCGCGGCGGCCGCGTCGACGACCACCCTGATGCCGTGCGGGCGGCTCGGCAGGGCGAGCGGCAGGGCCTCGACCTCCTTGAAGCGGATACTTTCCCCGATGTCGGGGAGCGATCCCGGCGGACTGATGAGGCCGATGTTCTCGTAGAGCAGCTCCTTGGTGTGCAGGTGAAAATCGCCAGACGGCCCGTAGAGAAACGAAAGGTCGATGTCGCCGCGCTGCAGCCACTCTATGAGATGGCCCGAGTAGCCTTCCACCAGGCGAAGCGTGACCCCCGGCAGCTCGCGGGCAGCGCGCTCCACCAGCCGGACAGCGAGGACGCCGGAAACCGTCGGCATCAGCCCCAGGGCGACGTGCCCCTTCACCTCGGCACGCATCGACTGGATGTCGTGGACCGACTGCTCGATCTGCCGGACCAGGCCCGAGACCCGCGCCAGCAGCTCCCGGCCCGGCTCGGTCAGGTCCATGCCGCGGACATGCCGGGCGAACAGCTCAACCCCAATTTCCTGTTCGAGCAGCTTAATATGCCGGGACAGCGCCGGCTGGGCGATTCGCAGGCGGTCCGAGGCGCGGCTCAACGAGCCGGCCTCGGCGACGCAAATGAAGGTCCTCAACTGTTTGAGGTCCATCGGTCGAGCCTTCGCAATCTGTTATAGAATTTATTCAAGCATTATAGTTTCGGCATCTTTGTCAATGGCCGAAGCTCCCTTTCGGTCAGGCAGCCTCGATCACGGTCCCTGTCGCGGGCGGACGATGCAGCTGCCGAAGGGGCCCCTATCACCGCCGGTGCTGAGCGCGGTGATCCTTTCGCGCAGGCTTGGGGCGTACTCGAACTGCCGATCAACCAAGGAGGCGGCGGCGACCATGGGGCTGAACGGGGAACTCGAAGGTCTGCTCGTCGTCTCCATCGAGCAGGCGGTGGCGGCACCTTACTGCGGGCTTCTGCTCGCCGATGCCGGCGCCCGTGTGATCAAAGTCGAACGGCCCGAAGGCGACTTCGCACGCGCCTACGACAAAGGCGCCGGCGGGCAAAGCGCGTTCTTTGCCTGGCTCAACCGCGGCAAGGAATCCATCTGCGTCGATCTGAACGACAGGGAAGATGCGGCACTTGTGCACGCCATGTTGCACAAGGCCGATGTGTTTCTTCACAATCTAGCACCGGGAGCGCTGGAAAAGCGGGGCTTTGGCGGGACTGAGCTGAGGCGAGACAATCCGGGCCTGGTGACCTGTGAGATCACCGGATACGGGCGCGATGGCGCGGGTGCGGAGAAAAAGGCCTATGACTTCCTCGTGCAGGCGGAAAGCGGCCTCTGCTCGGTGACCGGAACCGCCGATCACCCCGCACGGGTCGGGATCTCGATCACCGATATTGCGACCGGCCTGACCGCCTTTTCCGCGATTTTGCGCGCCCTGATACAGCGTGGCCGGACGGGCACGGGGGTCGACCTTTCGGTCTCGATGTTCGATGTGATGGCCGACTGGATGAACATGCCCCTCATGGGGCACCGCTATCTCGGCGGCGCGCCGGCCCGCATGGGCCTGACCCATGCGATGATCGCGCCCTATGGGGCCTACGCGACGCGGGACGACCGTCAGATTCTCATCGCCATCCAGAACAACCGCGAATGGCGGACCTTCTGCGAAACCGTGCTCGGCCGCCCGGAGCTCGGCAGCGATCCCCGCTTTCTGAACAATCCAGACCGCGTGGCGAACCGAGCCCCGATGGACGAGGCGATCAATGCGGTCTTCGGCCAGAAGGATGGTGCCGATCTGATGGCGATCCTCAACGAGGCGCGTATTGCCTGCGCGCGTTTGAGCAGCGTTGGGGAGCTTTCCGACCATGACTGCTTGCGCAACTTGCAGATCCGTCTCGGTGATGCGGAAATCAGGGTCGCCGACCTGCCGGTACAGGTGGACGGCGGCCGGGCGACGGTGGTTCCCCTTCTCGACCAGCATGGGCCGTCCATTCGGCGGGAATTCGCCGGAAACTTGGTGGCCGATCGGTACGTGAGGGAGACGTAAGGCATGCAGACCTACCAGCACTACATCAATGGCGGCTGGGCCGATCCACAGTCCGGCGAGTGGTTCGATACGACCAATCCCTATAGCGGCGAGGTTTGGGCGAAGATCGCGCACGGCAACCCCGCCGACGTCGACGCGGCCGTTGTAGCGGCGAAAGCCGCCTTCGAGAACGGCTGGGCCGAGACGAAGCCGACCCAGCGCGGGCGGCTGCTCTACAAGCTTGCCGACCTGATCGAACGGGACTCCGCTCACCTTGCCGAGGTCGAAGTGCGCGACAACGGCAAGCTCATTGCCGAGATGGCGGCCCAGACGAAGTACTTGGCGGAATGGTACCGCTACTACGGCGGTCTGGCCGACAAGGTCGAGGGTGCGGTCATACCGACCGACAAGCCCGGCATCTTCAACTTCACCCGCTACGAGCCGCTCGGGGTCGTCGGCATGATCACCCCTTGGAACTCGCCCCTGCTACTGCTGGCCTGGAAACTCGCCGTCGCACTCGCCGCCGGCAACACGGCAATTATCAAGCCCTCGGAGTTCACCTCCGCCTCGACGCTCGAGTTCATGAAGCTGATCGAGGAAGCCGGCTTCCCGGAGGGCGTGGTCAACACCGTCACCGGCTACGGAGCCGATGTCGGCGCAGCCCTGGTCGCCCATAAGGACGTGGCCAAGATCGCTTTCACTGGCTCCGATCTTTCGGGTCAGAAGATCTACGAATCGGCTGCCAAAACAATCAAGCACGTCTCGCTCGAGCTCGGCGGCAAATCGCCGAACATCGTGTTCGAGGACGCCGATTTGGAAGCCGCCGTCATGGGCGCCATCTCCGGCATCTTCGCGGCGACCGGTCAGACCTGCATCGCCGGTTCCCGTCTCCTGCTGCAGCGTTCGATCCATGACAGCTTCGTGGAGCGGTTGGTCGAGGTCGCGAAGTCCGCACGCATCGGCGATCCCATGTCGCTCGACACGCACGTGGGACCGGTGACGACCGAACCGCAGTACCGCAAGGTTCTCGACTACATAGAGATCGCCAAGCAGGAGGGGGCCAACAGCGTGCTTGGCGGCGGGCCTTACTCCGGACCGGGCGCCAAGGGCAGCCAGTTCGTCGAGCCGACGATCTTCACCAAGGTCGACAACAAAATGCGGATCGCCCAGGAAGAGGTCTTCGGCCCAATCCTCGCCGTCATCCCCTTCGATGACGAAGAGGACGCCATCGCCATCGGCAACGATGTCGACTTCGGCCTCGCCGCCGGCGTCTGGACCCAGGATATCGGCCGCGCGATCCGTATGTCGGAAAAGCTCCGCGTCGGTACGGTCTGGGTCAACACCTATCGCGCCGTCAGCTTCGCCTCGCCCTTCGGTGGCTTCAAGCGCAGCGGCATCGGCCGGGAAAGCGGCATCGATGCCATTAAGGAGTATATGCAGGTCAAGTCCGTCTGGATTGCCCAGCAACCGAGCGTGGCCAACCCCTTCGTGATGCGATGAAGCGCGCGAGGCGATGCTCGATGCAGCCGGGTGAACGATGACCTACGAGCTGGACCATCAAGAAATCCGCGAGGGCGTTGCCCGCCTTTGCGCCGACTTTCCGGGCGATTATTGGCGCAGGTGCGATCGGGAGCAGGCCTACCCGAAAGACTTCGTCGACGCCCTGACCCGGGACGGCTACCTGAGTGCCCTGATCCCGGAGACTTACGGCGGATCGGGGCTGCCGATCTCCGCCGCCGCGGCGATTCTGGAGGAGATCCACCGATCCGGCGGAAACGCCGGCGCCTGTCATGCCCAGATGTACACCATGGGCACCCTGTTGCGGCACGGCTCCGAGGAGCAGAAGCAGGCCTATCTGCCCGGCATCGCCGACGGCAGCCTGCGCCTGCAGGCCTTCGGCGTGACCGAGCCGACCAGCGGCACCGACACCACGGCCCTACGGACGACCGCGCGCCGTGACGGCGACCGCTATCTGGTCAAGGGACAGAAGATCTGGACCTCGCGGGCAGAGCATTCCGACCTCATGCTGCTGCTCTGCCGAACCACGCCGCGGGACCAGGTGAGCAAGAAGACCGAAGGTCTTTCGGTCCTGCTGGTGGACATGCGCGAGGTGCGCGACAAGACGCTGACCATCCGCCCGATCCGCACCATGATGAACCACGCCACCACCGAAGTGTTCTTCGACGACATGCCGGTGCCGGCGGAAAACCTGATCGGCGAAGAGGGGAAAGGCTTCCGCTACATTCTTTCGGGCATGAACGCCGAACGGATTCTCATTGCCGCCGAATGCATCGGCGATGCCAAGTGGTTCACCGAGAAAGCGACGAGCTATGCGAAGGAGCGCGTCGTCTTCGGCCGCCCGATCGGCCAAAACCAGGGCATCCAGTTTCCGATCGCGAAGGCCTACGGGCAAATGCGCGCCGCCGAGCTGATGCTGCGGGAGGCTATCCGGCTCTATGAGGCGGGCGGCAGTCCGGGCGAAGAGGCCAACCTGGCCAAGATGCTCTGCGCCGATGCGTCCTGGGCGGCAGCCGAGGCCTGCGTGCAGACTCATGGCGGCTTCGGCTTCGCCGAGGAGTACGACGTGGAGCGCAAGTTCCGCGAGGCGCGGCTCTATCAGGTGGCGCCGATATCGACCAACCTGATCCTGAGCTATATCGCCGAACATGTGCTCGGCCTGCCGCGATCCTACTGAGACCGGCCATGCACGGAACGGCCCCCTCGATGACCGCTACCATGGCCGGTTTCGCCGCCGAGACGACGGCGGCCCCGGAGACCGCACTGGCGATCATGCGCCTCAGCCTGCTCGATTGGCTGGCGGTCGCCCTGGCCGGCCGTGACGAGCCGGTCAGCCGCATCGTCCGCGACATGGCGGCAAGCGAGGCGGGCGCGGCGGAGGCCGGCGTGATCGGGCTCGAAGCCCGCCTTCCGGCCCGCGCGGCGGCGCTGGTGAACGGGACTACGTCCCATGCGCTCGACTATGACGACACCCACTTCGCCCATATCGGCCATGCTTCCGCGGCGGTCGTTCCGGCCGCGCTGGCGGTGGCGGAGAAGACCGGGGCGAGCGGGCAGGCCGCGCTTACCGCGGCGCTGATCGGCGCCGAGGCCGCCTGCCGAATCGGCGTCTGGCTCGGCCGGTCCCATTACGAGCAGGGCTTCCACCAAACGGCGACCTCTGGCGCTCTAGGCGCAACGCTCGCCGCCGCCCGGCTGATGGGATTTGACGTAGAGAAGACCAGTCATGCGCTCGGCCTTGCCACAACCCGCGCCTCCGGCCTCAAGGCCCAGTTCGGGACCATGGGCAAGCCCTATCACGCGGGATTGGCGGCGGCGAACGGCGTCGAGGCCGCGACCCTGGCTGCCGCCGGCTTCGTCTCGCGCCCCGACGGGCTCGAGTGCGCGCAAGGCTTCGCCGCGACCCATGCGGCGGAGCGGAACGAGGGGGCGCTGAACGGCCTGGGCGAGCGGTTCCTCTTCGAGGAGGTGCAGCACAAGTTCCACGCCTGCTGCCATGGGACCCATGCGGCGCTCGAGGCGCTGATCAGAGCACGCGATGCAGAGAGGCTGACGCCGGAGGACGTAACGGCGATCGCGATCACCGTTCATCCGCGCTATCTGAAGGTCTGCAACATCCCGGCGCCGACTACGGGCCTCGAAGCCAAGTTCAGCTATCGGATGACCGCCGCGATGGTCCTGGCCGGGCACGACACGGCCGCGCTCTCCACCTTCACCGATAGGGCCTGCGCCGAGCCCGCGCTCGTCGCCCTTCGCGACCGGGTGACGGTCGAGACCGACCCCGCGATGCCGGAAACCGCTGCCGCTGTTCGCCTCGGACGGCATGCTGGGGCGCCTATCGAAACTCGCTTCGACATAGCCGACCCGCTGCCTTACGAAGCTCGCGAAGCCAAGGTTCGGGTCAAGGCTGCGTCGCTGCTTGGGCCGGCTCGCGCCGAAAAGATCTGGGCAGCGATAGGTGAGATGCAGGCCTCCGAGGCTCCTTTCGCGCTCGACATGTTTCTAACTCCCTGACCCGATCCGGAAGACTATCGCGGCACCACAGGCAGGACCGCATGCCCGCATCTCCTCCGACAAAGCTATAGCGATTCGTTATCGCACCTATCGCCGGATTATAATTTTTCGACCTCTCAGCCAGCCGCAGGATGAGCCTGCGGGACCGTCATTCGCCAAGGCGACGGTAGACGAGGCGACCGCAAACACGTTGACCTTTAGTTCCTAATGGAACAATATGATTTGTACCATTTGGAACAAAAATAGCTCGGCGGCGCCAAAAGCTGCTGGCACGGACGGCGCTAACAGGCACCGGTCTGATAATGGGAGGATAACATGACAAAGACGATGGGAACCGGGCTGGCGCTGGCCGCCGCGCTCGGCATGGCTCTCAGTGCCGGCACGAGCGCCGCCGAGGAAAACTGGAGCATGGCGACCTCCTGGGGCGGCGGCCCGCCGCTGGAGACCGCGGCCAAGGGCTTCGCCGAGATGGCCGAGTTCCTGACCAACGGCGAAATCAAGATCGAGGTCTTTCCGAGCGGCACGCTTGGCAGCCCGCTGAAGGTCACCGAGACGGTCCGCAACGGCGTTGCCGAGATCGGCCACCACTGGGTCGGCTACGACTGGGGCATCGACAAGACCACGGTGCTGTTCGGCGGCTGGACCGGCGGGCTCAACGCCGAAGAGATGATCCACTGGATCTACGAAGGCGGCGGCCTCGACATGTGGCAGGAATACAAGCGCGAGAAGTTCGACGTCGTCTCCTTCCCTTGCGGCATCTACCCGCGCGAAGTGGGCCTGCATTCCACCAAGAAGGTCCAGTCGATCGCCGACTTCAATGGTTTGAAGCAGCGCACTGCCGGAGCCTGGGCGGAGATCTCGGCCGAGCTGGGCGTCTCGACCGTAATCCTGCCTGGCGCCGAGGTCTATCCCGCCTTGGAACGTGGCGTGATCGACGCAGTCGAGTGGTCGACGCCTTACCTCAACAAGTCCGCCGGGTTCTACAAGATCGCCAAATACATCATCCTGCCGGGCTATCACCACCCGACTTCCGTGCTGGAGTGCAACGTCAACGCCGAAGTCTGGGACCGGATCGGCGAGCGGAACCAGCAGCTGCTCATGCTCGCCGGCAAGCTGACCACGCACAAGGTCTACGAGGAGACCGGCCACGAGGACGCCTCCGCCTACAAGTTCTATGAGGAGAGCGGCAACGAGATCGTCGTCGTGGACGACGAGGTGATCAGCAAGACGCAGGAGCTGGCGCAGGCCTGGGCCGACAAGACCTCGGGCGAGCTCGGCGGCTGGTTCACCAAGGTTCTGGACAATCAGCGGGCCTACAAGGCGCTCTGGGCCAACGCCCACAAGTACCGCGATTCGAAAGCAACCATAAAGTAACGTGGCCTGAGGTAACGGCAGGAACGAGGCTGAGGAGTCGCGCTCTTCGGCCTCGTCTGCCGCATCCGCAAGGGGCGGTCCGATTCTCACAGTCCTCCGCAGCGCGGTTCGCGGGATCGAGATGATCACGCGTTGGTCCGGCTGGCTCGCCGCGGCCATCGCGGCCCCGCTCATGCTCGCCATGGTGTGGGAGGTCATCTCCCGCTACGTCTTCAACAGCCCGACCTTCTGGGCCTATGAGCTCGGCTACATGCTGATGGGCGCGGGCCTGATGCTCGGCATCGCCTACGCCATGCAGACCCGCAGCCACATCCGGGTCGACTTCCTCTACGGTGCGCTGTCGCCGCGCAGCCAGGCGGCGGTGGACCTGGTCGGGTTCCTCTTCCTGCTCCCCATGGTGCTCTGGATGATCTGGGGCCTCTGGGACTATCTCGTCTACGCCTATGTAAACAACGAAGTCTCCGGCGAGAGCGCCTGGAATCCGGTCGTTTGGCCCTTCCGCACAACCTTCGTCGCCGGCTTCGTACTCTTCGCCCTTCAGATCCTGGCGGAGATCGCCAAATCCGCTCATCTCCTGCTCAAGGGAAGGCCGCTGGAGGTGGGGTCCGACGCCAATGGGGCGAGGCTCTGAGATGGACCTCGCCCTCTTCATGTTCCCGGTCCTGCTGATCGCGATCTTCGCCGGCATCCCGGTCGCCTATTCGCTGATGGGCGTGTCGCTCGTCTTCGGCCTCCTGCGCTTCGGCGACAAGGCGGTCTTCCAGTTCATCACCAAGGTGCAGGACGTCGCCGGGAACTATGTGCTCGCCGCCCTGCCCCTCTTCATCTTCATGGGCGCGATGCTGGAGAAGTCGGGTATCGCCGAGCGCCTCTTCGAGGTCGTGCATCTTTGGACCCGGCGCCTGCCCGGCGGCCTTGCCGTCGGCACGATCATGATGGGCGTGATCTTCGCCGCGGCGAGCGGGGTCGTCGGCGCCACGGAGACGGTCATCGGCCTGCTCGCGATCCCGATCATGATGCGCCACAACTACGACAAGGCGCTGATCTCCGGCACAATCTGCTCCGGCGGCTCGCTCGGTACGGTGATCCCACCCTCGGTGCTGGTGGTGATCCTGGCACCGGTCGCCGACGTTTCGGTCGGCGATCTCTTCGCCGGCATCCTCTTCCCGGGCCTGATCATGGCCGGCCTCTTCATCGTCTTCATCCTCGGCCGCTGCATCCTCGATCCCTCCGCCGCGCCCTACGTGCCACCCGAGGGGGAGGAGCCGTCGCTGATCGAAAAGATCGGCAAGACCGTGGTGGCGCTGGTACCGCCCGTCATCCTGATCTTTATGGTGCTCGGCACGATCCTGCTCGGCTGGGCCACGGCGACAGAGGCGGCGGCCTGCGGGGCGGTCGGCTCTATCGCGCTGACCGTGCTCTATCGGAACTTCTCATTCGGCGCCCTCGTCACGGCGTTCCGTCAGACCTTGCTGATCACCGTGATGGTGCTCACCATTCTTCTGGCAGGCAACATCTTCGCCGGCGTCTTCATCGCCTCGGGCGGGCTCGGCGTCATGAAGGGGGTACTGGCGGCAGCAAACCTGGGCGACTGGGGGACCTTGGCGCTGATCCTCCTGCTCACCTTCCTCGCCGGCTTCGTGCTCGACCTGGTCTCGGTGATCCTGATCATCATCCCGATCGCCGTCCCGATCATCAAGATCATGGGCTTCGATCCGGTCTGGTTCTGCATCCTCTTCCTGGTGGTCTTGCAGACCAGCTATCTCACCCCGCCCATGGCGCGCCTTCGATTTTCTACCTGCGCGGCATCAGCCCGCCGGAGATCACCCTGCACCACATGTATCGCGGCGTGATCCCCTTCATCGTGCTGGAGATCATCACGCTTCTGCTGGTGGTCTTCTTCCCCGGTCTCGCCCTCTGGCTGCCGCAGCAGTTGCTGGGCTTCTGAGGGACGAGTCAGATCGTCTGATTGAGCCGAGGTTTCCAGAACGGACGGAAGAGCTCTATTTTCGGGCAGCGGTTCATGACGACCTTCAGTCCGGCATCCTCAGCCATGCGGGCGGCCTCGTCGTTGCGCACGCCGAGCTGCATCCAGACCACCTTGGCACCGATTTGGATGGCCTCCTCGGTCACGCCATAGGCCGCCTCGGAGCTGCGGAAGATCTGGACCATGTCGACCGGCCGGTCTATGGCGGAGAGTGACTCGTAGACCGGCAGGCCCCGGATCTCGCCACCCGCCTCATTGGGGTTGACCGGGATCATGTCGTAGCCGGTTTCGTGCAGCACCCGAGGCACGCCGTAGCTGAACTTGGTCGCATCCGGGCTGGCGCCGACCATGGCGATGGTCTTCACCTCCCTCAGGATCGTCGCCAGGTAGTCCGGCGGATAGTCCTCGTCATGGTTCATATGGACGGTCGTGGTCACGGCGTCTCCTCCTGGGGCGGCAGGATACCAGGCTTCAGCTCGTCCGGCCTGAGTGGGCTTGCGAAGGGGTTGCGGTAGAGCTTGTCATGGCTCTCGACCCCGACATCGAAGGTGCAGTCGGTGAGCGGCCGGGCAATGCAGAGCAGCACATAGCCTGCCGCCAGCTGGCGTCCGTTCAGGGCCACGCCGGCCCTTTGGTCCACCTCTCCGTCGAGCAGCTTGGCGGCGCAAGAGATGCAGCCGCCGTAGCGGCAGCCATAAGGCAGCGAGACGCCATGGGCCTCCAACGATGCCAAGAGCGGCTTGCCCCGGCCGACCTGGAACGTTTGGCCGCCCTGGTTCGCGAGCGTGATGGTCACCGTCCCCATAGCTAGAGCCAGATGTCCGAGGTGCAGTCGCCACCGGGATAGCGCGTCTCGTGGCAGCGCGCCGGGCCATTCGGTTCCTTGCCGAAATCGACGAAAAAGTCCGGGTTGATCGACATGCCGCCCGCCTCGGTATCACAGTCCACCATCAGCATGCAGCCGCCGTTGTGGCGGATGTCGGGGTAGAACTGGTTGTCCCAGGTCGAGAAGAGCGAGGTGGTCACGTAGAGCCGCTTGCCGTCGAGCGAAAGCTGGATCATCTGCGGCCCGCCGGTGATGCGGCGCCCGTTGACCTCTGGTGCCTTCCCAAGTAGCCCGCCCATCCAGACCTGACCGGTGAACTTGGGGTTCGAGGGATCGGAGATGTCGTACTGGCGGATGTCTCCGTGCAGCCAGTTGCAGAAATAGAGGAAGCGGTCGTCCATCGAGATGAGGATCACGCTAATCAGCCCCGGCACCGGGATCGGCCACTCCGGATGACGCTGGTTTTCGACGTCGATGATCTTCTCCCAGATCCACTTGCCGTCTTTCTTGTACCAGTGGATCACGTTCGACGAGAGCGCCGCCCCGACAAAGCCATGGCTCGAGTCCGGGTTGTGGTGGAAGCGGACCTCCAGCGGCACCAGACCGTCCTCGCCAAGATAGACGCTGTTCTCGACCCGCTTGTTCTCAAAATCCCAGAAGTGCAGCTCACGGCCGTACTTCAGGTGGCCGACCTCCTCCAGGTCGAAGCCCGGCATGAAGGTGTTGGGCGCCGCCCATTCGGAGGAGACCATCACGTTGTGGCGCGGCTGATACCAGAAGTCGTAATTGAACTTCATGCCGCCCAGGTCGGTCTCCCAGCGGCCGACGATCTCGAAGTCCTCGTTCAGGTGCAGGAAGCCGCCGGGGGCATTGCCCTGGGCGTCGCCGAGCATGGAGATGATGATGTCCGACCCCAGACAATGCACCGTGTGCGGCGCCGAGAGGTTGGTCTTCGCCTTGATCTCGGCCCCCTCGATCACCTTGTGCAGCCGCGGCGCCTTCGGGTCGGTTGCGCAGTCGACGATGTGCAGGTTCGAGGAGCGCACCCCCGGTACCACCAGATAGCGCCGCTCCTTGGTCGGATCGCCGTGGCAGGAGGAGCAGGCGTTCCAGCCCATGTGGTGCAGCTCGTCGCCGATCCCTGGCATCTCCAGGCGGCTGATCACCTGGGAATAGGTCGGGCTGTCAGGATCGGCATCGATCGTGGCCAGGTAGTCGGGCTTCTGGATTCCTGTGCCGATATAGAGCGCGACGGTGTAGAGCAGTTTCTCGCGCGGGGCCTTCATGGCCTCGGCTGGCGAGGCATAGCCCGGTCCGCAGCAGGTCGTATCGGTCATGGGTTCCTCTTTCAGCCGCCCACGCGCTCGGCGACGGCTAGAACGCGGTGCATCTCGCGCAGCACGGGTTTCTCGATCAGCTTACCATCGATCACGACGAGGCCGGTGTCCGCTTCCTCGAAAGTGTCGATGATCCGCCGCGCCCGCGCGATCGCCGCCTGGTCGGGCGTGAAGATGGCGTTGAGCGCCGGAATCTGCTTGGGACGGATCGAGCCCTTGCCGCAAAAGCCGAGATCACGGGCCTGCCGGGCAGCAACCTCCATCCCCTCCGGGTCCTCGAGGTCGAGGAAGGGAACGTCGATCACGTCCAAGCCGGCAGCGGCTGCCGCATGAACGACGCGGGAGCGGGCGTAGAGCAGCGGCTCCCAGGCGTTGACGCAGCGCAGCTCGGCCGCCATGTCGACCCCGCCGAAGAACAGTGCGTCGATCCGCGGGCTACAGTGGGCGATGTCGTAGGCCGCCTCCAACCCCTGATTGGTCTCGATGATGATGTGCAGGCGCGTGGCGTGCCCGCGCTCGGTCAGCAGATCGTCGAGCCAGACGATCTCCTCCGGCGTACGCACCTTGGGTAGCATCAACGCCGGCGGCGGCCGATCGGTCGCCAGCACCGCCTGCACGTCGGCCAGCCCGAAGGCCTCGCGCAGGCAGTTGATGCGGACGATTCGCTCGACCCCGTCATCGGACTGGGGCTGCTCGAACAGCGCCATGGCGTTGGCCCGCGCCGTCGCCTTGTCCTTGGGCGCGATGCCATCCTCGAGCTCGACACAAACGATGTCCGCGCCGGAGGCGAGCGCCTTGGGAAACATCTCCGGCTTTAGGCCGGGCGAGAAGATGAAGCTGCGGCGGGGGCGGATGGCACGGGATTCGGTCATGCTTTGGTCCATCTTGTCGAAGGGCGTTCCGTTCGCGCCGCTGTGCTCACCTGATCCAGAACCCATCGCGCACCAGCAGGCCGCGCGGTCCGTCGGGCGTCTCCACCACAAGCTCCGTCCTCGCGGTCCAGTGGTCGCGGTCGATCATGGCGATGGCGACGTTGACACCGAAGTCCGGCGACCAGGCGGCGGAGGACACCTTGCCGACGGGTGTCCCCGCCTTGTCCTTCAGGGGCCAAAGCGCGGCGAGTGGCGGTACCTTCGACCCCTCGATCTCGACCGGCCTGATCTGGCGGCTCGGCTCACGTGCAGCAACAAGCGCGTCATGGCCGAGACAGCCGGTAGGCGCGTCGAGATGGCAATACTTGGCCAAGCCCGCCTCGATCGGCGTGTGCTCCATGGTCATGTCATTGCCGTAGGAAAGCAGCCCGCCCTCGATCCGCTCGATCCCGTTCGGACAGCCCGCTCGAACGTCGAGGTCTTGACCCGCTTCCATCAGCTGGTCCCAGAGCCCGACCCCGTGCTCCGAGCCGTCGAGATAGATCTCGAAGCCGCCCTGGAGCGACCAGCCGGAGCGGGCGATCAGCATGCGCTTGCCGCCGACCTCTATGGGCTTGTGGCGGAAGAAGCGGGTGGCGACGATCTCCTCGCCGAACACCCGGCGGACCAGCTCGTCGGCCTTCGGACCTTGAATGGCAAGGGGCGAGACATCCGGCTCGAAGACCTCCACATCCAGCCCGAAGCCGGCCGCCAGTCCCTTGTAGTAGAACAGCATGTCGCTGTCGGCGAGGGAGACCCAATAGCGGTCCTCGGCGACCTTCACCAGGACCGGGTCGTTCAGGATACGTCCGGCCTGGTCGACCATCGGGATGTAGTAGCACTGGTCGTCGGCCATGCGGCTGAGGTCGCGCGGCGTCGTCATCTGGACGAGCCGCGCGGCGTCCAGCCCCTTGACCTCGACCTGCCGTTCGCCGCCGACGTCCCAGAGCTGCACGGCCGACTTCAGGTGGGCGTAATCCTCCTCCGGCGAGCGGAACCACTGGGCGATCAGCATGTGATTGTAGACGGTGTATGCCTTGGCGCCGGCCGCGTGGGAGCGCTCGAAAAAAGGCGAGCGTCTGAGCCGGTTCGAGAAGTTGATTAGCGGCGCCGACATGGATGGACCTTTCGTGATCTATCGCCGCCAGTCGACGGGATTGGAGACCTTCGGACAATTAGAATGTGTGAAGGCTCCCGATGCCGGTTTGTTATAACGACGCCAGGACTACACCGCCCCGCCGGCGGCCTTGTCCTCGCCTACCAAGCCCTCGCCCACCAAGTCCTCGCCCGATTGCGCCGCATAGATCGAGGTGTAGCCGCCCGACCAGTCCGGCGGGAGCTGGCAGGGGCGCGGATCGTGCTGCGCCCAGCGCACCGGCTCTCCGCGCACCAGGGTATAGGTGTTCCGGGTCGGTTGCGGGTGCGCCGTGTAGGGCTTCGCGTCCGCCGCCGTATAGCAGTTCAGCAGCAGCGGCCTCGGCAGCGACGATCTCGAGGACGGCGAATAGTGCAGTGTCCGGGCGTTGTGGACGGTGATCGAACCCGCCGGACCCGTCAGGTATTCGACCCGGCTCACGTCCAAGCTCGCCGCGTCCTGGTCCGAGAGCATCCCCGTCCAGTTCCCGTCGGCATCGTACTGGTCGTAGAGCTCCTCGTTGTGCGAGCCCCTCAGCACCGCCAGCGGGCCATTGCTCATGTCGGTATCCGCCAGATAGCAGCCGATGGTCAGCACGTTGTAGTTGGTGTGCGGGAAGAACTGGATGTCCTGGTGCCACTTCACCGTGTCGCTCTCGTCGAACCATTTGAAGTTCAGTTTGGAGTGGTGGAAGGTGACGTTCGGCCCCACCAGATCGGCGGCGACATCGGCCATGAGACCCGTGGCGAAACGCCAGTAGGTGTCGTGCTGTTCGTCCGGTCTCTTCAAGCGGCGCAGTACCGGGTTGTCCGCGCTGTGGCCGGGGCCGATGTCGAAGCGGTCGTCGGAGGCCGTGACCCTGCGGCTCCGGTCGACGAAGTCGGTGGTCACGGCTAGCAGTTCCGCCAGCGTATCCGCCGGCACCAGGCTTTCGACGCCGACGAAGCCGTGCTCGAAGTAGTGCTCGCGCTGAGCTTGGGTCAGCACACGAGGCTCGTGGGACAGGATTTCTTCGGGGGTCATGGCTGTCTCCTCCCCGTATCAGGCGCGGAAGTATTTCTTGTCGGTGCCAGAATAGACCGCAGCGTGCAGGCGGGTGGCCGAATCCTTGTGAGCGGCCAGCGCCGCCTCGTCGAGATCGGCCTTCGGCCCCTCGAACAGGTCGAAGTGGCCGTAGGCGTCCTTGCCGCGCACCAACACGGCCGCGTCGCGCAGCTTGGTCTGGCGCGCGCTGGTCGGCAGGTAGCGGATCGCGAAGCCGATGCGCCGCTCGTTCGTGGTATTCGGATGCGAGCCATGGGCCAACAGCACATGGTGCAGCGAAAACTCGCCCGCCTTCAACACCACCTCGGTCGCCTCGTCCTCGACCACCTCGACGGCGATCTCCTGCCCACGGCTCAAGAGGTTATGCTCGGCGAAGGTGTCCGAATGGGCAAGCTGGCCGCGCTTGTGGCTACCCGCCAGGAACTTCATCGCGCCGGATTCGATCGGCGCATCGGACAGCGCCACCCAGGCCGTCAGGATCCGGTCGGCCGGCTCCAGGCCCCAGTAGGTCGCGTCCTGATGCCAGGAAACGAAGTTGCCGTCCTTCGGCTCCTTGATGAAGAAGTTCGTGACCCAACAGAGAATGTCGGGCCCGATCACCTCTTCGACGGCGTCGAGGATCTTCGGGTGCCGGATCAGCTCGTCCGCCCAGGTGAACAGCAGGTGCGTCTGGTGGCGCATGGCCGCCTGCAGCGGACCGCCGTTGACGGCCTCGTATGCCTCCAGCTTCTTCCGGTAGCCCAGCGCCTCCTCGGCGCTCATGGCGCGCAGTGGGAAGTAGTATCCGTCGCGTTCGAAGTCGGTCTTCAGGGCGGAGCCGGGTCCGTCAGGCATCAGTCTTCTCCTGCTTGGGCGTCCAGTCCTTGGGTTGCCAGGGCCGCGGCCAGTTTCCCGGCTTCTTCGGGTGTCATCTGATAGCTGTGCTCTTCGTCCGGGAAGGTTCCGGCGCGCACGTCGGCCGCGAAGGCGGCAAAGGCTTCGGTCGCGACCTCGCCGATATTCCCGTAGCGCTTGGCGAACTTCGGCTTGAAGCTATCGAAGGCGCCCACCAGGTCGGCGCCGTTAAGCAGCTGGCAAGTCCCGGCCGAGCCGGCGCCGATCGAAAAGGTGAAGATCGACACAGCCTCGTCGACCGCCTTGCCGACCTCGTAGGGCATGGCCTCGATCTCCATGCCGATGGCGCCGGCTTCCTCGATGGCGCGGGCGTTGTCGATGATCGTCAGCGCGTCCTCGGCCGTGCGGCCTTGCGTCTTGAAGCCGCCATAGCGATGGACGAAGTGAGGACAGAGCCCGACGTGGCTCATCACCGGGACGCCGGCGTCGGCGACGGCCTTGATGGTGTCGAACATCTCCCGCCCGCCCTGCAGCTTAACCGCGTCGGCACCCGACTCCTTCATCATCCGCACGGCGTTGGTCACGGCCAGGTCGGGCGTCGCGTAGGAGCCGTAGGGCATCGCCACCAGGCAGAAAGTATCCGACGCGCCACGCCGTACCGCCTGGCAGTGGGCGATCATCTGCTCGACCGTCGCCGGCAGGGTGTTGTCATGGCCGTAGATGGTCATGGCCAGGCTGTCGCCGACCCCGACGATATCGACCCCTCCCCGCTCGGCCCAACGCGCCATCAGCACGTCGGCGACCGCCACCATCACCAAGCGCTCGCCGGCACGCTTCTTCGCGGCGAGATCGGGTATCGTCAACTTTCGCTTTTTCTTCTCCACCGCCCTGTCGTTTGCTTTTTTTGTTCCATTTGGAACATTATGCCGGCTATTATTGTGGGCTGCAAGAGGGCATTTTGCGCGACGTGCAATGTCTAGGGGAGTTATGGATGAACAGCCGCGGGAAGCAGGCCGCTGTGAGTGAGCTGCCCGAATCTGACTTGACGGCCATCTTCGATACGGTTGAGTTCCGGGACGCCTATCGGATCTCCTACCTCGCCAATGCGATCGTGGTGCCGGGCTATGAGGATGTCCGTCGGGAGTTCGGTATCCTCCGGGGCGAATACCTGCTGCTGCTTTGCCTTGCGCACATGCCCGTCCTGACGGCACAGGATGTCGCGAAGATGACCCGGCGGCCGCGCAACTCGATCTCGCGTTCCGTGCACCGGATGCTGGCTGAGGGCTATCTCAACCGCGCCCCGGACCCGGATGACGGGCGCCAGGCACGCTTGACGCTAACGCCCAAGGGCCGCGCCCTTCACGAGAAGATTGCTGACCACTTTGTGAAACGCGAAGCCGAGATTCTCGACGTTCTCGACGCCGGCGAACGAGCGACGCTCGATCGCCTTCTCCAGAAACTCGCCCTTCACACCGCGAAGCTGCCTCGATAGCTGCGGCGGGGTGCAACCGGCAACGCCCCGGATCATGCAGCGCGCAGCCAGGCGTCCCACTGCGGATCGCGCATCAGGCTCCGCGCCCGCATGTGCTTCCAGACCCCGTACTTGAAGAAGTCGAAGTCCAGGGCCGAGACCTGATGCTGCACCATGGCCCAGGTCGACCACTTGACGTCGGCTAGAGCCTTGAAGAGCGAGATACGCGCGACAATGGCCTCGTCGACGCGGCCGAAGTACTCCTCGATCACTTCCGCCTCGATCTCCGGCGGGAAGAACATCTCGCCGAACCAGACGGCGAGCTCGGCACAGCAATCGTTGTTGGAGGCATACTCGAAGTCGACTAGCTTGACCCCGTTTTCCGCGTCCAGCAGGAAGTTGCCGGCCAGGGTGTCGTTCATGCAGGGCACGATCTGCAGGCCCGAGGCCTCCAGGGCTTCCCTGGCCTCGCGGTACTTCGCGTTGATCCAACCGAAGTCCTTGGGAAAGTGGCCGCCCAGCTCGAGCACCTGCCCCATGTGCTCGTCGATCATGTCGAATAGCGTCTTACGCAGGTTGAGCGCCGCGCCGTCGTTGAAGGCGCGCAGCGCGCGCACGGCATTGGTCCTGATCGTTCGGTCCAGGAAATCGCCGTTGGTCGAGGTGCGCAGGCCGTCCATGAACTCGAAGATCTCTACCCCCGACTCCTCGATGAAGCCGCAGACCTTGGCACCGACGCCGGCCGCATGGGCCTTGACGCTGGCGTCGTGCGCGGCGGCCCGGTCTATGAAGCGCTCCGTCCCCTTGCCGGGCACCTTCACGAAGTAGGAGGTCTCCTGGCCGGCGAGATGGACGCGCCAGTTCGCGTTGCTGATGCCGCCACCGACCGGTTCGTAAGAGATCTCGTGGCCGTTCCAGTCCTCGACGTGGGCGAGAGCCGCCTCGATGTCCTTCTCGGCCGCTGTCGTCGCCTGGCCCAGGGTCTTGCGGATCATGATGGCTGCCCTCCAAAGGCTAGAGCCGGGTCATCCAGCGGTCGAAGTCCGGGTCGCCGAACTGCCAGCGGCAGCGCAGCAGGCGCCACTCGGCATACTTGGTGAACTCGACCTCCTTACGCGGCGACTGCGCGAAGCAGATGAAGCCCCACAGCGCCCACATCAGATCGTCGGCGATGCCGTAGAGGCGGCAGCGGTTGTAGTGGGTCTCGACAAAGGCGCCGTCGTAAACCTCCAGGACCTGCCGCGCGTCCTCGGCGAACTGGAAGGCCTCGACCATCAGGCTGCCAAGGTCGTGGTAGGGGTCCGCATTGGCTGCCATGTCGAAGTCGACCAGCTGAACCGCGCCATCCGGACCTATCATCACATTGGAGGCCACGCCGTCACCGTGACAGGGACGATGATCGACGCCGGCCGCGGCAATCGCCTCAGCAATACGCCGAACTCTCGCCAGCAGATCCGGAACGTCAGCCGGCACCGTGACCTGATCACTGGCGATGGTCTGCCAATAGCGCTCGATGGTCTCGAAGACGCTGACGGTCCGGGGAAAGGCCTTGCCCTCGTGCAGCGCCCTCTTCGCCTCTACGACGGCTTCCAAAACCATCGCGTCGGCAAAGTCGTCGACCTTGCCCCAGGTCCAGTCCGTACCGAGCCGCTCGAGCGCGAGCAGGCCGCGGGCCGGGTCGCTGTGGCGCAGGCCGGGCGAAACGCCGGCTTCCGCCGCCAGGCGGCTACTCTCGGCCACCGCATGGTCGTCGAAGAAACCCGTCATGTCTGGATAACGAAGCTTGAGGAAAATAGCGTCCTCGCCGGCCGTCAGATTGAAGCAGGCACTTTCCACCGCGCGGTGGATCGGGGAGACCACGGCAGGTGCCGCCGGTGCGTAGCGGACCTCCAGCCCGCGCCAATCCTCGATCGAGGCGATGGCATCCTCGACCCTAAACTCCAGCTCGCTGCTGGCCTCGCCAATCGCTTTCATGCGCGCCCTCCGGTCTCCCCCATGGCCTCCGGCGATGCATCGCCCTGCGCGTCCGACAGAAGGCGGGAGAGAACCGCGATGAGGGTCATCAGCCCCGTCTCCAGATCCTCGTCCCTGGTGTACTCCTGCGGGGAATGGCTCACGCCGTCGACGCTCGGCACGAACAGGAGGGTCGCCGGAAACCGCTCCTGGATGGCCAGCGCGTCATGACCGGCAATGGTGGCCATGGTCATGACGTCCAGGCCGAGAGGTTCGAGCGCCGCACGTGCCACCTCCACGCCGCGCTCATCGAAGGATTGGACCTTCCGCCTGGAGCTTCGCTCTATCTTGACCCGGCAGCCGGTCGCCTCGCAAATGCGCGCGAGCGCTGCGTGGAACCCGCTCTCCGCCGCGTCCAGCTCCTGCTCCTCCCCGGCTCGCAGCTCGACCCAGAGGGTGGCGCTCTGCGGCACCACGTTGGGCGAGTTGGGCTCCACCAGGAGCCGTCCAACGGAGCCGTGCAGGCGCCCCTCGGAGGCCAGGGCGCGATCGCTGACCTCGGCGATCAGCAGGCTCGCGGCACGCAGGGCATCGCGGCGCCGCGCCATCGGTGTGGGCCCGGTGTGGTCCGGCTTGCCGAGAAAGCGCGTCTGGAACTTCCGCGCGCCCCAACAATGGGTGACGATGCCGACATGATGGCCCGCGCGCTCCAGCTCCGCACCTTGCTCGACGTGCAGCTCCACATAGCAGGTTGGCTCAGCCGGCGAACTATCGCTCCCCAGATAGCCGATCTCCGTCAACGCGGCCTCAAGCGAAATACCCGCGCCATCGGTCACGGCGAGCGCCTGATCCGGCGGCAGGGCTGCGGTGAACACACTGCTGCCCAACAGGCTCGGCTGAAAGCGGGCGCCCTCCTCGTTGGTCCAGGCCACGACGACGAGGTAGCGAAGTCGTGGGACCAATCTGCCGCCCCTGATCTGCTGCCTGATGGCCAAGGCGGCGCAACAGGCCGCGACCACCCCGTAGGTGCCGTCGAAGCGGCCGCCGTTCGGCTGGCTATCGATATGGGAGCCGCAATAGACGGCACCACCGTCCGTGTTCTCCCCGAGGTCGAGGCAACCGAAAATGTTGCCGACCCCGTCGACCGCGACAGTGAAATCCCGCTCGCGGAGCCACCGGCAGAGCAGGTCTCTCGCCTGACCATCCTCGGCGCTGGCAGCCAGGCGCGTAACGCCGCCATCGGCCGTCGCGCCGATCGCCGCGAAGCGCGCCATGAAGTCGTGCAGCTCGGTGACGGCATCCGGCGGGAGAGCGAGTCCGTCAGGCATGTAGAAGCTCCGCCGACGAGCGTGCGATGCGCTCGACGAACTCCTGGCGCGGCTGGCACTCGGTGATGATCTGGTCGACATCCGAGAACGGCGCTGTCTGCACGTTCCCCGTCTTGCCGAACTTGCTGCTGTCGGCGAGGAAGACCCGCAGGCGCGACGTCTTCAGCAGCGCCTGGCGGATGCGCGCCTCGTCTTCCTCGTAGTCCATCAGCCCGCGATCGAGATCGACGGCGGCGACGCCCATGAAAGCGATGTCGAAGTAGAACTGCTGGATGTAGGAGACGGTGTCGTAGCCGACCAGATCCAGCTCGACCTCGCGCAGCCGCCCAGGTGTCAAGTGCACCGTGACGCCGTGGTGTGCGCTGGCCGCCTGCGCGATCTTCAGGGAGTTGGTGTAGAGCTTCAGGTTGGCGAAGCCGGAGAGCTGCCGTGCCAGGGTCAGGGTCGTGCTGCCGGTGTCGAGAAAGATCACCGTCTCGTCGGAGATCTGCTCCAGCGCCAGGCGGGCGATGACGCCCTTCTCCTTGGCGCGCTTGCGCCAGCGCTCGTCGATCGGCTGATCGTGGATCGGCGCGAGCGGCACGGCCCCGCCGTGCACGCGGCGCAAATGACCCTCCGCTTCGAGATCCTTGAGATCGCGGCGGATCGTCTCGTCGGAAACGCTCAAGGCTTGGGCCATTTCCATGACCGAGACACGGTGCTCGGCGGACAGTTTGCCCAGGATGTGTTCGCGCCTATGCCGATTGAGCATGGTCCTCGCCCCTTGGGGTCATGGGTACGACCGTCTGATCGGCGTCCGCAACAGCGTCCACGAGGGGGCCAACCAGATGACAGGCGACCAGGCCCTCGTCGGCCCATGACGCGCCCTCCGGATCGGTCACACGGCAGGCCGGCAGCGCGGAAGGGCAGCGTGAGCGAAAGCTGCAGCCCTCCGGAATGTGGACCGGGCTGGGCGGCTCGCCGTCGAGTAGATGGTCCTCCGCCTTGAAGGGATGGTCGTCGAGCGTGGGTACCGCGCTCAGCAGCGCGCGGGAATAGGGATGCCCCGGATTGCCGAACAACGTGGCGTTGTCGGCCAGCTCAACCACCCGGCCCAGGTACATGACGGCGATCCGGTGGCAGACCTTCCGAACCAACGCCATGTCGTGGGAGATGAAGATGTAGGTGAATCCGTGGTCGCGCTGCAGGCGCCCAAAGAGCTCGAGCAGTTTCGACTGCTCGACCTGGTCCAGCGCCGTGAGCGTCTCGTCCAGAATTAGAAGCTTGGGCTCCAGCACCAGTGCCCGCGCGATGTTGATCCGCTGCCGCTGGCCGGCGCTGAGCCCGACGGTGAGTTGGTTCTCCAGCGCGGCCTCCAGACCGACCTCCTCCATGGCCGCGACAACACGGTCGCGGACCGTGCGCTTGGAGCCCGATCCGTGGATCAGCAGCGGCTCGGCGATAATGCGCCCGACCGGTATGTGCGCCGGAAGGGAACTGTAGGGATCCTGCAGCAGCAGTTGGAAGGAGCGCCGCATCTCGACCAGCTCGCGCGACGAGAGGCCGCCCAAATCGCGACCCTGGAAGGCGATGGTTCCACGGTCGGGCCTCTCCAGCCAGGCCAGCAGCCGCGTCAAGGTGGACTTGCCGCAGCCGGACTCGCCGACGATGCCGAAGTTCTCGCCCTCGCGGATCTCCAGGCTGACGCCCCGCACGGCCTTGACCTCGTTGTGGCCGGCAAAGCTGCCCTTCTTGCGGACGCGGTAGGTCTTCGCCACGTCGACCACCTCGAGCAAGGGCGGCGACGCTATCGCCCGAGGCACCTCGATCCCGGCGCCCCAGATCCGCGGCAGCCGCTGCAAGAGCGATCGGGTGTAGGGATGCCCGGGTCGGCTGATCAGGCTCGACGGCACGGCGCTCTCGACGATTTTACCGCCCTGCATGACCAGGATTTCGTCGGCCACGCCGCTGACCACCGGCAAGGAGGAGGAGATGAAGACGATGGCAGTCGAGAACTTCTCGCGCAGCTCCTGGATCAGGCGGATGATCTGCGCCGCCACGGTCACGTCCAGCGCCTGCGTGATGTTGTCGGCGACCAGGAAGGTCGGGTTCGTGACCAGCGCATCGACGATCATGACGCGCTGCATCATGCCGCCGCTGAACTGGAAGGGAAACTCGTGGAAACGGACCTCCGGCGAAGGAATGCGCACGGCGGTCAAGACCTCCAGCACCCGGTCCCGCGCCTCGGCCTTTGAGAGTTGCGGCTGGACGGCGCGCAGCTTTTCCAGAATCTGCTCGCCGATCGGAACCGTCGGATCGAGCGAGCCGGTCGGATTGGCGCCGATATAGCCGATCTCGTTGCCGCGTATGCGGATCAACTCCGATTTCGGCAGGGTGAGCAGATCGCGGGAGCGATAGATAACCTGACCGCCGGCGAGCCGCAGCGGCTCGGACAGGCCACTAACCAGCGCGCGGGCCAAAACGGTCTTGCCGGAGCCGGCTTCGCCGATGATCCCCAAGACCTCGCCGGCATGGAGATCGAAGCTCACCCCATCGAGGATGGTCTTGTTCTCCTTGGGCCGGTCCAGGCGAACGGTCAGGTCCCGGACTTCGAGAATCCTGGAGCCCGCGACCACTAGGCGCCCCCCTTCAAGACCTGATTGCGCGCGTTTTCCATGGCCGAGCCCATGAGGTTCAGGCTGGTCAGGGTGACGAGCAAGAAGAGGCCCGGCATGGTCGCGATCCACCAGGCATTGATCAGATACTTGCGGCCGTCGGCGATGATATTGCCGAAAGTCGGCGTCGGCGGTTGCACGCCCAGGCCGAGGAAGCCGAGGATCGACTCGAAGATCATCATCCGCGCCACGTCGAGCACGGCCACGAAGGCGATCGGCGGCAGCACCGCAGGCGCCACGAAGAGCAGCATGATGCGCCAGTCCGAGGCGCCCAGGACGCGCTCGCCACGCACGTACTCCTTGCCGCGTTCCGAGAGGGTGACGCTACGGGCGACGCGCGCGTAGAGCGGCCAGCCGGAGAGCCCCAGCACCAGAATGATGGCGGGGACGGTCGGGCGGGATACGCCCAGGATGGAGATCGCCAGGATGATCATGGGGATCGAGAGCTGCGCGTCGGTCAGGCGCATGATGACGGTGTCGGTCCAGCCGCCCTTGAAGCCGGAAACCAGGCCGAGCCCGCAGCCGACCGCGAACATCAGCACGACCGTGGTGACCCCGATCAGGACCGAGTAGCGCAGACCGACCAGGCAGCGGGTGAAGACGTCGCGGCCCAGCTGATCGGTGCCGAGGGGGAAGGCCCAGGTCCACTCGCCGAAGAAGATCGGCGGCACCAGGCGGGCGCGGTAGTTCATCTTGGTCGGGTCTATTCCGCTGATCTCGGGATAGACCAGGGCCATGACAAGCAGGGTTGCAAAGACGATGAAGCCGACCTTGAACGACGTCCGGGACCAGGCCAGGCGGAGCATCCGCTGGGTCGGCGACAGCTCCTGCCGCGTGTCGGACAGGGTCAAGGAGGCGCCTGGAAGCGAAGACAGCAGGCTCACGTCAGTACTCCAGCCGCGGATCGACCGCCGTTGCTGCAAGATCGACGACAATGTTGATCAGGACGAAGATGGCGCTGATGCAGATGGCGATCCCCTGGATCAACGGAAAGTCACGCTGCAGGACGGCATTGATGGTGAGTAGCCCCAGGCCCGGATAATCGAAAATGTACTCGACCACCAAAACGCCGCCAAGCAGCGTGCCGAGCTGGATGCCGAAGAGGTTCATGACCGGCACCGAGGCGTTGCGCAGGGCGTGTGCGGTGACGATGCGCCAGGCCGGCAAGCCGCGAATCGGCGCGATCGTGATGAACTCTTCCTGCATCACCTGCGTCAGGGAGACCGTCAGGGTCCTGATCACGAAGGGCGCGATCTCGATCGCCAGCACCAGGGCCGGAAGCACCGTGTAGATGAAGCCCTTGTAGCCGATCGACGGCAGCCAGCCGAGCTGCACGGAGAACAGCAAGGTCAGGACGATGCCCAGCCAGAAATTGGGCACCGAGACGAAGATCGAGCCCGAGAAGAAGGCGAGCCTGTCCTGCCAGCGGCCGGGGTTGAGCCCGCCGGCGATGCCGAGCGGTAGGGATATGATCAGGCAGAAGACGATCGCCAGGGCCGCGAGTTGCAGCGTCAGCGGCAGATGGTCGACGATGAGGTCCAGGACGGCGGCCCGCTCGCCCCGCGTCGGATCGTCATAGGCGCTGCCGCCGAAACTCGCGCCGCTTTTCGGTCGGATGAAGGAGTTGCCCAGGTCGCCCTGAACGAGGCCGCCCAGATAGCGGACGAACTGTAAAGGAATGGGGGTGTTCAATCCCAATTCCTCGGCCTTCTCGGCGACGACCTCATCCGGGGCCATGCCGCCGACGATCAGCCGCGCCGGGTCGCCCGGCACGACCCGCAGCAGCGTGAAGATCAGGAAGCTGACCAGGAAGATGATCACGATCCCCTGGAGCAGCCGCCGCGCAAGAAAGCCTAGGACGAACACCTCATGACCTCATCGAGGAGCGGGGCCCTCCCGGCGCCGCAAGGGAAAACTTGCGGAGGCCGGGAGGGCCGGGCGTCTTACGCGAAATCCGCACTGTTCGCGTCCATCATACCGTTAGGATAGACGTAGAGATTCTTCAGGTCCTCGCGCATCGCATGGATGAAGACCGAGGTGAAGAGCGAGAAGGCCGGCGTGCGCTCGGCCAGCAGCGGCATGACCTCTTCTTGAATCACCCGCTTGCGTTCCGCCGGATCGACGCTGTTCCGCTCCTTGTCCAGCACAGCGTCGATATCCGGGTCTTCGATCCCGCTGATGCGCTTCGACGAGGAATGGAAATGGGTGCGCAGCACCAGATCGGGCTCCGGCGAGCCGGTCGACCAACCGCAGTCGATCATATGGCCGGGGCCGCCGCCGGGCCGATCATAGAGGCGCTCGTTCCAGGCCGCGACCTCCATCACGTTGAGCGTCACCGGGAAGCCCTGCTCCTGCAGCATCGCGGTAATGACTTCGCCGTACTCCTTGGTCTTGGGATAGAAGCCGACGGAGGTGATGTACTCCAGCTCCGGCAGTCCCTCGCCGTTGGGGAAGCCGGCCTCGGCCAGGAAGCTCTGGCACTTGCCGGGGTCGTACTGCGGATAGTTCGGCGTATCGACGTAGCCGAACTTGACCGGCGAGATGTAGGCGTTCGAGGCATGGCCGGAAACGCCGAGGACATCCAGAATCACCGAGCGGTCGATCGCATGGCAGGCCGCGCGCCGCAGACGCCAGTCGTTGAAGGGCGGCTTCGAGCAGCGGAACCAGAGGTACTTGTTCTCGACGGAGATCGCCTTGTTCAGCGCGTAGCCGCCCTTTGCCTCGATCGTCTCGACCTGCTCGGCCTCCAGACGCTCGATGATGTCGGCTTCTCCGGAGAGCAACGCCAGGGTCCGGGTCGTGGCATCGCCGACGAAGCTGAAGTTGATACCGGGAATCTTGGGCTTGCCCAGGTAGAAGCCGTCGAAGGCCTCAAGCACGGTGGTGTTGCCTTCCTGTCGGACGAATTTGAAGGCGCCGGTGCCGTTCGGGCGCGCCGAGAGCGCCGTACCATCGGCGATGTCCTTGGCCGACATGATCGGCAGAAAGGCCGAAAGGAACCAGAAGAGGCTTGCCGGATAGCCGTACTCGTCGGTCTTCACCTGGACCGTGAGGTCGTCGATGATATCGACCTTGCAGGGCCCCGGATACCACTGGGCCGGCCGGTCCGGCTGCGAGGCGTATTCGTAGGTCGCCTTGACGTCCTCGGCGGAAAAGGCCTTGCCGTCGTGGAACGTCACGCCGTCGCGCAGCTTGAACTCGATCGTGTGCTGATCGACGATCTTCATCTCGGTCGCCAGTTCCATGACCAACTCGTCCGGGTTTTCCGGACGCATGGGCGCGCGTGTCAGATAACCGAAGACAAAGCTCTCGAGGTTGATCTGGGCGAGCGTCGTGTGCGAAGAGGGGTCCCAGTTTCCGGTCAGGTTCTCCGCCGACAGAAAGGTCAGGGGCCGGCTTGCAGCCAGCGCCTCGCTCACCAGGAACTTCGTGTTGAGGGCCGGCAGCCCGGCTGCGAGACCCGCCATGGCGGACGCGCGCAGCATGCTACGTCTATCCAGCTTCATCTCTCTGCCTCCATTTTATTGAAATCTTCAGGGGATTTGCCGCGCCCTGCCAGCAAGCGACCGTCCTCGGCGTCAGCGGCAAGTTGACAGGGGAAAGTCGCTTCGAGGGCGCGGCAAAAGGACAAGACATCCAGGTCGGCGTGGCGCCGGCCGACGACCTGCAGGCCTATGGGCAAGCCGGACGAGGAGAAGCCGACCGGCAAGGACGCCGCAGGATTGCCGCTCAAGTTGAAGGGGTAGGTAAACGGCGTCCAGGACGTCCAACGCAGCACCTCCGATCCGCCGGCGCAGTCCGGGGGCGCTTCCAATTCCGCGGCGAAGGGCAAGATGGGAACCGTCGGTAAAAGCAGCAGGTCGTAGTCCTCGAAAAAGCCATGAACGCTTGCCGCGAACTGCGCGCGGGCCTTCATGGCGTCGAGATAGTCGGCCAGGCTGTAATCCCGCGAGGCCTCTATCAGCGCCTGAAAGCCGCTGCCGAAGTCCCCGCCGGCATTCGCGTCGGCATTCGACCCTGGCCGGCCATAAGCCTGGCCGCGCCCGGCGACCCAGAGCGTCTCGAAAATGCGGATCGGATCTTGCCAACCGGGTTCGACCTCGACCGGAGTGCTGCCGATTGCATCGCCGATCGTCTCCACGCTGTCGGCGATAACGCGGTCGACCTCCGGATCGACCTCGACTCCGAACAAGCTGGCCGCATAGGCGATCTTCAGGCCGGCCGGATCGACCCTGTCCCCAAGGTAGTCGAGACCATCGTCGGGCAGCGCGTTGTGATCGCGCGGATCGGGGCCTTTCAGCAGGTTGAACAGCAAGGCGCTGTCTTCGGCGGTGCGGGTCATGGGCCCGGCGTGAGACAGCATCTCGGTCGCACTCCAGGGATAGGTCGGAATGCGCGCCAGGCTGCCCTTCATGGCGAAGACGCCGCAGAACGAGGCGGGAATGCGCACCGACCCGCCACCGTCCGAGCCCAAGGCGCAAGGCACCATGCCGGCGGCGATGGCCGCGGCCGAGCCGCTGCTCGAGCCGCCGCTCGTCAGCCTCGTGTTCCAGGGATTGCGCGTTGGGCCGTAGAGCTCCGACACGCTGGAGCCCGACCAGCCGAGCTCCGTGGTGGTCGTCTTACCGACGATGATGGCGCCGGCCGCCTCGACGCGCTCGACGATCGGCGCGCTGCGGTCCGGAACGAAGTCGCGGAAGGCGGCGGAGCCGCGCGCGGTGCGTCGGCCCTCGGTCAGGAAGAGATCCTTGACGCCTATCGGAACCCCGTGCAGTGGGCCCCGCCACCGTCCCGCCGCGGCGTCCCGATCGCAGGCCCGGGCAGCCGCGAGCGCTTCCTCGCCGTAGACATCCGAGAAGGCATTTACTGACTGATTTTTGGCTTTTATGGCTTCCAAGGACCGGCCGACAAGCTCCTCGGCCGTCAGGCGCATGGAGCGAATTTTCCTAGCTATCTGCGCCAATCCCGGGAACATGACCGGCTTGTCCTTGATGTGGCTTATATGGAGCTTGTGGGTTTAGCGGATTGAGGCATGCATTGTCAATTTGGATTTTTGGATTTCGTTGATTTTCGTGGATTTCACGGCAGCCGGCCGCCATGGCCCCATACCGGCTACGTGCCGGCGACCGACGCGCTCAAAGTACCGAAGTGATTGGAAAAGCGCTCGATAGGGGGTTTATGGCGCCAGTCGGTGGGAGAAGGCGGCACTGGCCGCCTCGGCCGAGATATCCTCCTGGCTCTTTCTTACAGCGACATCGGCGGCGGCTTGATGGCGGGGCTCTGCATCGCCTCCATCGGTGTTATCTCCGACCGCCCAATCGAACGCTGGAGCGAGCAGCGGAAGCTCGCGCTCGGCATCGCCTAGCTGCCGAAACGCTGGTACGGCATAGCCTCAACTTATCGTAGCATGGAAGCCGTCGACCGGCCTCAGGGTCGAGCGGCCCCCTACAGCCGCACGTTCGGCGTCTGGTAGACGCCGGCCGAGGACAGACCGAGCTGGTCGAGAATGATGGCCGATACGACCGCGAGGACGATGGCAGCGGCGCAGCCGGCAAGAAAGGCTTTCATGGCGTATCTCCTGTCAAACGCGGCACCGCTTGTGCTAGCGGAGCTCTCCCCCATCCGCGTTGGTGATTTCCTTCAGGTAGGCGATCAGGTCGGCGCGGTCGCGCGGATCCGGCATGCGCTGCAGCGGCATCTTTGAACCGGGCGTAAACTCATCCGGCCCTTCGGCAAACAGCGAGTCGATGGTCTCCTCGGTCCACACCAAGCCGCTGCGGCGCAGGGCATCCGAATACTTGTAGCCGGCGACGCTGCCGGCGCGGCGCCCGAACACGCCGAAGAGGGTCGGCCCGGCCCGGTTCCCGCCGTCGGCCGTCACGGTATGGCAGATGGCGCACTTGCGGAACAGCTGCGCGCCGCGGCTCTGCGGCGCCTCGGCCACAAGATAGCCGGAGCCGGCGGCCGTGCCGTGATTGCCGATCTCGGCGCCGGTAGACAAATCCCAGATGCGCACGACCTCGTCCGAACCGGCCGAAAGCAAGCGCACACCATCGGGCGTAAAGGCGAGCGACCAGATCGGCTGGTTGTGGCCGTGCAGTTCGCTCACCAGGGCGTCCTGCTCCAGCGCATCCTGGTCCAGGTTCCACAGGCGGATCACCTGGTCGATCCCTGCGGAGGCGCCAAGCTGGCCGTCCGGCGAAAAGGCCACCGCCATGACCGGGCCGTCGTGCCCGATAAAGGCGCGGACTTCTTCGCCGCTTTCCAGATCCCAGAGGCGCAGGCTTTCGTCGACGCTGGCAGAAAGAGCCCGGCGACCGTCTGCGCTGACGGCGAGCGAGGTGATGCCGAAGCTGTGCCCTTCGAAGCTACGGAGGAGCGCACCGTCTTCGAGGCGCCAAAGCTTCAAGGTCGCATCGTAGCCACCGCTCAGCAGGCGCTTGCCGTCGGGCAGAAACACCACCGCATTGACGTTGCTTCTGTGCCCTTCGAGGCGACCGACTTCCTCACGTGCTTCCAGGTCCCAGATGCGGATCGTCTTGTCCCAGCCGGCCGAGGCCGCCATCCGCCCGTCCGGCGAGACGGCGACGTTCGCGACCTTGCCCTGGTGCCCCTCGAAGGTGTGCAGGAGCGTGCCGCTCTCGACTTCCCAGAGCCGCACTGTGCCGTCGTCGCTGCCGGATACGGCGCGCGCGCCGTCGGGCAGGAAGGCGACGCTGTTGACCGAGCCCTCGTGCTCGTTGAAGTCGCGCACCTCCGTCTGCGCGTTCACGTCCCAGAGAATCAAACGATAGTCGAAGCTGGCCGAGAGCGCGTGCCGGCCGTCCGGCGAGACGGCGACGCCCTTCACGAAGCCGCCGTGCCCGGACAGCTCCGCCTTTGCGTCGGGCCCGCCTTGACCCAGCAAAACCAACGCCGCACAGAGCGGCGACAGAATAGAAAAGAACTGGCGAATCATAGCCCTAACACTAGCAAACAAACCGCCAACGCGAAACGCCCGCCCGCTTCCCCATAGCGGCTAGCGGACCTGAAAAGGCTCGTTCTTAACCGAGCGACCGAAGGCATCGACCAAAGGCTTGACCATCGCCCTGGCCAGCCGCCGCTCATCCGAAATCACCAACGCGGAAAAGGCATCGCCCTGCCAGAGCACCTGGCCGCTACTGCGGTCGCGCAGCAGAGCGTTGATGTGCATCTGCGCATGACGGCCGCTGCCGGCCTGCGGTTGAATGCCGCCCAGCACCGAATCCTGGGTTGAGGACCAGACGTTGAGCTCCACGTCGACGCCGACATCGGAGCCGCGGGTGCCGCGATCCTGCTCGGTGCTGGCGCCGATCCGGCCGAGCGATCCCGATTTCCGCCGCAGATCGCCTTGGATCACCTCCGACGTAAATGACAGCTCCAAAGGCGCCTCTTCGGCAACCAGGTAGCCCGATTTTTCCAGCTCTTTGACAAAGCGTGCCTGGATCTCAAGGTTGGTGTCCGTATCGTCGAAGGTGGCGACTTCGATTGGCAGGCCAACAGGCAGGTCGTGATACAGCACACTGGAGACCGAGCCAGGCGCCCCGGCCGTCTGCGCCATCTGCCCAGCCTGGATCACCTGCGGCTCTTCCGCCGCGGCAGCCCAGCCTAGTGACAACACCAGCGCAACGAGCCACGTCGCGCCCCAATGGCCTGACGTGCAGCCTGACCGAATCCCTAGCAAGTCTCGCATCCGTTGTTCCCGCGCGCCTCGATCGCCACAGATCAAAAATCTTACCTTGGCGTTCCTAAGCAGCAGTTCCGGGTCGATGAACCGAACCGCCCAACACCGGAGCCGGCGAGTTTTCCATATTTTGACGCCCGGATCGACCTCGCGGGTGACAAAAACAAAACAACTGGCTCAGCGCCAGATCACTCAGCGCCAAGTCACTCAGCGCCATGTCCGGCCGCGCGCCGCATCGGGCCGTATGCCAACTTTGTCGTCGCCAGACAGGGCGCCTGGAAGATCGTAGCCGCTAGACCGATGGCGGAAGGCAGGCACCAACTCGCCACTCTCCCGGTCGACAGCAAGCGTGGTCACCTGGAAGGCGTCATTGCGCGTGCCGCCGCGCTGCATGACGGTGACCAGCCAGACCGCGCGGCCATCGATCTCGCCGGCACGCACGCGCAGTACCTGAACGTCGAAGCGCTCGCTGATTGACCGGGCCGCCTCCTCCTCGCCGACCGCGGCGGCCGCCTCCGGAGATGACAGCAAGGGAAGGATCGCGACGGAGAGAGCTACCATGAGGCGATGGATCATCGGCGCCATCTCCCTTCCGCCCCGCTCGGCTATTCGGCGGGGTGGGCCGAACCGCCGTGCGTATCGGGCAAAGGCTCACCCTTGACCTCGGCGACCCAGACATTGTGGTGCTCGCGCGCCCAATTTTCGTCGACCTGGCCGGAGCCCATGGCCGCGAAGGCCCCTTCCATGCCGAGCGAGCCGATATAGATGTGCCCGATGATGATGCCGATCATCACAAGGGCGACAATGGCGTGCCAAAGCTGGGAAAGCTGCATCTCCTCCATGGCGCTGAGGCCGGTCGGCAGAGAGAAGCCGATGGCGTTCAGGGCCGAGAAGGTGGGGTCCCAGAAAGCGAAGGAGAAGGGGAACAGCAGCGCAATCCCCGTCAGGCCGAGCGACAGGCCGCTCAAAACGACGGACCAGAAGATCACCTTCTGCCCGGCATTGAACTTCTTCGACGGCGGATGGACGCCCTTGACGAAGAGCCCGCCGCCCTTCGCGATCCAAGTCATGTCATAGCGGTTCGGCAGGTTGTGCCGGACCCAAAGGACGATCATCAACACGACGCCGAGCATGAAGGGAAAGGCCAGGTAGTTGTGCGCATATTTGCCGCCCATGGTGATCGCGGCAAAGATATCCGGCCCGAGCAGCGGCAGCAGGAGGTGCCTACCGTACAGCAGGTTGAGCCCGGACAGCGCGAGAATCACGAAACAGACAGCGGTCAGCCAATGGGTGAATCGTTCGAAGCCGTTGAAGCGCTCGATGGTGCTGCCGCTCGGCCCGGCGTCGATCTTGATGCGACCGCGGAGCAGGAAGAACAGGGCCACCAGGCCGATGAACCCGAGCACGATCCAGGCCCCATAGACGGTGAGCGGGCCGTTGCGCATGGCGCGCCAGTTGTCTCCCTCGGACTGGATCAGCACGCCAGCCTGCTTGTTGGGAATTGACACGTTGCCCTGCGCACCGTGGCGCAGCGCGCGCCAGATCTCGGCATCGCTGTTGCTGCCCAGCGACGAGCCGGGAACAGTGCCCCCGATCGGGCTCTCGGGCGCCACCTGACGCCCTTCAGTCTGCGCCGACACCCTATCGGCGGCAAACATCGCGATGGCGAACGCCAGGCCGAGGGATAGGCCGAGCGTCGTCAGGACGCGCGACCACCGGGTCTTGCTGGCATCAATCATCGTGCTCGTCTCCACATCATCTATCGCTGGCCATGCCTAGGCGGTCGTCCCGGGCTTCCGGGTCGCGAGCCGCAGGAAGAAGCCGGCCCTTGGCCGAACCGCAAACTATTCGCCGGCCTGCTGCTTGGCGCGCAGGCGCAGCTCATCGAGCTGTTCCTCGCTGAGCGCGGTATCCGGCTTGCCGAGATAGGTGCCCTTCTCGTAGCGCAGAATTCTGCCCTGCTCGTCCTCGTCGCAGGCCGCCAGCGCCAGAGCGGCACCAACAACTGCCAAGAGCGTTAGGACACGGGTCTTGTGCCACATCGATCGTCTAATCCTGTTGTGCGCCGAGGCCTTCTTGCGCGTTTTCAAACGGCGCGACTCTTACGTCCATCCGTGAGTCTAAACGCGCGGCCGAGGGGTACAAGCCTTCACTCGGGCTATTATCCCGAGGCGCAATTGCCGGTGAGGTTGCATGTCCCTTTTGTAAAAGGAGGGGCGGCCACGACAGCCGCCCCCCACTTTACATCTACATTCGGCCAAACGGCACGGGACTCAGGAGCCGGACTTCTGCTCGTAAGCCGTCCCCCAGCCCCAGGCGCCCGAACCGAAGCCGCGGGCGACCACGCGCTCGCGGTAGATGTCGGACACCGTGTCGCCGTCGCCGGCAAGCAGCGCCTTGGTCGCGCACATCTCGGCGCAAAGCGGCAGCTTGCCCTCGGCAAGACGGTTCCGTCCGTACTTGGAGAACTCCGCGGAGGAATGATCCTCCTCGGGCCCACCGGCACAGAAGGTGCACTTGTCCATCTTGCCGCGGCTGCCGAAGTTGCCCGCCTGCGGATACTGCGGAGCCCCGAAGGGACAAGCATAGAAGCAGTAGCCGCAGCCGATGCAGAGGTCCTTGGAGTGGAGCACCACCCCTTCCTCGGTCTGATAGAAGCAATCGACCGGGCAAACCGCCATGCACGGCGCATCAGAGCAGTGCATGCAGGCTACCGAGATCGAGCGCTCTCCCGGCTTGCCGTCATTGATGGTGACGACGCGCCGGCGGTTCACACCCCAGGGGACCTCGTGCTCGTTCTTGCACGCGGTGACACAGGCATTGCACTCGATGCAGCGCTCTGCGTCGCAAAGGAATTTCATACGTGCCATAGCTCAGGTCTCCTTACGCAGGCTCAATCCGACAGAGGCTGACCTTCGACTCCTGCATCTGCGTGACAGAGTCATAGCCGTAGGTCATCGCTGTGTTCGCCGCTTCACCCAGGACATAGGGATCCGCGCCGGCCGGATACTTCGAACGCCGGTCTTCGCCCTGCATGTGCCCGGCGAAGTGGAACGGCATGAAGGCCACGCCGCGGCCGACCCGCTCCGTCACCATGGCCATCACCTTGACCTTGGCACCCTCCGGCGTGTGCACCCAGACCTGCTCGCCGTCCCGAACGTTCGCCTCGTTGGCGTCGAAGGGATTGATCTCGATAAACATGTCCTGCTGCAACTCAGCCAGCCAGGGGTTGGAACGGCTCTCGTCGCCGCCGCCCTCGTATTCCACCAGACGGCCGGACGTCATGATGATCGGGAAATCACCGGTGAAGTCCTGCTTCTGGATCGACTCGTAGAGCGTCGGCAGGCGATAGGCCTGCTTGTCCGCGTAGGTCGGATAGTCGGCGACCAGTTCGCGGTCCGGCGCGTAGAGCGGCTCGCGGTGGATCGGTACCGGATCCGGGAAGTTCCACACGACGGTCCGCGCCTTGGCATTGCCGAAGGGCGCACAGCCATGCTGGATCGCGACCCTCTGGATGCCGCCCGAAAGGTCGGTCTTCCAGTTGGTCTTGTCACCGGCGACAGCTTCGATCGCTGCCCGCTCGTCGTCGGTCAGGTCGCCATCCCAGCCAAGCTCCTTGAGCATGGCCATGGTGAACTCCGGATAACCGTCCTCGATCTCGGAGCCAACCGGATAGCTGCCTTCGGCGAGCAGATTGTCGCCTTCGCGCTCCACGCCGAAACGGGCGCGGAAGCAGAGGCCGCCTTCGGCAACCGGCTTCGAGGTGTCGTAGAGGATCGGTGTTCCCGGATGCCCCATCTCCGCGGTTCCCCAGCACGGCCACGGCAGGCCGTAGTACTCGCCGTCGGCAGGTCCGCCCCGCGCCTGCAGGGTAGTCTTGTCGAAGGTGTGCTGGTTCTCCATGTGGGCCCGCAGGCGCTCCGGCGACTGGCCGGTGTAGCCGATGGTCCACATGCCGCCGTTGAACTCGCGGGTGATGTCCTCGATCAGCGGCTCGTTCTCGTTGACGGTGATGTTCTTGAACATCTCGTCGGCGAAACCGAGCTTCTGAGCCAGGAGGTACATGATCTCGTGATCGGTCTTCGATTCGAACAGCGGATCGAACACCTTCTCACGCCACTGCAGGGAGCGGTTCGAGGCCGTAACGGAACCATAGGTCTCGAACTGGGTGGCCGCCGGCAGGAGGTAAACGCCGTCGGTCCGGTCGTGCATGCTCGCCGACGCGGTCGGATAGGGATCGATCACGACCAACAGGTCGAGCTTCTCCATCGCCGCTTTCTGTTCGACACCGCGGGTCTGCGAGTTCGGCGCGTGGCCCCAGAGGACCATGGCCTTCAGGTTGTCGGGCTGGTCGATGTTCTCCTTGGCCTCGAGAACGCCATCGATCCAGCGGGACACCGGGATGCCCTTCGACTCCATCAGCTCCTGACTGGCGAAGCGGCCCTTCAGGTACTCGTAGTCGACATCCCACACGCGCGCCCAATGCTTCCACGAGCCGGTCTTGAGGCCGTAGTAGCCGGGCAGGCTGTGCGACAGCACGCACATATCCGTCGCGCCCTGCACGTTGTCATGGCCACGATAGATGTTGGCGCCGCCGCCGGCGGTGCCGATCACGCCGAGCGCCAGACCCAACGCGCAGTACGCCCGGGTGTTGTTGTTCCCGTTCGTGTGCTGCGTTCCGCCCATGCACCAGATGATGGTGAAGGGACGGTTGTTGGCCAGCGTCCGCGCGACGCGCTTGAGCTGCGAGCCCGGCGCGCCGGTGACGCGCTCGGTCTCTTCCGGGTTCCACTTGGCGACTTCGGCCCGGATCTGATCCATGCCCCAGACGCGCTGGCGGATGAACTCCTTGTCCTCCCAGCTGTTCTCGAAGACATGCCAGAGGATGCCCCAGATCAAGGCCACGTCGGTGCCCGGCCGGAAGCGGACGAACTCGTCAGCGTGCGCGGCCGTGCGCGTGAAGCGCGGGTCGCAGACGATGAAGGGCGCGTTGTTCTGCTCCTTGGCCTTCAGCATGTGCTGCAGGGCGACCGGATGGGCTTCCGCCGGATTGCCGCCGATCTCGAAAATGGCGCGCGAATTGTGGATGTCGTTGTAGGAATTCGTCATCGCGCCATAGCCCCAGGTGTTGGCAACACCTGCGACCGTCGTCGAGTGGCAGATCCGCGCCTGGTGGTCTCCGTTGTTGGAGCCCCAGAAGGCGTAGAACTTGCGGAACAGGTAGGACTGCTCGTTGTTGTACTTGGCCGAGCCAAGCCAGTAGACCGAATCGGGGCCCGAGGATTCGCGGATCTCGAGCATCTTGTCGCCGATCTCGTTGATCGCATCGTCCCAGGAGATCTTCTGCCACTTACCATCGACCAGCTTGGTCGGATGCTTCAAGCGGCGTTCGCCGTGCGCGTGCTCGCGCACCGACGCGCCCTTGGCACAGTGGGCACCGAGGTTGAAGGGGCTGTCCCAACCCGGTTCCTGACCGGTCCAGACCCCGTTTTGTACCTCAGCGACGACCGTGCAGCCGACCGAACAGTGCGTGCAGACGGATTTGACGAGGGTGATGTCACCGCCCGCTTCCGTGGCTGCAGCCGCCTTCTTGACCATTCCCGGAGCGACCGTGGCGAAAGCCGCGGCACCACCCGCAGCCAGCCCCGAGCGCCTGAGGAACGTCCGGCGATCCATTGCACTGCCGACGACGCCCGCCAACGCCTTGGACAAACGGGGGCCATTCGCAACCCCATTCGTCTTTTTGGTAAGCATTGACCTCTCCTAAATCTCGTTTTTCGTCGTTCTGGACTCTTCGGAGTCTAGAACCTGGCCAGTTCGTAGAACTTCTTCACATGGGCGGTCTCTTGATAGCCGATGCTGTTCGGCGACTTTTGGACCGGCTGCGCCTGGCTTTCGCCTGTGGCGAGCCCGACCGCAGCCGCGCCAACGGCGCCAGCCCCGAGTCCGGCCTTGCGGAAGAAGTCACGACGGCCGAGGGACGTCTCTTCCTTCTTTTTGCTCATTTGCTCACCTTTCCAGAGCCTGGTGAAGCACGATGGGTGGCTCTGCCTAGACGGGCCCACCCGGACCCCGTTTCTGATTGCTTTTGGGCGCTAGGGCCTGTTGAGATTCAGGATTCCCTTTTGGGTTTGTTTGTGATTCAAGCTCGGGATGGAACGCTTTGTGCTGACAGACGCCCAATGGGCGAAGATTGAGCCGCACTGCCTGGGCAAACCGACGG
>Ga0209458_1000102_pt1 | contig 47948 bp, 46 predicted proteins | sample WorMetLIZAISLAND_FD_187411 | JGI IMG/M metagenome (GOLD analysis project Ga0209458, IMG submission 187411) | Marine gutless worms symbiont microbial communities from Max Planck institute for Marine Microbiology, Germany - Inanidrilus manae... ...
AAAGTCCATAGTCTGGAGGACTAAAGTCCTCATCCGTGGACAAGCCACGGACTGAAAGTGAAGGGACTTAAAGTCCATAGTTTCAACTATGATGCGCTTCGCGCACTAAAGTTATTGAAGCAATGAATGTGCTTCGAAGCGGAGACTTTGCCCAGAAACTTATTTCCGAACCTGACCGGGGGGTTGCTGATACGATATTGAATCTGCCTCAAGCTATCGTTGAGCCGAAGGTCGCGAAAATTCGGGACGATCTCCAGTAATGCACAGGCTGGATCGAGATATGGCTCGAGCGCTTCGTCGGAGATAGGCCAAGACGATAGATCGTGTGTGTCCAACGGTCTACATCACCCATTCCATTGACCCGAGGTTCCCCCAAACTGGCGGAGCCGCGCATGCGATAGATCATAAAGCGGGTCGCCTACGACCCTGCCGCGATATTCTTTCTGAGATTGAGCATCGAACTTTATCCCCCCCGCCTCCAACAGGAGGGAGTCGATACCGTGACGGTCCAATTCGAGGGCGATGGACAGACCGGCCAGACCGCTTCCCATGATTGCGACGGGAAATCTCCTGCCTACAATCAGCTCTGGATCCCCAACTATCATCAGTCATCAGCCCCAAGTATCCACATGCGACGTCCGTTGCTTTCCGACATGACTACCCTGACCCGTGCTGACGTTGCCTGCGTAACCTGGGTTGCCTCACCTGATCGATAACGGCCTGCGAACAACACTATTCCTAGAAACATGAAGAATCCTCGTCGTGTCATGAGTTTCACCTTTCCCCTCTGTTACCGGGTAATTCAGAGCCGGTCCAGTCTACACGTTCGTAGCGAGAGACCAAAGAGCAAAGAAGTAAGAAGCTGTCTGGTTAAAATGGATCGTAGCGAAAATGATCCAAACTGAGGGCATTTTTTCGCGCTTTCGAGGCGAATAGCCGACCTATTTAACAAGAAAGAGCGGAAACAGGGACCAGTTTGGGACAGTTGCAGCCGATACACGTTTAGCCAGACAGCTTCTAAGTGTCAGCTCCCGGAGGATGCTCGGCTTGCCGTTGTCCGGTGCAGGTTTACATCCAGCAGCACATAATCGGGACGGGCGTCCCTTACGGTAGCCTTCATTGCTTCAATAACTTTAGTGCGCGAAGCGCATCATAGTTGAAACTATGGACTTTAAGTCCCTTCACTTTCAGTCCGTGGCTTGTCCACGGATGAGGACTTTAGTCCTCCAGACTATGGACTTTCAGTCCATAGTGCTTGATTGCCCCGAATCCAGATCCGAACGCAGGGCCGTGACGGCAAAGTCGTCGGCGAGGATCTGTTCAATCAATTCCAGGAAATCGTCATTGTCGTCGATCACCAGCAGGCTGGGTCGGTCCTCATTCGGCTTCATCGGGTCTTCCTCCTCGCCATTGTGTTCAGGACCACCGGCAGGCGAATACGGAAGCAGGTATGCCGCCAACAGATGCTGTCCACCAGCTCCAGTTCACCGCCGGGTAGTGGATAAATTATAAGTGGTGAAGCCTGCCAGCCCCTACCGCGTCGTTCCGGCGGGGATTGCCCGAATCCAGGTGCCAGGGATGGCAAAAACAGTAGGGGTTTGAATCACTCCACCGTACAACCATGACACTTAAAATCTAACCACTACCCGCGACGGATATATCCACCACCCGCCCCGCCCATTGCTCGAGCGCGTCCAGCAGATCGAGCCGCTGCGGATCTGTGGTCGATTCCGCACGGAGCTCGGTGAGGTGTTTCCGGTACGCATCCAGGGTGACGCTGCCACCGGAACCGGGACCGGTCAGGCGTTGCGCCCGGTAGGCGTCCCAGACCTCCCGCTCCTTGGGCGTGAGGGTATGCGGCCAGTTGCGGGCGCGGTAGCGTAATAGCATCTCGGGCAGGCGTGGGTCCTCGAACGCAAACCGCTCTGTTGCCAGCTCCTCGGGTCTGAGCCCACGCAGGCGCGCCATCTCCCGCCGGTCGGCGTCGGGGAAAAAACCACCGGAGTAGAGCATCAGATCCGGATCGGTCTCCGGCTCGAAGGTCGCCATCCTGTGGACCTGCTGTATCTTGTCCGCCAGTCCGGGTGCAACCTGTAGATTCTGCGCATGACGTTTGACAGTAGCGGTGTCGATCTGCCAGCGTTCGGCGGCCTCCGCCGTCAGGGTGTTCAAGGGGGCCAGGATGGGGCAGCGGTTGATGTGGACTGTCTTCAGGGGAATCCGCGCCACGCCCTCGGGCAGATCTTCGGCGCGGCTGAACAGGCGGCGATGAACCTCCTCGGGGTTCAGCTTCAGCAGCGGGTCCGGGGATTGGCGCAGATCGAAGCAGACGATGCCGTTCCGATTGACCGGGTGCCGCGCTACCGGCAGCACGGGAGCGATACAGCCCAACTCTGCCGGATAGCGGGCGGAGACATGGAGCAAGAGACCGCCCCGGTCCAGCAGCTCCGCTGCCTGGTGTTTGGAACGCAGCGACAGGGTGTAGTCGAACAGACGCGGTTGACGTGCCTTGAGCATCCGCGCCAACTCGATAGTGGCATGCACGTCCGCCAGGGCATCATGGGCACCTGTATGCTCGATGCCGTTGGCGGCGGTCAGGTGTTCGAGCGCGAAGGATGCGGTTCCATCCTCTCGCTGGGGCCATTCGATGCCCTCCGGGCGCAGGGCATGTGCGAGACGGAGGGCATCGATCAGGTCCCAGCGCGAGTTGCCGTTCTGCCACTCGCGGGCATAGGGATCAAAGAAATTGCGGTACAGAAGGTTGCGGGTAACCTCATCGTCGAAACGGATGCTGTTATAGCCCACCCCACAGGTACCGGGTTGCGCCAGCTCACGCTGGATGACGTCCGCGAACTCGGCCTCGATCAGGCCCTCGCACTCCGCCCGCTGGGGTGTGATGCCGGTGATCAGACAGGCATCGGGATCGGGAAGCAGGTCGAGCGCCGGACGGCAAAAGAGGACCAGGGGCTCACTGACCGGATTCAATGCCTCGTCGGTACGCAGGCCCGCGAACTGGGCCGGACAGTCCCGCCGCGGATCGGGGCTCCAGGTCTCATAGTCGTGCCAGTAGAAAGTATGGCTCACAAGGATGGGGAATTGGTGTCAAAACGCAGCTTGACAGTAGGCGGAGTAAGCGAGGTGTAACCTGATCGACAATCTGAATAACGTTTCTCGGTAGTGGATAAATTCTAAGTGGTGAAGTCTGCCGGCTCCGACCTCGTCATTCCGGCAGGGAGTGCTGGAATGACGGGGGTGGGGGCTGAACGGTTACCACCGTTCGAGGAGCGTTTTCCGCGTATCAGCCCTTCTCCTTGATCCGTGCCGCCTTACCGGTACGGCCGCGCAGGTAGTAGAGTTTGGCCCGTCGCACGTCGCCCCGCCGCTTGACCTGAATGCCGGCAACCGCGGGACTGTAGGTCTGAAAGACACGCTCCACCCCCTCACCGTGCGAGATCTTACGCACGGTAAAGGCCGAGTTGAGGCCCCGGTTGCGCTTGCCAATGCAGAAACCCTCAAAGGCTTGCAGACGCTCGCGATTGCCTTCCTTCACCTTGACCTGCACCACCAGGGTATCACCGGGCGCGAAGTCCGGTACATCACGGTTCATCTGTGCTCGCTCGAGCTCGTCAATGATGTTCATAGTCCTCTCGCTCTGTGCTCATTCAGTGTCCCGACGCGCCTGGATAAAATCGTTCAACAGTACCTTCTCTTCGGCACTCAATCCCCTGCGCTCCAGCAATTCCGGGCGCCGCAGCCAGGTACGCCCGAGGGCCTGTTGCAACCGCCAGCGGGCGATGGCCCGATGGTCACCGCTCAACAGCACCTGGGGCACACGCATTTCTGCAATCGTTTCGGGGCGGGTATAGTGCGGAAAATCCAGCAGACCATCGACGTAGGAGTCTGCCCGGGCCGAGTCCCCGTGTCCCAGGGTCCCCGGTAGGAGGCGAATCACCGCGTCCATGATCACCATGGCGGGCAGCTCGCCCCCGCTCACCACATAGTCGCCGATGGACCATTCCGCGTCCACATAGCGTTCCACCAGCCGTTCGTCGATCCCCTCGTAACGGCCGGTGATTAGGATCCAACCGGGTTTGGCGGCGATCTGTGCAATCGTGCCCTGAACCAGGGTGCGGCCCTGGGGCGTGACATAGGCCACCTTACTGTTCGGGGCCATGCGCTTGGCGTCCTCGATGGCCGCCTGCAGCGGCTCCACCTTCATGACCATGCCGGGCCCCCCGCCGTAGGGCCGGTCGTCCACCGTGCGGTGAGGGTCCCGCGTGTAATCCCTCGGATTCCACAGGTGCAGCTCCGCGATACCGCGCTCCAACGCGCGCCCGACGACGCCCTGCCCCGCGAGGATCGGGAACAGATCCGGGAACAGGCTGACGACATCGAAACGCACCGCCCCTATCCTCGATCCTTAAAACTCCGGGTCCCAATCGACCCGAATCCGGCCCAGATCGAGATCCACATCCTTGATGACCCGATCCCAGAGGAACGGCAACAGTCGCTCCCGCTCCCTATTCACTACCAGCACGTCGTTGGCGGTGGTAGCGAACACCCGGTCGACCCGACCGAGATGCCTACCCTCCAGAGTCTCGACGCTCAGCCCGACCAGATCGGCCCAATAAAACTCATCGGCCCCGAGCCGCGGCAGCTGATCGCGGCGGATTCTGATCTCCAGCCCCACCAAGGCAGCGGCCTGGTCCCTGTCCTCACACCCCTCCAGCCGGGCTATCAGGCCCTTGCCGTGGCGCCTACCTTCGGCCAGCTCCCGCGGTCTGCGTCCCGCACCGAGGTACCAGGGGTTATAGGTCAGGATGTTGTCGCGGGGCTCGGTCTCCGAGAAGACCTTCACCCACCCCCGCACGCCGTAAAGGCCCGAGATGCGGCCCACCACCAGCAACCTCGGCCGCGCCTGGTCCTCCATCCTGACACCAGCCGCGTCCCGTCGATCCGGGTCAGGCAGCGGCAGATTCCTCAGCCTCGGCAGGCTCGGCGGTGGACGGCATCGGTGTCACGACGACCTCATCGGGCTCGGTGGCCGATTCCTTCAGCAACTTGGCAACGCGCTCGGACGGCTGGGCCCCCCGGCCGATCCAATATTCGGCGCGCGCCCGATCGAGCCGCAGCCGCACCTCGCCGCCGGTAGCGATCGGGTTGAAAAAGCCGATACGATCGATGTAGCGACCGTCATCACGCTTCAGGCGCCCGTCGGCAACGACGATTTGATAGAAGGGGCGTTTCTTGACGCCACCCCGGGACAAGCGAATCGATACCATGTTCAGCCCTGATCCAAACCAACCACGTGCAGTGTATGCGAACTATTAATTATACATGAATCAAAGCCGAAGAATACAAGCGGAGTCTTGTCCAACATGAAATGAGTCTGACGAACAACCGGATGCATTTGCTTGGGCCATCAGCGACAATGAGGCGACCCAACCGATCGACGAGGCCAAACCTCAACCCTTCGAGACCAGCTCCGAGCAGGATCCTTAAGGCCGTCTGAGCAGTAACCTCGGACTCACCTGTCCCGAAACGCGTCGAGACTCGTTTAAAGGATTGGATAAAGATCAGGCGTTGTGCGGCGGTAACGGTGGATACCATGCGGGTACTGGGTATCGAGACCTCTTGTGACGAGACGGGCGTGGGCGTCTTCGACGGCGACCGTGGTCTGCTCGCCCACGCCGTCTACAGCCAGGTGGAGATCCACGCCGAATACGGCGGTGTGGTGCCGGAGCTCGCTTCCCGCGACCATGTGCGCAAGACCCTGCCATTGATCCGGCAGGTCTTGAGTGAGGCCGGGCTGCCCAAGGAGTCTATCGACGGCGTGGCCTTTACCGCGGGCCCCGGCCTGATCGGCGCCCTGCTGGTGGGGGCCGCCGCTGGCCGCGCCCTGGCCTGGGCCTGGGGTGTGCCTGCGGTCGGCGTCCACCATATGGAGGGCCATTTGCTCGCCCCCATGCTGGAATCGCCGGCGCCCGACTTTCCCTTTGTCGCCCTGTTGGTGTCCGGTGGTCATACCCAGCTCGTGGAGGCCACGGCGGTCGGCTGCTACCGCCTGCTCGGGGAGTCCCTGGACGACGCTGCCGGGGAGGCCTTCGACAAGACCGCCAAGATCCTCGGCCTGCCCTATCCCGGCGGTCCTGCCCTGGCGCAGCTGGCGGAGCAGGGGGACCCGCAGCGTTACCGGTTCCCGCGGCCCATGACCGATCGGCCAGGACTGGATTTCAGCTTCAGCGGGCTCAAGACCTTTACCCTGAATACCTTGCAGCGGGAGACGGCGCGGACCGACGACCTGGCACAGACCCGGGCCGACATCGCCCGGGCCTTCGAGGAGGCGGTGGTGGATACCCTGGTCATCAAGTGCCGCCGCGCCCTGCGCCAGTGCGCGAGCAGACGCCTGGTGGTGGCCGGCGGCGTAGGCGCGAATCGACGCCTGCGGGTGCGGATGGACGCCATGGTGGCCCAGGAGAACGGTGAGGTCTTCTATCCGCGACCGGAATTCTGTACCGACAATGGGGCCATGATCGCCTACGCCGGTTGGCAACGGCTGCGGGCCGGTCAGGCCGAACCCCTGGCCTTCAAGCCCAAAGCGCGGTGGCTCATGGAGGAGCTGCCCCCGGTTTGAGAGGCTGTTTGGTTAATCGGTGAGCTTGGATTCGGCAGCGGACATCAGGTTGCGGATGTTACTGCGGTGACGCCAGAACAGGATCAAGCTGATGAGTACCTGCATCCAGATCAGGATGGGCTCCGGCCGGAAGATCCAGACCACGACCGGCGCCAGGACCATGCAGACCAAGGCGGAGATCGAGGAGATCTTGAGCAACCTGGCGACCACCAACCAGATGACGGCCACTGTCAGCCCGATGGGCCAGTAGAGGCCGAATTGCACCCCCAGCGCCGTCGCGACCCCCTTCCCACCCCGAAACTCGAAGAATACCGGATACAGGTGGCCGAGGAAGACCGCCAATCCCGTTGCCGCCAGTACCGCCGGACCCGCATCGAGCAGCTGGCCGACCAGCATCGGCAACAGTCCCTTGAGGCCGTCACCCAGGAGGGTGATGGCCCCGGCCTTCTTCCCGCCGATGCGCAGCACATTGGTCGCGCCGGGGTTGCTCGAGCCTTGGGTGCGCGGGTCTGGCAGGCCCATCAACCGACACACGATGATGGCGCTGGAAACAGAGCCCAGCAGATAGGCACCGATGACGAGGGGCAGGTTTGCAACCATGACACCATATTGGAGTCCCAATCCGGGCACGGGTCAAGCCGCCGGTACAGAGTTATCAGGGGACAGTTGTCAGTTGCCCCTGCCAACTGAACTGCCCCCTGACAACTGATAACTGCCCCCTGACAGATAGCCCTGATTGGTGGGCCTGGTCCTCGGGATGTTAGCATCTTGGGATATCCTCAGCCGAGCATCGGAATACCCCGAACGGTAATATACCGATGAGTCTCTCATGCATTCGTGTCGAGCACTTCACGGCATTCGATACCCTTGACGTTAATTTTTCGCCCGGGGTCAACGTCCTGGTCGGGGCGAATGCAACAGGCAAGACTCACTTGATGAAGATTGCCTATGCCGCCTGCGATATCACCAAGGCCCGGCTGGACTTCGCCGAGAAGCTGATGCGTGTCTTTCTTCCGTCCGGTCATACCCTGGGACGTTTGGTGAAACGCCAGCGGGGGAGCGCTCGAGGCACGGCGGAGGTTTCTCGGGGCGGGCGCAAGTTGCAGGTATCTTTCACCAATCATGCGAAGGCACTGGAGTCTGCGACAGTAACGGGCGTCAAGCACTGGGGGACAGAACCGATCGAGTGTGTTTACATCCCGGTCAAGGAGATGCTGTCCAATGCGCCGGGGTTTCGGTCACTCTACACACAACGAGAAGTCCACTCCGAAGAGATCTACGCGGATATCCTGGATCGCGCCTATCGACCGGCCCTGCGTGGCCCGATAGACGACCAGCGCAAGCAATTACTCACCGCGATTCAGCGCGCCATGGAGGGCAAGGTGGTGCTCAAGGAAGAAGAATTTTTCCTGCGCAATAAACAGGGAAATCTGGAATTCACTCTGCTTGCAGAGGGCATGCGAAAGCTCGGTCTCCTGTGGCTGTTGATTCAAAACGGAACCCTGCTGGGCGGCTCCGTGCTGTTTTGGGATGAACCGGAGACGAATCTCAATCCCAAACAGTTCGGTGCACTGATTGAAATCCTCCTCGAGTTACAGCGTATCGGGGTCCAGGTATTCCTGGCGACCCACGATTATGTCATTCTCAAGGAACTGGATCTTCGGCGACGAAAGAGGGATCGGATCCTGTTCCATGTGTTGTACCGGGACGAAAATTCGGGTGAGATCGATTGTCGCAGCACGTCTGCGTTCCTGGGCATCCATCCGAACGCAATCGCCGAGACCTTCGCCGATCTCTATGACCGCGAGGTCTAGCGTAGTCTCGGAGGTATGATCCGGTGACCACCCTCCGGGAGCGGAACATCGAGATCGAGATCCCGGATGCCCTCAGCGGGCGTAAGTTCGACGACTGGACGCATGGTCTTTCGCATTGCATGAAGGCGGTGGACTTCATCATCGAGCTGACCGACCGTATCCTGTTCATCGAAATCAAGGATCCGCCCGATCCTGCGTCCTTACCACCTAACGCCAAAGGCGATTATGTCGAAAAATTCCTTAGCGGTGAGGAGGATGTCGATTTCTATCGGAAATATCGGGGCTCATTCCTCTACGAATGGGCGGCCAAACGGACCCAGAAGCCGATCTTTTATCTGATCCTGGTAGCCTTCGCACGTTTGACCGAGGTGGATCTTCTTGCCCGAACCGAGGTGCTCAAGCGTAAACTGCCTGTGGCGGATGCGGTGCCGGAAACAGCAGGTTGGCAGGATTCCTTCGTCGCCGGCTGCGCTGTGTTCAACCTTGATACCTGGAAGCAGGTGTTCCCGACATATTCCGCCCGGCGCATTTCAGCATAGGGCCGGGAGTGACATCTGCACTTGTCAGGCGATGAAGCCGTTGTGACCGGAGAAATCATAAAGAGGAACTCACATGGAAATCATCTTCCTGCACGGGTTGCGCATCGAGACCGTCATCGGCATCCATGACTGGGAGAAGGAGATCAAGCAGCCAGTCATCCTGGATCTGGAGATGAGTACGGACGTGGCCAGGGCCACGGCCAGCGATCGCATTGAGGACGCGCTCGACTATACGGCCGTCTCCAAGCGCCTGAAGCAGTTCGTCGGCGAGAGTCGGGTCGAGCTGGTGGAGACCCTGGCGGAGCGCTGTGCCGAGATCATCCGTGACGAGTTCGGGGTGCGCTGGGTCCGACTCAGACTCAACAAGATCGGCGCCGTCTCCGATGCCACGGACGTCGGCGTCGTCATCGAGCGCGGGGAGCGCGATTGAATTTTTTCCTGCGACACCTATCTGCCCTACGCCAACGCCTACGCCATGCGCGAAGCCGCGCAGTGCCATTACGGCGCCGAAGATATCCTGGTCTACTTCGATGCCCAACGGCTCCGGGTCCACCGCCTCGGTTGCTCCTCCCTGATCGCCGATCCGAACGCGGGAATCTTCCATGCGGATATGGATGACGATAACAAGGCCGCCTACCACATGCAGGCCATGGAACTGATACCCCGCCTGCATGAGCGGGGGCTCCCGGTCTTCCTCCATTGCGCGCGCAAGGAATGCCGATCCTATGCCACGTTGATGCTGGGGCTCGGGGTCGGCTATATTCGGATTCACGCGCCCCATATCGCGGTGCGCCTGATGAAATGAGATGCTAGGCAACGGCAGTCGATCGCAATGTCACACGGACAGCCGGTCGCTCTCGAGCGCGAACGGACTTACTGTCGTACCTCACCCTACTACGTCGCACGGTGCACGCAGCCGGGGCGGCAACTGACTGCCGATGGTACGTTGCTGGATCAGTATCGGCAGTAACCAGGATCGGGAACGCTGTATCCGGGGTGCGGTGCACGCCCTGCGCACACGCTTCGGCAAGCTGATCCTGTCTTCCGTCTATGAAAGCGAGGCGGTCGGCTTCGACGGCCAACCCTTCCTCAATCTGGTCGCCGGATTCGATTCCGATGAGCCGGTAAGCAGGCTCCTCGCCGCCCTGCGCACTATCGAGGACGGCTTCGGGCGCATCCGCGGCCCGAACAAGTTCGCGCCCCGCACCCTGGACCTGGATCTGTTGACCTACGGGGACCTCACCGGAACGGTCGACGGCTGTACCCTGCCCCGGGACGAGATTCTACGTCACGCCTTCGTACTGGGCCCCTTAGCGGAAGTGGCCGCTCAGGAACGCCATCCGGCCAATGGCCGTTGCTATGGAGAGCTCTGGCGGGCCTTTGAAAAATCCGCGCCGCCTCTGCGACCGATCGCCTTTGAGCTTTGATTTACTGTTGGAGCGTCCTGCCGCCGTCGACCGTGATAATCTGGCCGGTGATGTAATCGGCGTCGCGCACCAGAAATATCAGGGCTCGGGCGATATCCATGGGCGTACCGGCACGCTCAAGGGCCGTGCGTGCGAGTATCTCTTGTTTGACGCCCTCGTCTGGCGTCTGTTCGGGCCACAGGACCGCCCCCGGAGCGATGCCGTTGACCCGTACCTGTGGCCCCAGCTCCCGCGCCAGGGCCTTCACCATCATGGCGTTACCCGCCTTGGCAATGGAATAGATGGGATAGTCCTTCAAGGGCCGCTCAGCGTGGATATCCACCAGATTGACCACACAACCGGACGCGGCGCGCAGCAAAGGCGCAGCCGCCTTGGTCAGGAAGAAGGGCCCCTTGAGATTAGAGCCCATGAGGTCCTCCCACTGTTCTTCGCCGGCGTCGTCGAAGGGCGTCGGGTAGAAGCCAGATGCGTTGTTGACCAGCACGTCCAGTCTGCCTCGGAAGGCGCGGATGCGCTCGATCAGGCCAGGAAATTCATGACAGCGATTGAGATCGGCTCGGTGCAGTAGCACGGAATCGGGTCGAGACAGCGCCAGCTCGGCCGCGAGGGTTCGGGCGGCGACCTCCGAGCCCCGGTAGTGGAGGACTATGTCCATGCCCTGTCCGTGCAGGCAGCGGGCGATCTGGGCACCGATGCGGTGGGCAGCGCCGGTGACCAATGCAACCTTTCCCAAGCGTGTTTCTGCGTTTTGCGTCACTTGGAGTATCCTGAATTATTTGGCGTTGTCCGGGGAAAAGATCCCTCCTGCGTCGGGACAAGCGTGTTGCGTTCAACGCACAACGGCTCGCTGATCGACGGCCAGGTCCATGCCAGCGTCTCAACGCAACCTACACCTATATTACCGCCCGCGCTGCTGGCCCGCGCGGACCTCGCTTTGGGTGTAACCGAGTAGGTTTGGGTAAAGCTGTAGGATAATGGTATGGACCCATCCCCCTTCACGATCGGCGTCAAGTGCGCCACGATGGCAAGCGAATTACAGCCATCGAAAGAAGCGGGGGGGTCCGACATGAATGGTAGCAAGACGGTGGTCCGTATGGGGATCGATATCGGCAAGACCAGCTTCCACCGATGGGGAGTCAACGAGCAGGACGAACGGGTGGTGAAAAAGCAGGTACGGCGGAGTGCCCTGTTGCGGGAAGTGGCGAACTTACCGAGCTGTCTGATTGGGATGGAAGCGTGCGGGGGCGCCCACCATTGGGCCCGCGAGTTCCGTCAGCACGGCCACGAAGTGCGGCTGATGGCACCGCAGTTCGTGACGGGTTACGTCATGGTGACACGGATGCGGAAGCGATTTGCGAGGCCATGGGACGAGCGAGCATGCGCTTTGTTGCGGTCAAGCCGGTTGAGCAGCAAGACGTGCAGGCGTTACACCGGATTCGTCAGGCGGCGGTGAAGGGGCGCATGGCATTGGTCAACCAGATGTGTGGGTTGTTGGGCGAGTCTGGTGTGGTGGTGCCCAAGGGAGTCGGCCAGATGCGGCAGGCGGTGGCGGCGATTCTGGAGGCGGGCGAGAACCGCTTGTCGGCGCTGATGCGCTCGCGGTTGGCCCAGCTCGACGAGCAACTACGGGAGCTGGATGCGCGCATTCGGGGCGACGAGGCCCAGCTTAACGCGGTGTTCAAGCAGCAGGAGGTATGCCAACGCCTGGCGGCGGTCGAAGGCATCGCTCCGTTGACCACCACCGCGGTGGTCGGCACCTTCGGTGATGGGCGCCAGTTCCCCAACGGGCGACAATTCGCGGCGGCCCTCGGACTAGTGCTGCGCCAGCACGGGACCGGCGGGAAGGTGCACCTGCTGGGGATCAGCAAACACGGTGATCGGTATCTGCGTTCCTTACGGGTCCACGGCGCGCGTTCAGTGGTTTGGGCGGTGTTGAGCCAAGACAAACCAGACGCGCGCAGTTGCTGGATACGGCGGGTTGTCCAGGAGCGCGGCTTCAACCGGGCGGCGGTGGCCGTTGCGAACCAGAATGCCCGTATCATCTGGGCCTTGTTGACACGCCAGGAGATGTACCGGTTCGCCACATCAACCTGATCCGCCCGGATACGGCGTCGGCACGCTCAACCATAACCTCTTGAGGAGGACTTCACCAACGGTTGCGTCGGTAGCACACACACGATGGCAAGACCGGTCACACCAGCACCTTTCAAACCTGTTCAACCGTGAGACCTCCGAGGCCGATCGGATGTTCCAGGCGAGGTGCGCGAATTTTCCATTGAGGCCCTGGGCGTTCGAACGCCCAACCAGAGGCCGGATAGATGACAGCAACCTTTTTTCTTCGCCATATCGTGCGGGTTTTACCTTGCAAACGGGATGGGTCCATATAGGATGGGTCCATATATGCGGTGAGCACCAGGGATGGCGTTCACCGCATCCTACGGGTGCATGAGCCGGATCTGGTCGTTAGCAGTAAGGATGTGATCGGTAGTTTCGGCGATGCCTAGTACCTCATTTCACTTGATATTGCAGATATAGTCGCTTGAGTTTGATGCGAAAACCCTACCTATTCATTCGCAATATCAGGTGAAATTGGGTACTAGGTCAATAAATCCATCGGCAGCGGCTGGCGGAGCCGGGTCGGGGGCTTGGATGAGGCCGCTGGAGAAATATCCACGGCAGAACGTGGAAAGACTCAATCAACCACTATGGACTGAAAGTCCATAGTCTGGAGGACTAAAGTCCTCATCCATGGACAAGCCACGGACTGAAAGTGAAGGGACTTAAAGTCCATAGTTTCAACTATGATGCGCTTCGCGCACTAAAGTTATTGAAGCAATGAACGCGCGCGGCTATTGCTTGTTGCGCTTGATGCCTTGGTTGGGTGCGTTATTGAGCCGCCGGCGCATCTCTTGGCCTGACACACCACCCTCCCTGCTCTGTCTTTCGCGCGAGCGCTCGATCAAGTCAACAAACGCAGGGTTCGTACTCAGAGACACGGTCTCCAGGTCTCCGTTGGGGACCGGAAGCAGCGCGGCAACCGGACGACCGTGATCCGTAACCACGAGAGGGAGGTTCTCCCCATGTCCGGCATATTGCCCCAGGGCCTCCCGGGCTTCAGTAATTTCGATGGTCTTCATAATTATTTTAATTTCGCTTTTAATTACACCTATCGATTCTGCCAGTATCCAGGACGACGACGGAGGTCGGCCACAGCCACGACCTCGATGTAACCGGGCTTGACGCGGTAAATGACGCCGAAGGGGAATCGGCTAACGAGACACCGCCGTGTGTTCTTGGATATGGGTGACCACGCTTCAGGGAATTGGATGACACGGGCAATTGCCGCGTACACTTCCTGTGTGAATTCCAGCCCGAGACCTGGCTGACACTCTTCGTAGTAGTCGACGGCCTTATCGAATTCCGTTTCAGCACCTTCGTGGAAATAGAATCTCATCTCCCGTGCTTCGATCGGATCTTCGAAAAGACCTCTTCGCCGGGGATAAGTTTGGCCTCGCCGGCTTCGACTTGTGTGACGCGGCGCTCCGCCTCTTCGGCCCACAGTCGGTCAACCTCTTCGTCGAGCGGCAGGTTGAGGCTGGTGAGAAGCTTTTCCACTAGACCCAAACGAGCGTCCACCGGAAGAGAGAGGACTTCCTCTGTAATTCGGTCAGTAGTCGTTACCACAGTGCACCTCTTTCCATACACCATTTTCGGTGTCGAAACGGAGCTTAGTTCGGGAGGGGAAAGATGTCAAACAAAGTGGGTGTCCTTTTATTGCTTGTCACCAAACGAAAGCCCCTGACCCGTGCAAAACAAAGTTCGTATAGAGGCTGTTTCACTTCCCCTTCCCGCATTGGAGAGTGCAGAGTCCGGTATCGGACCGAGTTGCCGGCACTTCTTTATCGGATTCCGTGATCAACAACTTCACCTCGTCGACGAGGGTATCTTCCTGGATCGCAATCTCCAACAATGTCTCCGCCGCGTCCCTCGCGCTCTTCGGATTCACAGGGATCATTGCCCGAACAGACGCGATCCGCAGTGCCATCTCGTAGTCGTTGTTGCCGGAGACATCCTCGAGGAAGGGCAACGAAGGGGTAAAGACCGCGGAGCCAAGGTGAGACAGACCTTCGATAGAAAGCCATGATGGAGCCGATCCAATATAAGCCCGCACTGTTTCGAGCAAGAGAGAGGGTCCTTGCGGATCCCGTCTCGTACAACAGGGTGTTCAGCTCTGCTCCCGTCGAGAGAGCTTGCTGCAACTCCAAGGTACCTGCCGCCATGGCGCTAATCGATAGTGCCAGCCCGACACTAGTCCCTCAAACTCGGCCCTCTGTGAGCATACATAGGACCTCGCCACTGCAATCCTGGTCTCGAGTGCAGACAGATTGCCGGTTTGTAAAAGCATATCCTCCTCCAGCCAAGCGAACAGTCGCGTACTTTCGTTGTGCCTGGTAATGGCGGGCATCCATGAAGCCAAATCGCGACGCTGGCTTTCGTCGAGCACGAAATCTCCCATCAAAAGTTCTTCTTAGGAGATCGCCAGCTTGTGCACCATACACTTCGACGACGGAGCGCAGGAGGAGTGACGCATGCTGCTTGATGCCAGGGTCGAGAAGAAGCTCGGCAAGACTCCGAGCCTCGAGGCAGTCACCGTATCGCAAGGCCCGCACTTCATCGCGAACCTTGCTTTCAGCATCTTGTCCTTGCTTTATGAACCGAGCCAATTCACTTTGCTGCTGCGCGCACATTGGCGAAGGGTCGCAAATACCAAGCCCATGGTACGACGCTATCACGGCCCCGATCCATAGGGCGAGTGGCAAGGACCTCAACCTGTCGAATTTCATGTTTCTAGCGGCGGGAGTTGGTTTGCCTTGGTTTTCATAATGCCTCTTCAGTTCCAAAATGTTGATAAGCTTATAGGTACTTTGAATTTAAGGTGCCCGTGCAAGGCAAGGATATGTTGCCATTTTTCAAGCATGCTGTAGGGGCCATCCCTGCCGGGTTTCGTTCCTCAACCCAGCCTACGGCTCTCACCTTGCCATTCCGATTCGTCAACGGATATACGAAGTATATGGTGTTGCTTGGGCACAAGATTTCTCGCTTCGCTCGAAATGACACTAAATACCAATCTTACCTGATTCTACTTTGTCACATTCCATGATAACCCTCTGATCTATAAGGAATCTGCCAAACAATGAGATCCAAAAAGATCAACACGCCACCCCAAATGTGACAAAGTAGAATCAAAAGTAATAGTCAAAATCCCGCTCACTACGCTGATAGCGCCTCAAGCGAAAGATATGGGCCGGTGCCGTATGGGGCTCGAGCTGGACGAAATTGCGGCTGCCGGTCCACAGGTAACGTCTGTCGTCAAGCAGATCGTGTACCTGGAAGGGCCGATCCGGCGGTAGGTCGAACTCGTCGATCGGCAGCTTGAGCCAGCCTGATTGGACCCAGTTCGGATCCAGGTTGACGGTGACGATGAGTATTTCGGAAAAATCGTCGCTGTGCTTGCCGTAGCAGATGATGTTCTCGTTATCGACCGGGTAGAACTCCAGGTTGTCGTTGGATTGCAGGACCGCATTCTCTCTGCGGATCTTGTTGACCTGGGCGATGTAGTGCTTGAGACTGTGCGGTTCGTCCAGATTCCAGCTGCGGATCTCGTATTTCTCCGAATTCATGTATTCTTCGCTGCCGATCTCTACCGGCAAGCCGTCACAGAGCTCGAACGGTGGCCCGTAGATTCCATAGTTGCTCGACAGGGTAGCAGCAAGTACCAGCCGGGCCTTGAATGCCGGTGGTCCGCCTATCTGCAGATAGTCGTTCAGGATGTCTGGGGTGTTGGGCCAGAGGTTGGGCCGGAAGTATTCCTTCAGGTCGGTGGTGGTCAGGGTGGTCAAATAGTCTTCCAGCTCCCATTTTGAGTTGCGCCACGCGAAGTAGGTGTAGGACTGGGTGAATCCCAGCTTGGCGAGCTGGCCCATGAGCTTGGGACGGGTAAATGCCTCGGCGAGGAAGATGGTATCCGGCGCCTCCTTTTTTACGCTTTCGATCAGCCACTCCCAAAAGGAGAAGTCTTTGGTATGGGGATTGTCGACCCGGAATATCCGCACGCCCTGGTCGATCCAGTACATGACGACCCGCCTCAGCTCTTCCCACAGTGCCTCCCAGGCCGGGGATTGGAACTCGAGCGGATAGATGTCCTGGTATTTTTTGGGCGGATTCTCGGCATACTGAATGGTGTTGTCCGGGCGCATGCGGAACCATTCGGGATGTTCCTTGACGTAGGGGTGATCCGGTGAGCACTGGAAGGCGAGATCCAGGGCAATGGAGATTCCGAATACCTTGGCCTGGGCGACGAGTTTGCGGAAGTCGGCCAGGGTCCCGAGCTGGGGATGGATGGACATATGTCCGCCTTCCGCCGCGCCGATGGCCCAGGGGCTACCGACGTCGCCGGGTTCGCAGACCGGGTTGTTGTTCTTGCCTTTGCGATGGGTGGTACCGATGGGGTGGATCGGGGGCAGATAGAGCACGTCGCAGCCCATGTCCGCGATATAGGGCAGCCGGGCGATCAGATCATTGAAGTTTCCGTGCGCGCCGGGATGGGGACTACAGGAACGCGGGAAGACCTCGTACCAGGCGCTGAATAGCGCCTGCTTGGGGTCGACGACGACCTGGAGGATTTCTTTGTAGCGAGCAGCGTGTTCCCGATCCGGATAGCGCCGCATCAGGTCCGCCAGCTCGTCGGAGAGTGAGACCCGGATCGCCTCGGCGACATTCTGTCTGTTGCCGATCACCTCAATACACCGGGAGAAGGCGTCCTGATCCGCCGTGGATGCGCGCTGGGCGGCCTGTTTGACCAGATCCAATCCGATCAGGAGATCCATGGCAACGTCCTGCGCCGCATTGACCCGCTTTTCGAGGTCGCGCTGCCAGGAGGCGAAGTCGTCGATCCAGGCCTCGACCGTGTACTGCCAACGTCCGAGCCGGTCCACCCTGAGCTGGGCCTGCCAGCGGTCGTTGATGGCGTGCTCCAGCGGGGTCTCGGACCATTCGGATTGGGTTTCTTCCTTGTAGCAAAGCACGGCAGCCAAGGCATTGTGACCGTCCACCACGATATCGGCGGTTATTTCGATCACATCGTCTACGATGCGCTTGATCGGGTAGCGACCGCCTTCGATCTCGGGTTGCACCCCGGTGATCTGGACCCGATTGCGACGTTTGGCCGATAGCATCTCCGAAACAGAACCTGCGGTTTCCTGTTCGGGAGATGATGGTACTCCGTCCGTCTCGGCCGGATGCTCGACTTCCGCATCGGAACCTGCGGTTTTCTGCTTGGGAGCTGGGATCACCCCATCCGTCTTGGCTGGGTGCTTGGTCTCCGCAATGGAACTCGTGGTTTCCAGTTTGGGGGATGAGGTTATCCAGTCCGGCTCGGTCGGTCGTTTGGTCTCCGCAACGAAGCCTGCGGTTTCTTGCTTGGGAGCTGGGATTGCCCCGTTCGACTTGGCCGGACGTTCGGCCTCCGCAACGGAATCCGTGGTTTCTTGTTTGGGAGCTGAGGTTGCCTTATCTGTCTCGGTCAAACGCTCAGCCTCCGCAACAGAAGGTGTGGTTGTCTGTTTAGGGGCTGGGGTCGCCCTGTTTGTCTCGGCTGGGTGCTCGGTCTCCACAATGGAACCTATGGTTGCCGATTTGGGGGATGAGGTTGTCCCACCTGTCTCGGTCGGACGCTTGACCTCTTTGGGAGCTGACGGTGTTCCGTCCGGCTCGGTTGGGCGCTTGGTCTCCGCAACGGGACCGGTGGTTGCCTGTTCGCGAGTCACGTCTTGCTCCCCCTGGATGTGAGTGTTTGCTGGTAGAAGCCGAGGGTCTTGGCGGCAATGCTGGCCCAACTGAAGTGGGCCTCGACCCGTTTTCTGGCCCGTTTCCCCATTGCGCGGCTTGCTTCCGGAGCGCGTAGCAGCCGATTGATGGCGGCGGCAAGGTCCTCCGAGAAGCGCTGTGGGTCGGCTGGCTCCATGTCGGTTTCGCTGCGCGGGTCGATGGCAACCAGGAGACCGGTTTGGTCGGGAATCACGACCTCGGGAATACCGCCGACCTTCGATGCCACAACCGGCGTCTCACAGGCCATGGCCTCCAGGTTGATGATGCCGAACGGTTCGTAAACGGAAGGACACACGAAGACCGACGCCTGTGAATATAGGGCGACGATTGCCTCCTTGGTCAGCATCTCCGGGATCCAGACAATCGGGTTGGTGGTCTGTTTCCTGGCTGCGTCTACCGCCTGCTCCATCTCTTCGCCGATCTCCTTGGTATCGGGTGCGCCGGCGCAGAGGACGATCTGGCCCCCCGGATCGATGAAGCGGATGGTATTGACCAGATGGATGATGCCCTTCTGGCGGGTGATGCGTCCCACGAACAACACATAGGGTAGCTGGCGATCAATGCCGTACTGATCCAGCACCTGCGGGTCACAGGTCGGTTGGTATTGATCCAGGTTGATGCCGTTGTGAATGATCCCGATGCGTTCCAACGGAACACCGTACAGCTTATGGACATCCTCTTTCATAGCCTGGGACACGGCAACCACGCCATCCGCGTTTTGGTAGGCGGTCCGCTCGACCCATGAGCTGGCATGGTAGGCCGTACCCAGCTGCTCGACCTTCCAGGGCCGATGGGGCTCCAGGGAATGGGTGGTCAGGACCATGGGGATCTGCAGCAGCTGTTTCACCAACATCCCGGCCAGATGGCTATACCAGGTATGGCAATGCACGATGTCCACGTCCGACAGCTCGCCGGCCATGACCAGATCATTGAGCATGGTCTCAAGGAACTTATGGTGGCGAGGGTCTACGGTGTGGAACTCCAGCGCCGGGTTTACCCCCGATACCGAGAGGTTGTCGCGTTGCTCCTTCTGGTCGCCGAAGCACAGGACCTTTACCGAATGCCGCCCCTGGTCGAGCTTGCACAGCTCATCGGTCAGGTACTCCACGCTGACACCCGCCCCTCCGTAGACATGCGGCGGATATTCGTTGGTGAGAATGCCAATCTTCATGAATCGCCCTCGACCGCTGGGGAATAGGAACGCCTCTGATGGGAATCTTTTTTTCCGCAAATCAACCACTATGGACTGAAAGTCCATAGTCTGGAGGACTAAAGTCCTCATCCGTGGACAAGCCACGGACTGAAAGTGAAGGGACTTAAAGTCCATAGTTTCAACTATGATGCGCTTCGCGCACTAAAGTTATTGAAGCAATGAACGCGAATCAACGCAAATCGGTTGTAATCGTCTCGCCGTCATCGCGTAAGCGTTCAGACCCCTACTGTTTTTGCCGTCCCTGGCGCCTGGATTCCGGCAATCCCTGCCGGAATGACGAGGTGGGGTCTGACCGCTTACGTCATCGATGGTTCTTCATCCCTTTGCGCCTTTTCGCGTTGATTTACGGCTCACTCTTCCGCGCAGATCCTGTTCGCTCAATGTTACCAGTATATTGAGAGCATCCGTACCGGATACCTCAGGTCTTCCTTTTCAGGTCATCAGCCGCTCGCTTCGCTGCCGTGACGACCGCTTGCTTGCCCGTGTCTTCAGCACTCGGCGCATCCTTGGCATTCGGCAGCTTGTCCGCATCTATTGCGGCCGGCTCGGTCTCCGGTTCGGGTTCGCGCTTCAATACGATGCCGGCTAGCGGCGGCAGGGTGACGGTCAGGGAATTGGGCCGTCCCATCCACTCCACCTCGTCGGTCTGGAGGATCCAGGCGCCGTTGCCCATACCGCTGCCGTAGTAGTCCGCGGCGTCCGAGTTCAGGATCTCTTTGTAGACGCCGGGTGCGGGTACCCCGATACGATAGTGCTCGCGGGGAACCGGGGTGAAATTGAGCGCCACCACCAGGAAATCTTCGCCCGCCCGCCGCAGGTAGACCAGGACCGAGTTGTGGGCGTCGTGGCAGTCGATCCATTCGAAGCCCTGCCAATCGAAATCGTGGGTATACAGGACCGGATAGCTCCGGTAGATCCGGTTGAGGTCGCACACCAGCTTCCGCACCCCCTGGTGGGTCGGGTAATCGAGCAGATACCAGTCCAGGGTGTTGGTGCTGTTCCACTCTTCGCCCTGTGCGAATTCGCTGCCCATGAACAGGAGCTTTTTCCCCGGATGGGTGAACATGTAGACGTAGATCAGGCGCAGATTGGCGAAGCGCTGCCAGTCGTCCCCGGGCATCTTATAGAGCAGGGAGCGCTTGCCGTGCACCACCTCGTCGTGGGAGAAGGGCAGCAGAAAGTTCTCGGTGAAGGCATAGAGCATGCTGAAGGTCAGCATGTCCTGGTGGTATTGACGGTGGATGGGTTCGTGCTCGATGTAGGCCAGGGTGTCGTTCATCCAACCCATGTTCCACTTCAGATCGAACCCCAGTCCGCCGAGGTAGGTAGGCTTGGTGACTTGGGGCCAGGCGGTGGACTCCTCGGCCATGACCAGCACTCCGGGGACCTGGCCGTGGGTGACCTCGTTGAGCTCGCGCATGAAGTCCATGGCCTCCAGGTTCTCGCGCCCGCCGTATTTGTTCGGGATCCACTGGTCCTCCTCACGCGAGTAGTCCAGATAGAGCATGGAGGCCACCGCATCTACCCGAATGCCGTCGAGGTGGAATTCTTCGAGCCAGAACAGGGCGCTCGAGATCAGGAAGTTCTTCACCTCATAGCGCCCATAATTATAGATCAGGGTGGACCAGTCCAGGTGTTCGCCCAGGCGTGGGTCCTCGTGCTCGAAGAGGGCCGTGCCGTCGAAGCGGGCCAGGCCGTGGGCGTCCTTCGGGAAGTGGGCCGGTACCCAGTCGAGGATGATGCCAATGCCGTTTTGGTGGCAGTGGTCCACGAACCAGCGGAAGTCGTCCGGGCTGCCGAAGCGGCTGGTGGGGGCAAAGTAGCCGGTGGTCTGATAGCCCCAGGAGGCGTCGAACGGGTGCTCGGTTACCGGCAAGAGCTCGATGTGAGTGAAGCCCAGGTCCTTGACATAGTCCACCAGGCGCTCGCCCAGGACCCGATAGTTGAGCAGCTCGCCCTCCGGGCCACGTTGCCACGAGCCTAGGTGGATCTCGTAGATGGACAGGGGCTCGTGCAACCAATCGTGCTTGGCGCGTTGCTCGAGCCAGTTGGCGTCGCCCCATTTGAATCGGCTCGGGGCCTCGACGATAGAGGCGGTGCGGGGACGCATCTCGAAGTAGCGACCGAAGGGATCGGATTTGAGAAAGATGTCGCCGTTTCCGGCGCGGATCTCGTACTTGTAGACACTGCCCGCCGGCAGGTCCGGTATGAAGAGCGCCCATACCCCGTTGCCGTGGACGCGCATCGGATGTACCCGCCCGTCCCAGCGGTTGAAGTCTCCGACGACGCTGACGCGCTCGGCGCCCGGGGCCCAGACGGAGAACAGTACGCCGGCGACGCCGTCGACTTCGTGCACCCGTGCCCCTAGCAGGCGGTGGGCGTGCCAGTGCTTACCCTCGCCGAACAAGTGCATATCGAAGTCCGGCAGCTGGGGTGGGTAACAGTATGGGTCGTGGGCGATATGTTCACGGTGCTCGTCATCACGCCAGATAATCCGGTAACGCGCCGGTACCTGCTTGGCGTTTCCTTCCCATTCGAAGAGGTCCGTTCCCTCGATCCGCCGCAGCTGGTGGTTGCCTTCGGCGATGCTCACTTCCTCCGCATGGGGCAGGAGCACCCGTACCCGCACTCGCCCCTTTTCCTCGTGCCGGCCGAGCACCCCGAAGGGGTCGCGCTGTCGGGCCTCGACGAGCTGCTGCAACGCGGGGGAAAGTTCTGGATTATTCATGCGATGGTACCTCGTCCGGACCTGAAGGCGGCGACTTGTGTGTCAAACTAGGGGCTGTTGACATTTATCTGAGCGAGGGCGATTGTGAGAAATTTTTCGTGCTGACCAGGCGCGGCGAGGAGGAATAGCCGGCCTATTTTGACGAGCCGCAACGCCGTCAGCGCGGAAAAGGGCCACAATCGAGCCGTGAACGATGAATGTCAACAGCCCCTAATAATAATCACATAATTCGCGGCGGAAATCTGCCTGTAATCTCGGTTGCTTCCAGCGACCGGTCACCAGCTGCCGGCTTGCAGCCGTGTAGTTTTCGGCTATGGATGTAGTTTAAACTGCGTTCGAGGCGAGTCTGCCGGCTATTCCTCCGTCTCGACGATGATGCCGTCTCCACGCTTGGCTTCGACGATCACCACCTTTCCCATGGTGGGGTGGCGGACCGCGGATACCGTGAACTTCGAGTGCTTTTTGACGGCAACGACTTCGGACTCGTCTTTGAGGTCCTGGATGATTTGGGGGCCGGCGTCGAAAAGACGCATTGGAAATCCTCCTCTGGTAAGGTCCGTAGGTGATTTTCGGTCCTTATTGGCTGGAATCCTCCCTTCATCCATACTACATCCTGTATCCGTTCGTATCCACGAGCGCGCAGTGGATACCCCATCCGGCCCGCGTCGGCGCCGCATGTCCGCCGTTTCAAGTGGGTATGCGATGTGCGGAGTCAAGGTTCCGTTTCCGGGGCGATCGTCGATCGGATAACGGAAGGCGAGGAGTTTCATACCCACGCCCAAGCGGGCAGCTGGTGGCAGATCAAGACCCCAAGAGGAAAAGTCGGCTACATGCATGTATTTCGAATCAAGTTCCTGTAGTGCTTGAGGGAGAACCACCACCTAGTAGCCGGTGGCCGGCGACAGGGCAGGGTATACTTGACCTTATGCCAACCGCATTGCCGATACCATGAATCTCGCTACTGAAGACATCCGATTTATCAAGGAGCACCTCGGGGAGTGGCTCGCCGAGCAGTCGTTGGGAAAACCGCCGGCGGTCTACGAGATCGAGCTGCGCGAGCGGATGGTGCGCCTGGAGGAAGAGCTCAGGCACCAGCGCGAGCTGATCAAGACCATCCTGGAGCAGATGGATAAACGCTTCGAGGCTGTCGACAAGCGCTTCGAGGCCCTGCAGAAGGAGATGGACAGGCGTTTCGATACCGTCGACAAACGTTTCGAGGCGCTGACCAGGCGTATCGACCGTTTCATGATCTGGTCATATGCTATTACCTTGACCGTGGGCGGTCTCGTGGTGACCATCCTGAAGCTATGACCTTGAGCCAAAAGGTCAAAGGGTAAAGAAATCGCAAGTCTACTTCGGCTGTCAACATCATGAATCTCGCTACTGAAGACATCCGGTTCATCAAGGAGCACCTCGGGGAGTGGCTCGTTGAGCAGTCGTTGGGCAAACCGCCGGTGGTCTACGAAATCGAGTTGCGCGAGCGGATGGTGCGCCTGGAGGAAGAGCTCAGGCACCAGCGCGAGCTGATCAAGACCATCCTGGAGCAGATGGACAAACGCTTCGAGGCCCTTCAGAAGGAGATGGACAGGCGCTTCGAGGCCCTGCAGAAGGAGATGGACAAGCGTTTCGAGACCGTCGACAAGCGCTTTGAAACCTTGCAGAACGAGATGAACAGGCGCTTCGAGGCTCTGACCAGGCGTATCGACCGTTTCATGATCTGGTCATTTGCCATCACCCTGACCGTGGGCGGTCTCGTCGTGACCCTACTGAAGCTATTGCCCTGAGCCGAAAGCTCGAACACGACTCCTGAAATCAGCAGGCAGCTGGCGACCGGAGATTCGCCGTCCCTACCCGAGCTCCCGCCGCCGCCACACCAGATAGAGGGCAGGGATTACGAACAGGGACAAGAGAGGGGCAGTAATCATGCCGCCCACCATGGGGGCGGCGATGCGGCGCATGACCCCGGAGCCGGTGCCCTGGCCGATCATGATGGGGAGCAACCCGGCGATGATGACGGCCACCGTCATGGCCTTGGGGCGCACCCGCATGACCGCCCCTTCCATGATGGCCGCCTTGAGCTCGGCGACGCCGTTCAACCCGCCCGCTTCCCGGAATCCCTTCAGGGCATTGTCCAGGTAGACCAGCATCACGACGCCGAACTCCGCTGCCACGCCGGCCAGGGCGATGAAGCCGACCGCGACCGCGACCGACAGGTTGTAGTCCAGGAGATAGACGAACCAGAAGCCGCCGACCAGGGCAAAGGGCAGGGAGAGCATGACCAGCAGGGCCTCGCCGGTGCGGCGGAAGGTGAGATAGAGCAGGCTGAAGATGATGACCAGGGTGAAGGGAACCACCTGGGTGAGCCGCTCCTGGGCCCGCAGCATGTACTCATACTGGCCGGACCAGGTGATGGAGTAGCCGGGGGGCAGCCGCACCTGGGCGCGGACCGCCGCCTGGGCGCGGCGGACATAGGTGCCCACATCCACCCCCCGGATGTCCACGAAGGTCCAGCCGTTCAGGCGCGCGTTCTCACTCTTGAGCATGGGCGCCCCGTCGACGACCTGTATCTGGGCGATCTGTCCCAAGGGGACTTGGGCGCCGGTCGGCGTCACCAGGGGCAGCTCCCGCAGCTTGACCAGGTCGTTGCGCCGTTCCCTGGGGAAACGGAGGTTGACCGGATAACGCTCCCGCCCCTCGACCGTCTGGGTAATCTTGATCCCTCCCACGGCGGCGGCGACCACCTGATTGATGTCCTCGATATTGAGCCCGACCCGGGCCGCCGCGATCCGGTCGGGGCGGATCTCCAGATAACGCCCGCCCGCGACCCGCTCCGAGAAGGCAGATGCGGTCCCCGGCACCCCGAGCACCACCCGCTCGATCGCCTTACCGATCCGTTCGATCGCCTCGAGGTCTGGCCCCGCGACCTTGATGCCCACGGGGGTCTTGATACCGGTAGCCAACATATCGATGCGGGTCTTGATCGGCATCACCCAAGCGTTGGTGACGCCGGGGAAATCGAGGGTCCGATCCAGCTCGGCGATCAGCGTGTCAATAGTTATCCCCGGACGCCACTTGGACTCGGGCCTAAGCTGAATCAGGGTCTCGATCATGGTCAAGGGCGCCGGGTCCGTGGCCGTATCGGCCCGGCCGATCTTGCCGAAGACCCGTTCCACCTCCGGCAGGGTCGCGATCAGCCGGTCGGTCTGCTGCAGGAGCTCCTGGGCCTTGCCGATGGAGAGCCCCGGCAGGGTGGTAGGCATATACATGAGATCGCCCTCGTAGAGCTCGGGCATGAACTCCGAGCCCAGGCCCGAGCCCAGATCCTCCAACCAGGGTATGCCGTGGGTCACCTCCCGCCAGCGCCGCACCAGCCCCGTTTGCCAACCTTCGATTGTCGCAATGGCACGTTGGTGGGAGCCATCCGGTTGCACCAACCCCACGACCTGGAAGGGCCACTTCAGCGGCTCCAGGTAGCCGCCGATACCATAGATCGGGATCACCAGACTGCCCAGGATCAGAACGGACAGCAGGATCGTGACCCACGGCGCCGCCAGCACGCCCCTGAGCAACGGTCGGTAGACCCGGATCAACACCCGATTGAGGGGATTGATCTCTTCCCTGGGGATAAGGCCGCGGATGAAATAGCCCATGAGTACCGGCACCAGGGTCACCGCCAGCCCGGCCGCGGCGGCCATGGCATAGGTCTTAGTGTAGGCCAGGGGTGCGAACAACCGTCCCTCCTGGGCCTCGAGCGCGAATACCGGCAGGAAGCTCAGGGTAATGATGAGCAGGGAAAAAAAGAGGGCCGGTCCCACCTCGGAGGCCGCCGTGGCAATCGTGCTCCAGTGTTCACTCCCCGCTGGCATTTGCCCGTGGGATTGGCACAAGCGTTCCAGATGCTTATGGGCGTTCTCGATCATGACGATGGCCGCATCCACCATGGCCCCGATGGCGATGGCGATGCCGCCCAAGGACATGATGTTGGCGTTGATGCCCTGATAGCGCATGACGATGAAGGCCGCCAGCACCCCCAGCGGTAGGGTAACGATGGCCACCAAGGCGGAGCGCAGGTGGAACAGAAACAGCAGGCACACCAAGGCCACCACCGCGAACTCCTCGATCAGCTTCTCCTTGAGATTGTCCACGGCGCTCAGGATCAACTCGGAGCGGTCATAAGTCTCCAAGATCTCCACCCCCGGCGGTAGGCCCGGCCTGAGCGCATCGAGCTTGCGCTCGACCGCCGCGATGGTGCTCAGGGCATTCTCCCCGTATCGCATGACCACGATGCCGCCGGTAATCTCGCCCTCACCGTCCAGGTCCGCCACCACCCGCCGCATCTCAGGACCGATTTGGACTGTCGCTAGATCCCGCAGCAGGATAGGGGTCCCCCGGACATCGACCTCGATGGGGATAGTCTTTATATCCTCCAGGCCGCGGAGATAGCCGCGGGTGCGGATCATGTACTCGGCCTCCGCCAACTCCACCACCGAGCCGCCTACCTCCTGGTTGGCGGCGCGGACGGCGGCGGTCAGCCGAGAAAGCGGGATCCCATAGGCACGCAGCTTCTCCGGGTCCACGACGATCTGATACTGACGCACCATGCCGCCGACCGTCGCCACCTCCGCCACGCCGGGGACGGTCTGCAGCTCCAGTTTGAGAAACCAGTCCTGCAGACTGCGCAGCTGGGCCAGGTCGTGGCGGCCGGTGGGATCCACCAGGGCATAGCTGTAGACCCAGCCCACGCCGGTGGCGTCGGGCCCGAGCCGCGGCTGCACCCCGGCCGGCAGATCCTGCGCCACCTGATTCAGATACTCCAGGACCCGGGAACGCGCCCAGTAGAGATCCGTGCCGTCCTCGAAGATGACATAGACATAGGAGTCCCCGAAGAAGGAATAGCCCCGCACCGTCCGCGCCCCCGGCACCGCCAGCATGGTCGTGGTGATGGGGTAGGTGACCTGCTCCTCCACCACCCGCGGGGACTGCCCCGGAAAGCCGGTGCGGATGATGACCTGAACGTCCGACAGATCCGGGATGGCATCCAGGGGTGCCTGCCGGACCGAAACCAGACCCCAGCCGGTCAGCAGCAGGGTGCCCAGCAAGACCAGAAAGCGGTTCCTGATCGACCAGCGGATGACCTGTTCCATCACTTTATGCCGTGTTCAGGGGTGATGGCTTGACGGGTAATATGCGGTAAGTAAAATATAGCTTCCCATTTATATTTTCTGTATTTAGCATGCTAAAATCACTGCATAATAAATTTGGATTTCGAATCCGAGGAGTAACTCATGAAATCGTAACCTCCCTTTCGAGTAACATGCCGAACGACGTGCCAGCAGCTCCGCCGGTTGTGATAGCTACTGCCGACACCTTATTAAGCGCCAATTCCGAGGACACCGAGGAATTGTGAAAAACAAAAGGTAATTGAAATGACGAAGTCGACCAAAAAGCAAGTTTCGACTATCACTACTACGATTGCGGGTAAAAAGGTTAAAGTTGCGACACCAAGCGAGGCAAATTCTTCGGCGAACAAAATCAGAGGTCAATACGCGCAAGCTTTGGATAATTTGAAAAGGAGATGACTGAATTGGATGATTTGATACACCTATCCGGGCATGAAATTAAGACCATTCATGATTCGATAATTGAAAGCGATTCTGGCCTGAAAGGATCAAGACGTGGTTCGTCCATAGAGGCGTTAGTTGGACGTATTCACTCAAACCTGATCTATCGAAACTGAGCAAGCTCCATTCGTGAAAGCTGAGGTTCCTGCTCAGGGCGCCTTGAAAAATACGATCTCCGTCTGTCGATCAGAGGTAGCCGCCAATGGTACAGGATTCACAGGATTTTTTTATAAGTTCTTGTTTCAATAAAAATAATCCTGTTAATCCTGTCCTATTAGGATGCCCACAGAAAACCGCATCGAAAGGGAAACGACGAATCCCACGCATCCGCACGAAAATTGTCATCCCGAACCGAAGGGAGGGATCTTATTCGCGTCGATTCGCGTGATTCGTCGTTTTCTCTTACCAAATCGGCCGTCTGACCAGGGCGCGTCCGGACTTGTTTGTCATCTCAACGCCGGGGTATGCACCTGACCCGACCCCGCTTGCCCCCGCCGGATTCCTGGTGTGAGTTGCGTTTTCCTATAGGAAAAACCGGCTCATCCCCGCGCGAGGGTGTCGCAAAAGTCTTGCAGGTCGGGTTAGGCGCGCCTTGCGAGGCGAGTGTGGGCAACCAGGGTCGAACGCGCCGTAACCCGACAGCCAAGGTTGGCCCGTAGCATCGTGTGTCGGATTACGGCGCGCTCAAAGCCTGTCGCCCAACCGAACCCATGAAGCACGCGCCTAATCCGACCTACCACTACGGACCCGATGACCAGCCGTCGGTAACGGCTGCTTCGATGCGGTTCGCGCCGTCTTGTGGTGCCATCTTGATAAGACCTGCCGCGCTCGCCGCATCTACGGGCTTACGGAAAAATTAGCCGCAAATAAACGCAAATTAAATCATACATTTGCGTTTATTTGCGTTTATTTGCGTTCATTGCTTCACTAACTTTGGTGCGCGAAGCGCATCATAGTTGAAACTATGGACTTTAAGTCCCTTCACTTTCAGTCCGTGGCTTGTCCACGGATGAGGACTTTAGTCCTCCAGACTATGGACTTTCAGTCCATAGTGGTTGATTAGCAGCAAAAATAATTCCCACCGATCTGTGCCGCAGCCTAAGATGTTATCGGTATTTTGGCACCGTTGTACTCACGAGATTTGGTCTCATACCGGCGAGGCGTTCGTTCTCGTTGCTCGTTCCCACGCTCCAGCGTGGGAACGCCATCTTGGCCGCTCCAGCGGCCAGGCTTGGTGACGCTGGAGCGTGGGAGCCAGATGAAAAAATCCTGTTAATCCTGGAAATCCTGTCCTATTAGAGGTTGGTACCGTAATTATATCAATGGAATAATCTGCTAATCGTGGCACACGCCCAAGCCGGCCTACCCCACTGACGCGAGAGAGAAATCGACGATGGCAGATACCACTGCTTACCGCATTGCGGAACAGAAGATCGAAAAAGCCCTGCGTACCCAGGCGACCGGGCTCGATCTGAGCGGTAGCGGCGACACAAGGCTTACCGAGCTGCCGGAGTCGTTGGGCCAGCTCACGCAGTTAGGGAAGCTGGACCTCTCAGGGAACCGACTGACGGTACTGCCGGAATCGCTGAGCCGGCTCACGCGGTTATTGTCGCTGGATCTCTCCGGAACCAACTGACGGCGCCGCCGGCGTCGCTGGGCCGGTTGGATAACCTCGAAAGATTGGAGGCCAAATCCAATCCCTTCCATCCCGAGCTGGCCGCTGCCATCGGGGAAGGCCTCGATACCGTCAAACGCTATCTGCGGGCGCAGGCAGCGGCGGGGGTGGCGCTGAACGAGGCCAAGCTGATCCTGATCGGCGAGGGCGAGGTGGGGAAGAGCTGTCTGTTCGGCGCCTTACGCGGCGATTCCTGGGAAGAGGATCGTCCCACCACCCACGGCATCGAGATCAAACCAGTCAGGGTAACAAATCCCGGCACCGGCACCGAGCTCCGGCTCAACGGCTGGGATTTCGGCGGGCAGCGGGTCTATCGGCCCACGCACCAGTTGTTCTTCACCGCCCCGGCCGTCTATCTGGTGGTCTGGAAGCCCCGCGAAGGCCCGCAGCAGGGGTTCGTGATTGATCGTGCGTCTGCACAAATACTCCCTGGGCCGCGCCGACTATCGGGACAGCGTCCACTGGCAGCGTGGCCTGATCCTGGAGGACGACACGGGGGCGCGGGCCTTCCTGGAACATATCGGCACGAGGTGCGCATCAGTGTGCGGTCGCTCTATCCGCAACGCTTCCTGGCGGCGCTGACCTATGAGGTGAAATGGCTGGTAGAGAGCTCCTGGAAGGGCATGCGGTGCGAGGTGACGGTGCCCTGCCTGACGCGGCGCCAAGACGGCGGGCCCTGCAGCGGGCGGTTCGAGGTCGAAGCTGATCGAGAACAAGAAACGCAACCGACCCGAGCAACCGTGCCCTGTCTGCAACGAATGGCAGGGCATCGAGCAGCTGCTCCACAACGCACCCGCGGCCCGTCCGAGCCCGATCGAGGAGCTGCTCGCCGACTCCGGGAAAATGATGCGGATGTTGCAGGCTATATACCGGCGACAAGAGACGCAACAAGATCGGATCATCGGACGCTGCGACCAATTGGATGCAGCCAGTCGAGAGGTACTGAGCAAGGTAGAGGCCGCTTACGATGGCCTGATGCGGGCGCTGGTGGATGAGGCGAAGGAAGGTCCGCGGCTATTCAGCTTCGAGCCGGTCGAGCCCGGCTTCTGGGAGCGGCCCCAGTGGGTCGGCGCGAGGTTCCGCCTGACCTTGTGGTGTGAGCACTCCCGGCTGCCGTTGCCGGTGCTGAACGGGAAGGACAGCAATCGGGGCGTGTACGACCTGACCCTGCCGCGCGAGTGGCTGGTACGGTCCGCACCCATCCTGAAGCGGCTTACGGGCACCCTCGGCTTGATTTTGCCCGTGGCCTCATCGGCCATACGGTCGATGCCGGAGGACGAGGCGGCTTACAAAGGCATTGAGAAGCAGCTGGATCTGGGCCGAAAGACCTGCGAGGCGGTACTCAAGGGAGCGGAAAAGGTGGTCGCTCGGCTGGGTCGTGGTGACGACGCGCCGGATCCGGGGCAGGGTGCGGCGATCCAGGTCCAGGGCGCGGCGTTGCGGCAGCTCCAGGTATGGCTGAAGGAGCAGGACCCCGGCTTTGGCGGGCTGGTACGGGTGCAGAACAAGCGGCAGGAGTTCCTGTGGGTGCATCCGTGGTTCGAAGGCGAGTATTGAGGTAACCGTTCAGCCTCCACCCCGTCATTCCGGCTGGGAGTGCCGGAATCCAGGTGCCAGGGATGGCAAAAACAGCGGGGGGCTGAAAGATTACCGTAATCCTGCCTGTGCCCAACGAACTCGTTAGGTTGGGGTGAGCTTGCCAACCCCAAACATCCCCATCCTCGTATGTCGGAAGAAGCTGGGGTTTGTACCTCACCCCAGCCTACGACCCTGGAATACCTTCGGTCTCATGGTGAGTTCTCTCACAAGCCTTCCACTTCTTCCCGCGTCAGCTGGGTATATTTCATGATCTTTTCCATGTGCTCCCCGGCCTGCTTCATGATTTTTGCCGTTACTTTTTTCTCTTTTGCCACGCCCTCTTTTTCTCCTTCCATGCGTCCGTCAAAGAAGGAGGAGCGATACATACTCGCCTGGTAACGCAACTCTTCTATGTGCCATTCGTAAGATCGCCTTTCCTCCTCCCCCAGGTTCATGATATCCAGGATCTCTTTGGCCCTGGCTAATCCCTTGGCACGAAACCCTTCTTGGATCTCCTCGTTTTTCAGAAAATAGATCTACTCGTCCAGAGAGTCCCTGGCAACGTCGTTGAATTGCCTGACCTTGAGCAGATAGTATTCCGGATAGAGTTCATGTGGGTACTGCTTGCCGAAGAGTTCTTGCTGTTTGTTGTTCAGTTGTAGTTCGTCGTGGTAATGGATCCCGTGGAATCGGGTCTTCCCATGGTAGACATAATCCTTACCCTGTCCCAGATCGAAGTGCAGGATGTTTACGGAGATCACCTTGACGATCTGTTCATAAGGTTCCCCCGCGGATAAGTGCTCGGTAATGGCCTTAGCGGTCGCAAACAGGATCTGTTGTAGGTAGTCGAATTCCCTTTCGTATTGGATATCGATGAGGATGATTTCCTGCTTCCGATTCTGGACCTTCAGATCCACGCGATTGGATTTGTCGTGGGCGTTGTCGCGGTTGCTCTCGCTCTCGAGGATCTCCAGGATCTCGATGTCGTCCTTCAGCAACTCCGACAGGAAGCCTTCCAGTACTTCGTAGTTGGCCTTGCTCCGCAACAGTCGCTTCAGCGCCCAATCAACGCTGACGAGTTTTCTCTTGCCCATAGAGCTATCCTGTGGCACACTTAAGCGGTTGCAGTTTCGTCTAAACGCTTGTCGCAATGTTCTAATAGGATAGGATTAACAGGATTTTTTTCTTGGGTTTTATGGAACGTTCGCTGCACGGCTACGCGTTTGCCGAAGTTGATTGGCAGTCCGATTCTTCTCTTCCCGGAAACCACATTACCAACAACGAAGAAATCTTGTTAATCCTGAACATCCTGTTAATCCTGTACCATTCGAGGAAGGCACAAACAGAGCGAGAAATGCAATGCGATGTCATGTACAGATCCCTCTTAGTGTCCCTCTTGCATTCGGACATCCGGCAGCGCCTTCGTTTCCGCATTTCCCGCTTTCGTCTCTGCATTTCCCGCTCCGGACATGCGCATAAAGCTCGCCTGCAGGCTGGATTCCGAGTCGATCAGGAATTGGCCGGAGACCACGACCGTGTCGCCCTGGTGCAGGCCCGAGAGGATCTCCACCTCCCCGCCCTGATGCATACCGGTCACCACATCCACTGGCCGGAAGCGGCCTGCTCCGAGGGCCAAGATCACGCTCTCGCGCTCGCCGGTGACGATGAGCGCTTCGCTCGGTAGCTTGAGTACATGCTTCCTGGGGTCGCCCTGGATCACCACCTCGGCGAACATATTCGGCCTCAGCAGGCGGTCCGGATTGGGAAAGACCAGACGCACGCGCAAGGTCCGGGTCTTGGGATCCAGGTCGGGATAGAGATAGTCCACAACGCCCTGCCATTGCTTGCCTGGATAGGCCGGGACCTCGATCTCGGCCTTGAGGCCGGGCCGCAGCCAGGCGATCTGGTGCTCGAAGACCTCCACCAGGACCCACACCTGGCTCAAGTCGGCAATGGTGAACATCTCCGTGTCCTTGGTCACATACATGCCGTCTCGGGCCATCATCCGGGTCGCGATGCCCTGGATCGGGGCCAGCACCGGGACCCGGTTCCTGGTCTCGCGGGTGCGTTCGATCTCGCGGATGATCGGGTCCGGCACATCCAACAGCCGCAACAAGTTGCGCGCCTTGTCCACCTTGACCCCGGCGACACCCCGGGAGCGGGGCTCCAGGGCCAGCAGAAAATCCACCTGGGCGGACAGGATATCCGGGGCGTAGAGCTGGGCCAGCTCCTGCCCCTTGCGCATCGGTTCCCCCTCCGCGCGCAGACTCAGGTCCTCGATCCAGCCCTCGGCCCGCGGGTGGATGTGGGCCAGACGGGTCTCGTCATACTCTACCCGGCCCAGGGTGCGCACGGATTTCCACAGGGTCCCGCGCTCTACCCGCGCGGTGCGCACCCCCATGTTCTGGATGACCGCACTGCTCAAGACCACCTGCGGATACCCATCCGCTTCCGGCTCCACGGACTGCGCCACCAGATCCATACCGCAGATGGGGCAGGTGCCAGGGCTATCCCTGACGATCTGCGGGTGCATCGGGCAGACATACTTGATATCCAGATGCTTGGCGGCATGCTCCAGGGGGCTGTCGTCCAACACCGTTGCCAGGGGCTCGCTCGGCATAGGGGCCTCATCACCGCAAGCCGTCACCAAGAGCAGCCCGAGACCTACGGCCAAGGGGCGTCCCCTGCGCCGGTAGGATGCGGTGAGCCGGCGGGCAGGGACGCCCGTGGCGAACCGCATCGATGATCTAGTGAGCGTAGCAAACCGCATCGATCATATCCCCTCATGCGCGGGGTAGCCGCATGGCGTCTCTTGCCTAGAGGCATTGGAAACGGCGAGTACCCAAGGCGACCGCAATATATACCCACCTTATGCCAATTTTCCGTTTTTTTCCGCCCGAACCCGCGTCTGCGTAGGAGCAGGCTTGCCTGCGAACGACGCTACCGGATGGTTCCCTTCGCGGGCAAGCCCGCTCCTACAAAAAACGAAAAAATGACGTGCGGACGGTATAAAAAAGCTGTTTGGTTAAAAGCAATCCTGAATGATTTGGCATTGTCAGGACGAATCGATCTCCAGGAAATATGATCTACCCAATATCAGAAAAAAATAATATTTTAAAGTACGGATCCCAACTGCGGGTTAGAAATATGACCAGGCCGATCCCAATTCCAAGCCTGGGATAATGGCACAAAAAGCGCATATAGATTTTTAGACCCATGAACATTTATAGCCTCATCGTCCAAACTCGTCCCGACCGGGTGCAGGCGGTAGAGTAGGGGTTGCTGGCGCTGCCCGGCGTGGAGGTTCACGGTGGCCGGACGGAGGGAAAACTGATCGTGACGGTGGAGGACGTCGGCCGAAGCGAGGTCGCCGATACCCTGGCATCCATCAATGGCGTGGCAGGCGTCATCAACGCCATCCTGATTTACCATTATGGCGGAGACGATTTAGCGGGAGAGGTCGATTGGGTTACTACTTTGGTCAGCGAAAACCACGAAGTACGCGAACCAGCACACAAAAGATCCCTCCCTTCGGTTCGGGATGACAATTTCGCGCGGACTCGCGTGATTCGTAGTTTTTCCTCTTTCTTGCCGGCCGGTAACGCTTAACTTAAGGGCACCTTGAAAAATAGGTATTTTCACCAATCAAGCGACTCTAAGCCATTGAGTGTTGAGTTGTACTGTAGACGAAAACCGTATTTTTCAAAGTGCCCTTAATAGCATTGGGGTGTGAGGTCCATGTGCTCTTCACCTTCTCTCAATCAGCTACCATGCCACATTCATAAGGGGTTCCATCCTTTTCAGGTAACTCTTCCATGTCTCTTTCCCGGCAGGGTAAATGATTGATAGCCACAATGCCGGACCATGTACTTTGAAGTAATTGGGCTAAATGCTGGTAAATCGGTAAAACAGTGGTTTGCGCCAGACAATCGCAAAAAGAGGGCAACCATTCACCCAGATGATCAAAACTAAATGCACTCAGTGCTTCATGCGTTGTACGTGTTTTCTCCGGCTCTGATGTCATTGCTAACATAATCAATAGAATAACGACAAATTCGATCTCACCGATCAAATGGTCCGCTTTTTCGCCTGTTTTTTGGGAAATGTCGAAGCCGAAGGCCCGATAAAAACCAGCAATATCGGATAAGATAGCGCCTTTATCGCGTCGAATAAAACCGGATTCATTGATAGGACACGCAACACTCCCTTCAAATAAACGATGATATTCCTCCACCCAGGCCTCTAAACTCAAGGTTTGAGCTTGCTGTCGAATCTGTTGATAAACCTCGGCAAGCCGATCCGACTCGGGTAGGTTGGAACATCGTAGTAATTCTTGAAGATCAGTGACCTCTTTCTCCAGCATTATTTGCGTTTCAGCCGATGGTAAACTAAACAGTCGAATGATCACCTGGAGTAAATCGGCTTGTGCAAACAACGAAAGATGGTCTTTTTTTGCCAAGACATGTTCCGGGGAGGAAGGAATTTTATCGAACCACTGGACAGATTGATGTGACGAGGTACTTTTCGGATTCATGGTTGAATTCCTTGGAATCTCAATCTGGTTTCCACGTTCCAGCATCATGAAACCTTGGCCGCTGTGGGGCGGCCACAACTGCCATTCCCACGCTGGAGAGACTGTGGAAGAATTCGCCTTTCCTGGAGAGAGTCCGTCCCCGTTTTCTCTGCGGAAATGGGTCCGAGTTAGCTATTTCCCTGTGCTCGCTCATCAAGTAAATACTTCCGGAGTTGTCTTTCTCCTCTCATGACATAAAGTATGTACACTTTGCTTTGTTCGACGCGATAAAACACCCGGCATGGGCCAACGATAATTTCACGGTACTTTGAGCGATCTAACTCTGGAGGTATACGGCCTGATTCTGGAAACTGTTTAAGACGTTCAACACTAGAAAATACTTTTTTGACCAAGCGCCGTGCAGCATTAAGCTCATCAAGTGCTATACATTCTTCAATTTCATTGCTTCAATAACTTTAGTGAGCGAAGCGCATCATAGTTGAAACTATGGACTTTAAGTCCCTTCACTTTCAGTCCGTGGCTTGTCCACGGATGAGGACTTTAGTCCCCTAGGCTATGGACTTTCAGTCCATAGTGGTTGATTAGGTCAGATAAAGCTGGTTCAGCCCAGATTATTTGAGCCATTTGCTCATTTTCTCTCTTGCTTCCAATTGATTATAGGTGCGATTTTCCAAAATAGCCGTTTCGCCCCTTGCGATACCTTCAAGAATATGCATGCGACTTTGCATAAGCTCAAAATCATCGACATCTACAAGGTAGGCTGATGTTGGCCGTGCTCGGTTATTAAAATAGGCTCCTTGGATTCATGCAGTTCGGCAAGAATTTTAGTCGCCTGGCGCTTTAATGTCGTAACAAGTTCTATTTTCATAACTAGTGATCCTATACTATCACTCTGAATGTTGCAAGAACTTGTCACACCTAACATTCGGGCTCAGGGGCAGCAGCACGATAGTGCCAGCGTCCCTTGGAGCCCAATGCCATTAAGTTAGTTCCTGGCCACTTGTCGGGTAACCGTTCAGCCCGACAACCGAGAGGTAAGTGAAAGCTACGAATCGCGCGAATCCTCGCGGATTGATTCGCGCCGATTCGCGTGATTCGTAGTTTTCCTCACTTAAGGCGATTTCTGTCAAATGACAGACCAGCCTGCTTGTCTTTTCGTCCGTCTTCTGTGTCGCGATAACACAGTTACATCGCACAACGATGCGCCTGTTGTCGCTCCTTGAAGACGAACGAATAGCCGACCCACCCTGGTCTATCATTTTCCGGCAATTGCCTAATGGCATTGAAGGGCAGGGGAGATACCTGGTCTGATCAAGGCAGGACCGTAGGGCGGGAAAGCGTAGCGCATCCCGCCACGTCGGTCATTCCAGAGCCAATCCCTTTACAACATCGTCCGCCACCCAATACGGTGGATACAGTCCCGTTTTTACATCCCGGTGAAAGCTCGAATACGGCCAATCGATGAGGCGCAACACATGGCCGTGTTTGATCAGATTGTAATGGACATAATCGATATACCGCTGCAAATCGTCTTCATCGCAAATCCCGTGCTCCCAGAAGCGCCGTTGCCAAATTCCCCGTTCCGTGTGCGACGCCTTGAAAGCCCCTCGTCTTTCGGAATCCGTGCCGAGAACCGTGCCCCCTCTGTCAAGATAGATGTCGTGCCAACGGGTAGAGAAATCGCTATCCCCTGAAGGCAGGGTCCACACCGCATGAAGGTGATCGGGTAAGACAAGGATAGCATCAATGGTGAAGGGCCGGCGACGGTGGGCATCGGTAAAGACGATTCGCAGGTCGTCGATGTAGTCCGTCAACAGACGGCGGCGGCGTTCCAATAGGTTAACGGTGAAAAAGAAGGTTCCGCCGGGAACGAAGGCGCGGATATAGTTCGGCATTATCTTGCAAAGGAACGTTGATTCTAAAGGCGGAATGCGCTGCGCTTTCCCGCCCTACGCGGGCTCCTTCTGAGGGTCGGGTTGTGAACGCCTGATGGGTATATGGCGCGGCGCACAAAACATAGTCTCTTGCCACTAGCGAGACGGTCGCCTAACGTAAGGCTCAGCTGCTGCTCGAAGTACCGCGAGCAGCACTCTGAGCGGTCGGCTGGAGCCTTTTGTTAGGCAATTCTTCATACAGACATGTTTGCTTTAGATAATCAGCATGTAGTTTTTGCAAATACTCTATGTAGAGTTTCGGATTGTGTCCGAATTCCTCCGAGATACTATGACGTATCTGCCGAATGTCGGCAATTGGATCATCGTTCCCATTTATGATGGCTCTCCCATGAGTTCTAACGGAGTTGTTAATGCCGGAACATGCAAACCCAACAAAGTATTAATTCTTCATTATATGTGTAGCTTTGTTTGCGTTGGCAAGGTTTTAACAATTCCATGTTAACAAATAGTCTGATTTATGATATGATGCCAACATGAGGTGTAATGCGTCTCCAAATGGATCTCATGGTATCAGATGGTGCTTGAAATAGACTTGCATGATCTCTTCGATTTCGCTTGTGGGTTCTATAGCTGGAAGGCTGAGAGCTAGTTCAATGGCTTTGTGTTTATGCGGTTTGCGCCCTCTCTTTAGTTCATCAAATACCGCTGTGCTTGTTACAAGTAAATAGTTCTCGCTGTGCTCCTCCCACCACTGACGGGTCCAATCTCTCATGGCGATTACTGAGTGGCTGGAGCGTTCGTCATAATAGAAGCTAAAGATTGATGTTTCTATGTAGACGGTTTCCTTCATATTTTTCAAGGCTTCTGTGGATTTAATCGGTGCTTTTAGGTTTGCTGACGAAATTAATACGCATTGGCTCTAGGTATTCCGCGGTTTTCCAACCTATATGCCACGCCTAACAGGTAGTAGACGGCGAGTCGCCGTGTTTAAATACGGCGAAACGCCTTATATACCACCAAAAATCCTAGCGAGACTTTGCCTCGGACCAACGAGGCGTGATCATCGCTATATCGCTATCGAAAGCGGAACACTGATCGTGATCGTGGTCGTAATCGGAAACGCAAGGCAAAGCGGGCATGGAAAACCTGATGTCTACGGGTTTCGATCCGGCACCTGGCCGGGATCTATGGATACCACGATCTGCGAAAGTATTCTGTCTCTCCTACCGGTGGTTTCGATCACGACCACGACCACGAGAGGGGTTAGACTTTGCGATATTTGACTCTTTTGCTCTAAATCTGGTCATTCAAGGAATCTTAAGGGAGTTGATAAGCCGTCCAGTTGGACCAATGCTTACGTCCACCTCTATTATCCGCATCACCTTGCCAAACCGCAAAAGCGAGTTGACCTTTTTCACCGGATTTGAATTGATAGTCGTTGACATCATCGGTGGTGAGCGGACGCGAGAAGACGACTGTCCAACGACCTTCTCTCCACATGCCGAGGGCACTGGTAGCCGATTCCGGTTGTGGCGTCAATGAGCCCCATCCCTCGGCCACCAATTCCTGAACCGGCTGACTACGCTCAAATGCAGCACTCGGGTTGCCGGCCTGTTTCGCGATAAACCATTGATGCGAACGCGGGTCCTTAAAATCTTCCGGCACCCGATGGGGAGGTTTCCCTTTCGCAAACCAGTACAGATCCGACCAGGCGTTGGGATGGACATCTTGCACATCCTGAAAACCTTCGTCCATGTCTTTTTGCCACAGGCCCTTCCAGTAAAGAATTTGGACTTTACCGCCACCTTTCTGGCCCATGAAGGGTGAGGCGGACGGTGTCAATGGTAATTCTATCGCCACCGCATCAGAAAAGCGCTTCACATCCACATTTTGACTGGGCGAATCATCGGCCCAGGAAAGTCGCCATGCGATCGATTTCCCATCCGTCAGTCCTTGAACCCTGAGCTCGGTTACGGAGGCCTCTTCCAAGCGTGGCTGGGTGACTTGCTGGGGGAATACGGCAACGTTGAGCGTGGGGATCTCTTGCCAAGTGGGCGCAAGCGGGTCCATGGGTAACTCTCCGGTCACCTTTCCGACTGAGATTGAGGGTTGTTGGGCAAAAACCATACCTGCAATCAGGCTGGACACCAAGATAAGGGCCATCTTCATCATGCTGCTTCCCCATCTAAGCCGATTTTCAATTAATTTGCGTTTATTTGCGTTCATTTGCGGACGAATCTCAGGTGGTGTTGTGGCGGTAGACATCGTAGCGTTTGTCGTGATGATCACGCACATAGTGCGGTTCGGTAAAAGGTACACGACTGATTTCCTCCCCTTTGCTATCCCAACCAATGACCTCATCGCCTTCGACTTTGAATTTTTCGATGATGAGGTTGGTGGAACCGAATAATAGTAATGCACCTAAGAGTTTTTTGTCGTCCGTCAGCCGACGATACAGTGTCTTCGCTGCTTCGACATTGGGTCCGAAAAGCTGTTCCAGGAACCCATCAGGTACATGGATGGGTGGAATGTAGTATACATTCGGGCCGGTGCCGAATTGCGGATAGAGTGGCAAGGCCAGCTTGCGTATCTTGACGATATAATCCAGGGGATTATCTTCACGCGGTTCGCCTTGGGTGTTCAGATATCCGTGCATACGGATTTTACCGATGCAGGATTCGACGCATAAGCTCACCTTACCTTCTTCAACTCGCGGGAAGCAACCGATACATTTTTCGCTGATGCGACTAATCATGTTGAAGAAGGTCTTTTTATACGGACAGGCCTTGACGCATTCCTGATAACCACGACACCGTTCCTGGTCGATCAGCACAATGCCTTCTTCCTCGCGTTTATAGATGGCTTTACGGGGGCAAGCGGCTAGACAAGCCGGGTTATCACAGTGGTTGCACATCCGGGCCAGATAAAACATCCACATGGGGTGGGCACCCTCGAAATGTTCACCTTGCCCAACGGTCTTGGAAACATCGTCTTCCCCCATGTTGAGGGCCGAATAGTCCATCGTATCAGGAAGATGGCCATCCGGCGGGTCCAATGGATTATTGCCTTCAAAAATGGTGTTGGTTTCTAAAACCTTGCCTTTCCATTTTGCAGGACCCCTGCGTTGCAACAATTTCATATCCCAAGCCATCGGATAGCCACCGTAAGGCTTGGTCTCGACATTATTCCAGAAAATGCTTTCTTGACCTTTACCGCTGGTCCAACAGGTCTTACAGGCAATGGTACAGGTCTGGCAGTCGATACATTTATTGATATCGAATACATAAGCCACCTGTTTTGCCGGGGGAGGGGCATCGTAAGGATAGTCGATCTTTCGATTCAGTTGCCAATTATGACGCTGGGGCATGTTACCGATCTCCTGTTCATTGCTTCAATAACTTTAGTGCGCGAAGCACATCATAGTTGAAACTATGGACTTTAAGGCCCTTCACTTTCAGTCCATAGTGGTTGATCTGTTAGGCTTTTTGCAATATTCCAAGAGTAGCCAAAAAGACTTTTTCTATATCTTCCGGTACACGATAAGTATGTAAATCTCTATAGACACTCTTCTCCTTTTTATCCAAAATACCAAAGCGCCAAAGCTCGCCTATGCTCACTGCACCATAAAGCGAATCTGGCAATTCTCTTTCCTCATACATATCTAACGCTATCATTTCTGCTGTTAGCTGGTTAAATCCCTTATCCATATCTCCCTTCTTAGCCTCTATCACTATTATTTCTTGATTTGAGCGTACAAGATAGTCTAATAAACCACTTAATCTATTATCAATTTCAATTTTATTTTTGCTTTGGCATGACGAATAATTTCCCACAGAACCGGTGCAATCATAAATTCCCTTTTTGCCATTTCAGAATTTAATGTAATCTTCGGTAGTGTTTCATAAAAATTTTCCTGCAAAGTGATGAGCACGTTCTTGTCTATATCTGTTGCAATCGGTAAATTAAGAATCTTTGTTTCAATCAACCACTATGGACTGAAAGTCCATAGTCTGGAGGACTAAAGTCCTTATCCGTGGACAAGCCACGGACTGAAAGTGAAGGGACTTAAAGTCCATAGTTTCAACTATGATGCGCTTCGCGCACTAAAGTTATTGAAGCAATGAATAACCGAACTCATTAGCAATCTCTTCTGTCGGATTACTAAAATCGAAGTAATCACTGAATGTATACTTTTCCCCTTCTATGAAAACCAGTTTACTCATCTGTATGTCTTCCGATATATCGGTCTGTCATATGTAATCCGCACATGAAATTACAGATTTGTTTGTAGATTAGTCGTCTCCGAAATAGCAAACAATACGATTTGTATTAAAAAAGTTTTCGCCTGACCGTTCAGCCCCCTGCTGCTTTACCATCCCTGGGCGCTTGATTCCGGCACTCCCTGCTGGAATGACGAGGTGGGGGCTGAACGGTTACGATGGGTGTCCTTTTTTTTTCATTAGGCACTTTGTTTCACCATTTCTACCAAAACTCCAACAATCTTGGTAGCGTTTGCAATATAATATTCTTGATAAATCAATATAAGCCATATTATCCTGGTATTTTAAAAACTTCCATGTATTTCCTGTTGTTACCGCACCGTATATAATTGGTAAATGCGAACCCTCTTTAATCATTGAATATGCTTGATGCATACATTTCTGCTATACATTGCCCTAACCCGCCAGCAATATACTCATTTTTTGCTTCAACAACAGTTAGGCTTTTTTCTTTATCAACATCGAGGTTGACTCCAGAAAAGAAGCTGATTTTATTACCTAGTATTCTCCTAACTTCTAGCAACACGTTTGCAATTATCAGCTCTGAACGAATCTTTTCAGTTCCAACAGCCATAGCAAGTGGCACATTGTATTTTAAGGTAGCCAACAAATAATCACTAATTTGTATTTCCTGTATACAGGAGAACAAATCTCTATCTTCAATCACATTTACATTAAGCTCTTCCTTGACTCTTTTTAATGTGAAATCACTATATGACATGGACTTACCTACTCAACTTTGGCCGCGCCTAACAGATAGTAGACGGCGAGTTGCCGTGTTTAATACATCGAAACGCTTTTCGGTTGTCCGGAGTCGGTATGATGTCGATACGCTCGGAGGCAGGAAAACCGCGCGCAATTGACAGCAACGTATTTGCCGATGCGACCGATGGCATATGGCTTGGCGGTGTCGGTAAGTTGAATTACGGAGTGTACGTCCATGTTGTCGGCATCGATAACGATAACTTCGCTTCCATCGAGATTGCCATACAGAACTTAGGTTCGGGCGGACGAATGCTTGCTGATCTGCTTGGTCTTTGACATGCATGGAATGTGTCCTCTATAGACTAGAAAAAAATACGTTGCTGCCAGTTTAGTGCCGGTGTCCACGCGGAAAGTACCGCCAACCGGTAGTAGATGGCAAGTCGCCGTGTTTAAGTACGTCGAAACGTCTTATATATCACAACGATTACTTCTTTTTCTCAAAACTTCTGGCGGCTAACAGTCTAACTAGGTGGGAAACAAAAAGATGTTGCCCACCCGATATTAACTGTGTTTAAACCAGCTCGACAAATTTACCGGCCATGAATTGCTTGAGGACTTGGTTCTCGTACGTGGGACGTAAGCCGTTGGCGGCGGGGAGCCAAAGTCCTTTACCATTCATGCCACCATCTTCGGCCTTACTGATGCGGACGAAGGCTTCACGCGGCGCGCCGGTGGGGCAATGGACATCCGGCACGAAGCCTTGGGTGATTTTTTGGCCCAACAAACCTTTGACGTAGAGGGAATCAGTCATCCATGTCGGTTTGAGCCAACCGCGGGTACAGCTTTGGTGGCTGCCACCACGATAGAATGATTGATAACCTGTATCAGGGCTTTTGGCCAAGCCGGTGGGATTGGTTTCCTGTCCCCGTACTGAGCTGAAGGTAGCGCCATACATGTTGTGCCACATGCGGGTAATACCGCGCGGTGTTCCCGGATAGTAACGGGCCCGAACCAGTAGGCGGGCAACTTTGTAGCCTTCCGAATATTTCTGCCAACCTCGGAAAGGACGATCATGGGGATCGGCATCGATGTAGACGTAATCACCATCTTCGATACCCAATCCCTTCGCATCGTCGGGATTGATGTCCACATAGGCCTCTGTTACAAAGGGCGTCCGTTTATCACGGCGCAGCATGTCTCCAAAGGGCCCGAACCAGGCAGCAACAATATCGGTATCCACAGGGGTCGTGTGGGCGCCATGGCGATATTTCGGGGTATGGAACACAAAATCGTAGCCATCCTGACGCAGCGGATGGATGCTATTTATCACCTCATCGACGGTCCTGATCACATGACGGGCCTGTCGTGTATCGCCGCTGACATCATTGCCGGGAACACCATAGTCTTCAGGTGTCTTAGGCCGTAACAAGGGGTGGGTTTTATTAGCTACGATGACATTGGGTTCGAACCGGGTGGAATCGATCGGCTCCCGATGTACGACGATATTCTCTCCGCTATCTCTGAATTCGGGTTCTTCCCGATAAAATTCCAACCGCCCGGTCTTGGTGTACCAGGGTTTATTCTCATTACCCTGTTCCCAGGCACCGACTTTGGGATAGGTGCGGGTCTGGAGGATAGCCGGAATACCCTCGTCAGCGGCTTTCTCCAAGTCTTCGATCTTGTAGCCACGGGTGGCATTGGAATGATCCAAAACCCGTTGGATATAGGGCCGAGCTTCGCCCTGGCTGACAAAATGCCAATAATCATTATGGCGTGAATCATCGGTGAGTTTACCGATCGCGCCACAGACGCCGGCGGCGACTTCCAGATCGGAGCGGGTATCATGAATGCGCGGCAAGGGCGTTGCCGGGAAGGTATATAAAAACGGATTAGTGACGCTGATGGTCATGTCGGGATATTTCAATTCCGCCCAACTGTCTACCGCGAATACAATGTCCGAATATTCACAACTGGCGGTCCACCACCATTCATTCTGGGCAATGAATTCAACCCTTGACAAGACGTTGATCACAAAATCGTAATGCCCCTTTACATTACCGATTAACGAATTGGAATTGCTGACATGAACGGCCTTGGTCGGCGTAGGAATATGGCTTTTACCGGTTAAGACGGCCTTACCCATACGTAGGATGGTGTCGCCATGATTGAAGTAATGGACGCTTTCCGCTTTCCAGCGTTTCCGTAATTTGGCCGGTTGGCTCGGGTCCAATTCCGGATTGAAGGGGTCCTCGCCGATATATTGGGCCAGGCCATTGAAGAAGCTGGCCCGGTAGTTGCCCGCATAGCTACCCACATTACCGCCGATTTTGCCTATATTTTGCGTTAAGGCGGCGACCAAGAAGACATTCCGGTCTTTGAGGTCGTTATTGAAGAATTGGTTGGGGCCCATGCCGACCGTAAATAAAGTATGTGATTGATTGGCTGCAATCTGGCGGGCTAGACCGCGTATGGCATCGGCCGGAGCCCAAGTCAATTTGGCGACATCTTCCGGCGTATAGCTGTCGTCGAGCAGCTCTTTGGTGACATCGAACACCGTGCGACATGGCACCGTTGCGCCGGAAGCCAATGCTACTTCAAATTCACCGGTTAGCTGAGGATTGCCGGAGAAATGCTTCCTGATCTGATCGCGATTCATGGCGACGGGGTTGTTTTCGCCGGCGTCCCAATAGACGAAATCACCCCAATCGGCCCGTTGTTTCTCATTCAAGACCGGGCCCTGTTGTTGATGGACAGACGGACCCTTGTCACCGGTGGGGACGACTAGGGTATTATTTTCCAGCTTAGCCAATCGGTAGTCTTTGAAGACATCATCGGCGCGCAACAGTTCACCGGTGTCCATCCGTACCAATAGGGGTAAGTCGGTATTGGCTTTGACATAACCGGCATCATATCGATTCTCACTGATCAGGACCTGTGCGATGCCTAGTGCCAAGGCCGGGGTCGTACCGGGACGGACAACCAGCACTTCATCGGCCTTACTGGCGGTAGCACTATATTCAGCGGCAATGACAATCACCTTGGTTCCCTTCATTCTGGCTTCCGTCAGCCAGTGGGAATCCGGCATTTTGGTGGTAATCCAGTTCATACCCCAAACGATGAGTAACTTGGCGTGCTCCGCATTACAGAGATCGAAATCGACCGTTTGTTGGCCCGTTACCATCGGATGGCCCGGTGGTAAGTCGGTATGCCAACTATAATTATCAAACCCCCGCCCACCTAACGAATCCGTGCCTTTGCCGCGAAGCTTGTCATCCAACAGGGCCATCGCATTCGCTTCCCGGTATTGAGCAAATATGCGGGTCATGCCGAGCGGGGGCATGCCGCCGCGGAATTTCAGGGTTTGCGTACCGGCCCCTGCGGTCGCTTCGACCATCAGCGGATCATAGCCTTGAGCTAGCAGCTTCTTTTGACCTTCTTCCCCGCTATAGGTTTGGGCGATATTGATTAGGGCGCCCGCAGCCAATTCAAAGGTTTCATCCCAGGAAGCACGTACCCATGAATCTCGTCCCCGTTGGAGGTATTTCTGTTCGACCGCCCCGGTTTCCGGATCGCGCGGGAAACCGGCCTCGACCCAATCTTTGAAACCTTTACGGATCATGGGCCGTTTACAGCGGCGATCCCCGTAAAAACGCCGGACCAAGGCCAAGCCCTTTTGACAACAACGCGGATCCCAACGCCGTGTGGATTGATGACCGTCCAAATCTTTGGCTTTGTGGTAACCGTAAGTGGGCGCAATGCGGGTGACGACGCCATTTTTGACATAGCCGCGTAATAAACAATTATGGGTATCGTTCGGAGCGCAAAGGAAGGTGAATGAAGAATCGTAATGATACAGATCCCGATAGGTCTTTTCCCAGTCCCGGTTGGGATAGTTGGAAAGTGGATTGTCGATTGCCACCGGCGTCAAGAGTTGAGTGGCTGAGATGACCTGTTGCGAAATAACGACCGCACCTGCGCCCGTCGCGGCCATTTGAAACAGAAAGCGACGGCGAGAAGGATTGGTGGGTCGGTTTTGGTTAATCTCTGACATCATCGCACTCCAAATGAATTGCTTTGAAAATAGAGCCCTCGTCAACGGCGTGCCTGAATAATCAAGAGGTTAGAATCGCCGGTTAATAAAGACACCTAATCTTCATATTTATATTAGAATTATAGCAAATGATTGCATACTACTGTTGAAGACAATTTGACTTGGATCAATTTCGCTCTAAATTTTTCTCCCCATGTCTGGAGGGGGGCGAGACGGAACGGAGCTTGTAAATTTCCACGGATTGTTTCGTTTACCCTATCCTTCCCAAGAAGTAACATAGGCGGTCTCATCGCGGCGGCACTGAGAGGTTGTCTAAAAAAGGGCCGTAGGCCCATAGTTTAGGGAGTAGGCTAGGTCCTGTTGACATTTAAGACTACTGCGTTGATTTTGCAGACAATTCGACGCATGACTGGAAAGGCTAACTTGATGATTCAGAAGCGTTTTCGGTCTAAATGTCAACACGACCCAGTACCCCATTTCACCTTATTTTTCGCTCTCAGAGCCTCCCAAACGCGTCACGGCAAGGCACCGCGCGCAGGGAATAGCTCACGCTCTTGCCAAGCGCTGTAACGCCGCCTTGGCGCGTTTGGGGGGGCTCCCTTCGGGCGCGACCAGAGGCGGCCATCTGCGGTGTTGCGCGAGCTTGAAAGAGGACCGGCTATTCCTGCGCTCGCGCGCCTCGCATCTGGCCGCCTCTCGCCGCGCTGAGAACCAAAAATAAGGTGAAATGGGGTACTAGGTTGAGGAACGAAACCCAGCGTTCGTGGGCCAGCCTGGTTTGCTTAGGTCGCGTCCCTCGACCCAGCTTACCGACTTAGAATCAAATGGGTTAGTTTTTAGACAACCTCTGAAGCCATTGCTGTGAGCCAAGCGATCACAGGAGATGGATCCGATGTCCACTGCCGCTGCCGACACCACGAACCTCGCCCCCGCAGACATCCGGTATATCAAGGACCACCTCGGGGAGTGGCTCACCGAGCAGTCGTTGGGCAAGCCGCCGGCGGCCTATGAGATCGATCTGCGCGAGCGGATGATACGAGTGGAGGAAGACCTCGGGCACCAGCGCGAGCTGATCAAGACTATCCTGGAGCAGATGGACAAGCGCTATGAAGCCCTGCAGAGAGAGATGGACCGGCGCTTCGAGGCCATCGACAAACGCTTCGAGGTGCTGACGAGGCGTATCGACCGATTCATTGCTTCAATAACTTTAGTGCGCGAAGCGCATCATAGTTGAAACTATCGCAATTATGTACTTGACGACACCAATCGTCGGGCGTATAAAGGGGCATGTCTAGTGATAATGACTTGACTCTTTTAGAGATTATGCGCCGCTTCTCGACGGACGATGCGGCGCGCGAGTATTTTGA
>Ga0209458_1000103_pt1 | contig 46707 bp, 43 predicted proteins | sample WorMetLIZAISLAND_FD_187411 | JGI IMG/M metagenome (GOLD analysis project Ga0209458, IMG submission 187411) | Marine gutless worms symbiont microbial communities from Max Planck institute for Marine Microbiology, Germany - Inanidrilus manae... ...
GCTCTCCACCGCGGCAACAACACGCTCACGCAAATCCAGCGAATAAGGTCGAGGCATGCATGCTGGCCTCCTCCTCCAGCCAGCATCTTGAATCACATCAAACGCCTCAGGGGAATCCCCCTGTTGATTCAAACAAGCACGGACATGCTCTAGCGGGTTTGAGATTTGGGGTTGGGCGAGGTGCGATCTACGCCTAGTCGACGGCCTTGACGATCTTGTCCAACAGGCCCTTGGGGGCCTCGCCGGCATCGCCGGGACGGACGGCCTGATCGAGCGCGGCGGCTTCGGCCAACGCCTGCTGGGCTTCCACGGAACGTTTCAGCAATGCAGCCGCTGCGGCCGCATCGTCGCTAGGCCACCGAGAGAGATCCCCGCCGTAGACCTGTGCCAGTTCCGTCAGTTCTTTCAGTGTCATGCCACAGATCCTTCTGTATCTGCAGGTGGTGCCTTAGGTTCTGTCGCCCTCGTTTCAACAAGGAACGCACGCCCTGCTCCGTGTTCTGGAGTTCATGTGCGATCCGCCGTACGTCCAGTTCCTCATAGTAGTAAAGGGTAATTGCCAGACGTTGAGATTCCGGCAATGCCGCGATCGCCCGCAGCAGGACGGTCGCCTGTTGCTGGCGCTCCAGGTCCTTCTGGGCGTCGGTTGCCTGCTGGTCGACGATGTCCTCCGACAGCTGGGCGCTGGCCATGCCCTTGCGTCTGGTAAAGTCGATACACTTGTTGATTGAAACTTTGTAAAGCCAGGTCGTGAACTTGGCGCCGTCCGGCCGCCAGCTGTCGCGGGCCCGCCAGACGGAGAGAAACACTTCCTGGGCCACGTCTTCCGCGTAGGCGTCGTCGCCCAGCATGTTGCGGGCGACGCGCCACACCCGATCCAGGTGGCGCCCGACGAGTTCGGCAAAGGCAGCTTTGTCGCCATCTTGAATTGCCGAAATGAGTGCGTTGTCGCTGCAATCGCTGAAGCTGGATGATGTGCCCGACCGAGTGCAGCTTGATCTGCGGCTCGACATCACGAACTCCCTCCTCTCGGCCGCAGACGGCCGCGTTAGGAATTTTTGTGCAAACGCCGGGCCATTTCTAGCGTCGCGTCGGCAGGGATTGCCTAGCCGGCACATTCTTGTCGCCGGGATTCACGCAGGCCTGTCACGAGCGTTTGCAGGCGCTCGATCAGGTCATCAAACTCGCTGTGCGGACAAGGGCTTGAAAGAACGCCCGTAATTGTGCGCCAGGCCGCGGTGTAGAACCCACGCAACTCGCGCTGGCCCTTTTGTTTCGAAAGCGGATCGAAGGCGCCGATGATCGCCAGGACGATGCGCAGGCTTTTCTGGCTGTGCCGGCACATTCGATCGAGTTGATTTTGCCGATAGGCAGTTCTTGCCGCGTTGAGGTGGCGCAGCAGGCCGTCGTTCAGTGCCAGGAACACGTCCATCGGCGTGCCCACAAGGCGGTCGCTCTGGTGATAGGCCAGGGTCGCGGCAAGCAACCGGCTCATCACTCAGCCCTCGCCGCCCAGGATCGCCGCGATCTGGTCGCGCAGGAGCTGTGCTGCTTCGACCTGCGCCTCCATCTTTGCGTAGCGGTCGATTTCGCGTTCGCGCACGCGCTCGGCGCGCTCGCGGATCTGCTGGGCTTCCTGCTCCAGGTCGGCATTGACGTCCAGCATGCTGTTGACCTGGCTCTGGATCACGCCGTCCGAGGCGGCGAAGTGCTCGGTCGTGTTGCGCAGCCGGTCGGCCAGGCCCTGGGTGATACTGACATCGATGGTGACGTCGGCGTCGCCAACCATGAAGAAGGTCAGGCCTTCGTATGCCGTCCCGGCCTTGCCGGTGAGCGTGCTGCCGCTGATCTCGAAGGCATTGGCATCGCCGTCGGCAGTGGCGCCGGTGATCGTGCCATCGGCGAGGATCTGAAGCTCCAGCGCGAACGAAAGGTCCTGGGCGGATGTGTTCTCGTGCAGCACCAGACGATCATCGCTCGTCGACATCGAGGTCTTGAACAGCGCCCGGACCGACGCGAAGTCGTCGACAATGGCATCGTCCAGCGCGGCCTCGTCGTCGATGACCAGGCTGTTGCCGGCGTCGAAGGCGAGGCCGATGGCGGTGAGGCCGGACAGGCCTGACCCGTCGCCGTAGCTGTCGTTCAGGTCGTCATAGAGCTGATCGTTCAACGTGCGCAGCAGCGGATCGGCAAACAGCACCGCGTCTTCGCTGGCCACGCCGCTTTCATCGACGCTCTGTTGTGTCTGTGCGAACGCACGGTAGGCGTTATAGGCGTCGACGAAGCCGGTGACGGCGTCCTTCACGGCGCCATAGTCCTGGGCGATCTCGACGGTGACCACGGTCCCCGGCGCTTCGCTGAGCAGCGAAAGATCGACGCCGTCGATCAGGTCGTCGAAGTCGTTCGTCGGTCGTCGCGCCTCGACACCATCGATGTTGATGACGGCGTCCTGCGGCTGGCTGGTGACGTTGAGGAAGCTACCGGCGCCATCCGTCACGCCGGTCGCGGCAAAGACATCGTCGCCGGCGGTCGGCGTGATCGAGATCTCCTGCGCCGTCTCCGCCGACGACAGCAGCAGCCGGTAGTCGTCCGTTGCCACCTGGACGAGGGTTGCGGTGACGCCGGCGTCGACGTCGTCGAGCGCTGCCGCAAGGTCGCGCAGGCTCATCTCAGCGGTAACGTCCAGAGCGACGGACGTCTCGCCGACGATGCCGATCTCGAAACTGCCGGCAAGGCCGAGGCCGGCGTCGGGATCTGCCGTCGCCGCGCCCATCACCTTCATCGCCTGCGCGGTCTGCACGACCTCGATCTCATAGCTGCCGAGCTGCGCGTCCTGATCGACCGACACGCCGATCAGCTGGGCCGCATCGGCGCCCCCCGTGGCGCTGTAGTAGGCCGCCTTGTCGGCGAAGACGTTGCCGTCGGCGTCGGTGCCGCCCTGGCTGCGCGCGAGTTGGGCGACGGCGGCCTGCAGATCGCTGGTCAGCGTGAGCATCTGTTCGTAGGCCGAGATCTCGGCTGCATTTTCGCTCACCTGGGCGTCGATGCGCACGGCGGGCGCTGCGGCCTGCTCGTAGGCGATGTCGACCAGCGCGCTCGTGTCCAGGCCCGAGGCCGTCGACGCCACGTAGGTCCGGCTGCCGCTTTGTACCAAGGTACTGGTCACCTCATCGGTCATCGCTTGTCACTCCGTCCCTGGGCCGACTTGGACCCCGGGGCCGGCGCCTGCCGTCCCGGGGTCCGCGCCGACTGGGGCCTTACTGCAGCACTTGCAGCAGCTTCTTGTTCATGTCGTTGGCGCTCGCCAACGCCGAGATCGCCGCATCCGTCAACACCTGGGCGTTGGTGTAGGTGGTCTGTTCCTCGGCGATGTCGGCGTCGAGGATCGACGAGCGGGCGGCGTCCAGGTTCTCCAGCGAGGTGTCGATGACGTCGCCGCGATAGCCGAAGCGCGACAGGTTGGCACCCACCGTTGCCCGCTCGGCCGAGACCGTGTTGATCGCCGCATCGATCTCCGCCAGGGCGGTGTTGGCATTTGCCGCCGTCCCGACGCCCGTCGCCAGGCCCAGGGTCGCGGAGGTCACGTCCGCCAGGGTCACGTTGATGGTGTCCGTGGCGTCGGTGCCGACGAGAAAGTTCACGCCACCGGCGAGGACACCGAACTGCCCACTGTTGTCCAGCAACGCTTCGCCGTTGAAGCGGGTCTGCGTGGCGATATCGTCGATCTCCTGGACCAGCAGCTGATACTCCTGATCGATGTAGGCCCGCTCGTTGTCGCTGACCGCACCGGACAACGACTGCGAGGCGAGTGACTTCAGCCGCTGCAGGACGTCGGCGATGCGGGCCAGTCCGCCGTCGGCGGTCTGCAGCACAGCTTCGCCGTGCTGCACGTTGACGGACGCCTGTTCGAGAACGGCGATGTCGGCGGACAGTTTCGTGCCGACAGCCAAGCCCGAGGCATCGTCCGAGGCCTGCTGGATGCGCGAGCCGCTCGCCAGCTTGGCCAGGGACTCGCTCTGCATTTCCTGATTCTGGTTCAGGTAGCGCAACGCCGTGTTCGCGGCGATGTTGGTGGAGATTACAGGCATAGTTCTTCTCCGTTTGCTGGTTCTCCAGATCAGCCCGCGATGCGGACCGGAGAGGCCCCCACGCCTTCTATGCGGATCAACCTCTCACCCCGTTACACGTGCGCGGTTGGCAAATGGGGCGCTGACGGGGCGAAGTTTTTTCCCTCGCGTGCGCGTGCGCTTGTCCCGGCCACGTCGCAACGTCACCGGCACCGCGCGCAAACCCGGTCGTGCCTTGGCTTTTCGTCGGTCGACGCGCCGGCAAAATAAATTTCTTGCACCCGCCGCGCCCCAAATCCGCACCGACGTCCGTGTAACGGGTGAACGTCGTCAGAGGGGCCAGAACGCCCCGACATGCCTCAACGTCGGGAGTGACAACATGGCCATCGATACCGCCTTGACCAACACCATCAACACCACGGCAACCACCAGCTACAGCACCGGATCGCAAACCGAGAGCACGAGTGCGGCGGATGATCTGGACGACTTCATGACGCTGTTGCTGGCGCAGCTCGAGAACCAGGATCCGACAGATCCGGTCGACACCACGGAATGGACCGATCAGCTCACGCAGTATTCCCAATTGGAGCAGCAGGTCAGCACGAACGAGAAGCTGGACCAACTGCTTGCGCAGGGCAGCGCCTCGATCACCGGCGACCTGTCCTACCTGGGCGCCACGGTCGAGATCGCCGACGACATGGCAACGATGCAGAACGACGCCGTGAAGTGGTCCTACGAGGTGCCGTCGTCGGCCGACAGCGTCAACCTGGAAGTCACCGACGAGAACGGCAACGTCGTCTATTCGGCGACGGCAGCCGGGCAATCCGGTGGTGGCGATCTGAGCCTGACGCGCGACCAGCTCGGCGACGGCGCCCAGAACGGCGACAGCTACACATTGTCGGTGCATGCCGTCGACGACGAGGGCGACGACGTCGACACCAACGTCAGCGCGTATGCGCAAATCGACGCCATCGACATGTCCACGTCCGAGTCGGTCCTGCTCGCCGGAGACCAGGCGATCTCACCCAACGACATCCTACGCGTCTACCACTAGCGACGCCGTATCACGGCCAAACGGAGCCAGCGTCATGACTTTGACCTCTGCCATCAGCTCTTCCATCACTGCCTTGCAGGCGCAGAGCGCCTCTATCGCGGCGATCTCTGACAACATCGCCAACACCCAAACCACGGCGTACAAGAACCAGGAAGTCAGCTTCGCTTCGCTGTTGTCCGGACAGTCGACCGGGTCGACCAGCTACGCCGCCAGCGGGGTCCGCTATTCGACGACCCAGAACCTGTTGGCGCCCGGGATCATCGAGGCCGCGGACCTGACCACCAACGTCGCCATCCAGGGTGACGGCTTCTTCGTCGTCAGCGACGACGTGAACAGCGCCTCGGCCAACCTCAGCTACACCCGCAACGGGTCGTTCAGCATCGATGCGAACGGCTATCTGGTGAACAGCGAGGGCTACTACCTTTACGGCCAGGCCACGGACGCCGACGGCAACGTTATCGCCACCAACAACAACAGCCTGGCCAGCCTGCAGCCGATCAACGTCAACGGCGTCACCGGCACCGCTCAGTCGACGGCCGAGATCACGATGCAGGCCAACCTGCCGGCGGAGGCAGCCGTGGGTGACAGCTTCACGACGGCCGTGGAGATGTATGACTCGCTCGGCGTCAGCCACACCCTGGACCAGACCTGGACCAAGACCGGCGCGAACAGCTGGAGCCTGGACTTGAGCGATCCCTATGCGGCCGGCGATCCGGCGACCAGCACCGGTACCACCTCGCCGACCACCATCAACCTCACCTTCAACAGTGACGGCACGCTGGCCACAACCGCGCCCGACCCGGTCGACATCACCGTCACCGGGCTCAGCAGTGGCGCAGCAGACAGCACGTTCAGGCTGGACCTGGGCAGCCCCGGCGGTGCCGACGGTCTGACCCAGTACGCTTCGAACGCCGATCAGCCTGATATCGAAATCGACTTCATCGAGCAGGACGGCGCGCGCTACGGCGAATTGTCGAGCATGGACATCAGTGACGAGGGCATCGTCACGGCCCACTTCGACAATGGTCTGAGCCAGGCCGTCTATCAGATCCCTGTCGCCACCTTCCAGAACGCCAACGGGCTGACGCCGGTGCAGGGCACGGTCTACCAGCAGACCCTCGACTCGGGCGGCTTGGTCCTGAGCAACCCGGGTGAAGGTGGCAGTGGATCGCTAGTCGGTGGCGCACTTGAAGCCTCGGCCGCCGACGAGACCGACGAATTCAACAAGCTCATCGTGGCCCAGCAGGCTTACTCCTCTTCGTCCAAGGTCATCACCGCTGCTGATGAGATGTTCGACACACTTCTGAACGCGATCAGATAACGAGGGCGATCATGCGAAACATGGAACAGATACTTCAGGATCTTGAGCACGCATCCGAGGGCGATGAGCACGCGCTGATCGACCTCAGCACGGACGAGGCAAAGGCCATCGCGGCGTCCGTCGCGGAACGGCTGGCGGAACTGGAGGCGGGCGAACGAGACAGCCTTTTGTGGTTTCTCCAGCAGGTGCATGACCGGCTGAACTGCTACGAGGCCCACCTCATCGAGGGGCTGCAGGATTGCCAGCAGACAGTCGCCACCATCGATCGCGGGCGAAACGCCTGTCTCAGCTACATCCAGACGCTGAAGCTGAACTGATCCAAACCCGTTCAACGGCGTCACCGACTTCAGCCGAGAGCCTGTCGCGTCGCCGGCCAGAAAGGCCGGCACGCACAACCCCCAACAAGGAGGACGACCCGCATGTCCCTCGACATCGCCCTCTCCACCGCCAGCAGTGCGTTGCGGACGGTCGAAGCACAGGTCTCGGTGACGTCCGACAATGTCAACAACGCCGACCGTGCGGGCTACACCCGCAAGGTGCAACAGGTCGAGACCGTCGGCACCGACACCGGAGCTTCGCTACGGGCCGGAGAGATCGACCGCATCGTCAACGCCTTCCTGGCCGATGCCGTGATTGCGGAGAGCAGCACCCTGGGCAAGAGCCGGGTGACGGCCGACTACCTTGATCAGCTTGCCGGCGCGCTGGGCAATACGGCATCGGGCGCCAACCTGGCGACGCCGCTGGGCCATCTGGAGTCGAGTCTGCAGACGCTGGGCGTCAGCGCCGACAGCAACGCCGCAAAGGCCGACGTGCTGACCAGCGCGCAAGCCTCCGTTGACGCGCTAAATGCGCAGTCGGGCACGGTACAGGAACTGCGCCGCCAGGCCGACCAGGACATTGCCGGCACCGTCGACGAGATCAACGCGTCGCTGGAAAGGCTGGATGACCTCAACCAACAGATTGCCGATCTGCAGACGAAAGGTCTGCCTGCTGCCGAGCTGGAGGACCAGCGCGACGCCGAGCTGGAAGCGCTGGCGGCGAACATCGGCGTGCAGTCCTTCTACACCGACGACAATCGGCTGCAGATCTACACCGATGGCGGTGAGCCGCTGCTGAACTCGTCGGCGCACACGCTGTCCTTCAGCACCAGCGGCAAGGTGACCGGCGAGACCAGCTATCCCGGGCAGCTGTCCGGGGTGACCGTGAACGGCAAGGACATTACCGGATCGATCGATGGCGGCCGGCTCGGCGGCCTGATCGAACTGCGCGACGAGACCCTGGTGGAAGAACAGGACAAGCTCGACACCCTGGCCGGTGCGCTGATCGACGACATCAATGCGGCGCACAATCGTGGCGCCGCCCACCCGCCGCCCAACAGCCTGAGCGGCACCGCCGGCTTCGCCGCCGGTGATGCGGTGGCTGCGAGCGGGTCGGTCCGCCTCGCCGTCGCGGACGCCGACGGCAAGGTTCAGACCGTGGCGGACATCGATCTGTCCACCCTCACGACCGTGCAGGACGTGGCCGATGCGCTCGATGCCGTGCCCGGCGTGACGGCAGGGCTTGGCGTCGACGGCGCGCTGTTCGTCCAGGCCGATGACCCGGCCCTGGGGATCGCGTTGAACGAGCTGGACAGCGCCGTGGGTCCCGACGGCCAGGGACTGTCGCACTATTTCGGGCTCAACGATCTGTTTGCCGGTACCGGCGCGGAAGACATCCGTCTGAGTGCCGCGATCGACGGTGCGCCCGAGCGGGTCGCCGCCGGTGCGCTCAGCGACGATCCGGCGCTGGCAGCCGGCGACTGGGGCGTCACCGCCGGCGACGGTAGCACGGCAGAAGCGATGGCCGGGGTCTTCCGGACGTCGCAGTCCTTTGCCGCCACCGGCGATCTGTCGGCGCAGAACGCCACGCTTGCCGACTATGCCGACACGGTCGTCGCCAGCACCGCGCAGCGCGCCGAGCATGCCGCGAGCGATCTGGATTCGGCGCAATACGCCTTCGATTACGTCAAGGAGAAGCTGACCAACGAGACGGGCGTCAACATCGACCAGGAGCTGGCCACGTTGACCAGCCTGGAGAACTCCTACGAGGCGATCGCGTCGGTGATGCAGGTGATCCAGGAGATGTTCGACACCCTGCTGAGCACAGTGGACTGACGGGTGATCCATGCGCATTGCCACCTACACGCACAGTCACGCGCTGCTGGCCGACACCCTGCGGCTGCAGGTTGAGTATGCCAAGGCGCAGACCCAGACGGCGACCGGCCTCAAGTCCGAGACCTATCACGGCCTGGGCAAGCAGGCGGTGCAGGTCTTGAATCTCGAGGCCGACGTCCGGGCTCTCGAAACCGACAATCAGGTGATCGAAACCGCGCTGCAACGGTTGAACGCCGGCTATGACGCTGTCGGTGCGGTGATCGATCTGCTGAGTGCCGCCCGGGCCGAAGTCAACACGATGTCGAGCGGCACCTATTCGGCAACACAGATCGCCAGTCTGGCGGACGAATGGGCACAGGACCTCGAGGCCCTGTTGAATGCCCAGCACAGTGGCCGCTACCTGTTTGCCGGTTCGGCGGTGTCGACGGCGCCGGTGGACCTCGATGACCCGGCCTACCTCGCCGCGACACCACCGTCCGTGCCCGATACCACCTATTACCAGGGCGACGACCGCGCCGAAGCATTGTGGCTCTCCGACGGCTATACCAAGACCTTCGGGATGACCGCACGCGACCCGGGCATCGAAATGGCGCTGCGTGCCGTCAACCTACTGCGCAACAATCCCGGCGACGAAACGGCGCATACGGAGGCGTACGATCTTTTCGGTCAGGCCATCGACGATCTGGCGGAAGACCGCAGCCGGCTTTCAGTCGAGGTCACATCGCTGAACAACAAGAGTGACCAGAACGTTGCCGTGGCCGATCAGCTTGGCGGCATCCTGGCTGGGCTGAAAGAGGCGGACCTGGCGGCGGTTTCGACCCGCATAGCCAGCCTGGAGACCCAACTTGAAGCGTCCTGTTCGGTGCTGACCAGGCTGTCCCGAATGAGCCTGGTGGATTACCTGGCCTGACACGAAGGTGACCGGACAACGGCCGGCGCGGGGTGCTTGACGGACCTCTGGGCTGCTGCCGGGTGTTGTGATCCACCGCATTTCGCCCCATTGCGACGTCTGCTCACGGGTCAGCGCGGGTCCGGCCGTGTCGGGCGAATGATGCCCTATCGTGTTGATAAATCTGGCGAATACTTGTGGTGGCGGTGGCTGGATCACCGGTGTGCCCGACGATGCCACCTGGATGCTGCCTGGCGCTGAAAGACTCCGGCGCGCCCGCAACATGTTCTCTTGAAGGCCGACGATCGTCACTGGTGCCGGACCGCGTCACTGGCGTGCAGCGCTCTCGCGCGGCCGGCGTTCGGGCGGCGATGGTCTTCGGATGGAAAGCCAATACGACGACCGGGGTTTGGGGAGGAGTGTCCGTCATGGCCCGTCAGCCGGTAGTGCCGTTCCCGACGCCGCGCCGGCACCGGTCCCAGGACGCCTTGGACCTGCGCATCGCCGTCATTCCGCCAGGCCACATGCTGCAGCTTGCTGCCGTCGCGCTCGTCATCGCCGGGCTCACGGCCTGGGGCTTCCTGGGCCGGGTGCCGACGGAGGTTTCCGGCGACGGCATCATGGTGCAGAGCGGTCAGCAGATCGTACCCGTGCAGGGCCGCGCCGACGGGATCATCGCCAGGATCGCCGTCGAGGCCGGCGACGCGGTGGTCCGGAACCAGGTGGCGGCCGAACTGACGCCATTCGGCATCGAGAGCGAGCTGCGTCAGGCTCGCGACAGGCTTGCTGACCTGAAGGAAGCCTTGGCCCACATGGAGACCCGGCATGCCGGCGACCTGGCCGCTCGGGAACAGGCCGCCGCGGACAAACTGAAGACGTTGGAGAAAAGCATCGCCCTGGCCCGGCAGCAGAGCGACCGACTGCAGGGCCTGGTGGCGGACGAGGAGAAGCTGCTCGCCCGGGGCTACATAAGACGGGACAAGGTCAACGAGACAAAGTCAGCCTACGAGGACACCCTCACCAAGATTTCCGAGCTGGAGACCCAGATCACCGAGGCCCGGGCCGAGATCACCAGATACCGTGCCGACCTGACCGACAAGCTGGAAGCCGCCCGCCACGACATTCACGAGCAGGAGCGCGCCGTTCAAGACGCCGAAGAACGGTTCGAGGAACGGCGCGTCGTACGCAGCAAGGTCGCGGGCATCGTGGCCGAGGTGCGGGCCACCGAGGGCGAAACCGTGGGCCCGGACGACGTCGTCGCGACCGTCGCCCAGGGCAGGAAGGAAATCGAGGTCCTGGGGTTCCTGAGCCCGCTGGACGGGCGGCGGGTGGAAACGGGCATGACCGCGCACGTGGTTCCCACCTCGATCAAGATGGCCGAGTTCGGCGCCATGCTGGGCGAAGTCGTCTCCGTTTCCGAACGGCCCGTGTCCCTGGCCCAGATCGTCGAACTGCTGCGCGACGAGACGCTGGCCGAGAAGTTCGTCCAAGACGGCGTGCCATACCTTGCCCGGGTGCGGTTGTTGACCGACCCGGCGACGCCCAGCGGCTTCCGGTGGTCGGCAGGCCAGGGCCCGCCGTTCCCCATCCGTGTCGGCTCGCTGGTGGGCTTGGGCGTTGTCGTCCGGGAACAGGCGCCGGTCAGCCTGGTGGTGCCGGCGGTGCGGCAATTCATGGCCGTACACTGAACCGTGCCGACCATGGCGTCCGCAGGAAAACAGCGCCGTCGCGTCCGCACTCCCACGGTCCTGCAGATGGAGGCCGCGGAGTGCGGCGCCGCATCACTGGCCATCGTCCTGGGCTATCACGGCCGGTTCATCCCACTGGAGGAATTGCGCGCCGCCTGCGGCGTGTCGCGGGACGGCTCCAAGGCGTCCAGCATCGTCAAGGTGGCCGAGGATCAAGGCCTCTCTGCCAAGGGCTTCCGGCGCCCTATGGATGAGGTGCTGGCCGGGCCGTTGCCGTCCATCGTGTTCTGGAACTTCAACCACTTTCTGGTCGTCGAGGGCGCCAAAGGCGACCGTGTGTTCCTGAACGATCCCGCCATCGGACGGCGCCAGGTATCGCGGGACGAGTTCGCCGACAGCTTTACCGGCGTCGTCCTGACGTTCGAGAAGACCGACGCCTTTGAGCCGGCGGGCACGCCACCCCACCTGCTGCCGCGCCTGGCCGGTCAACTCCGGGGCTACGGCGCGATGCTGACTTTCGTCCTGCTGATCGGGCTTCTGCTTGCCATCCCGTCCTTCATGGTGCCCGGGTACACCACGCTTTTCGTCGACGACATCCTGGTCAAGGAGCACCGCGATTGGCTTAACCCGGCGATCGTCGGCCTGGCCATCAGCATCGCCATCATCGCCGTCCTGGCCTGGCTCAAAGAGGTGACGCTGATCCGTATGGAGGCGGCGATGGCGCTGTCGCGCTCGGCCGATTTCCTGTGGCACGTTCTGCGGCTGCCCGCCGCCTTCTTTGCGCAGCGCCACCTGGGCGACATCGCCCAGCGAACGGTCAGCGTGGAATCGGTTGCCCACACGCTCACCACCGAACTGGGCAGCGCCGTCATCGGCGCGGTTACGGCGGTGGTGCTCTACACCATGATGACGCTGTTGGACCCCGTGTTGGCGGCACTGTCCCTTGCTGGCGCCTTGATCAACGTGGTGATGTTGCGCGCTGTACACCGGGCGCAGGCGGACGTGGCCGGACGCCTGCAGACGGAACAGGGCAAGCTGTTCGCCAACTCGGTGATCGGCATCCGTGCCATTGAGACCTTGAAGGCCACGGGCGGCGAGGACGACTTCTTCGCCAAATGGGCGGGCTATCACGCGCGCTGCATCAACTCGGAGGCCCAGCTTGCCCGCCTGCAGCAGGCCTCCTTCGTGGTGCCGCCGCTGATCGTCACCCTGACCACGGCAGCGGCGCTGTGGCTGGGCGGCGGCCGGGTCATGGACGGGGCGCTGAGCCTGGGCGCACTGTTGGCCTATCAGGCCCTGTTCTACGCCGTCACGGCGCCGGTGCAGAAGATGCTCGACGCCGCCAGCCAGTCGCCCCGGCTCGCCGCCGACATGGCGCGGCTCGACGACGTCTACCGCTATCCGCTGGACTGGCGGCATTCCGAGGACGAAACGCCGACCGCGGCGCAAGGCACCACCCACGGCTTGCCCGCGGCCGGGCTGGCGCTGAAGGACGTCAGTTTCGGCTACAACCCGCTGCAAGCACCGCTGATCGAGGATTTGAACATCTTCGTGCCACCGGGCGGCTGGGTTGCGCTGGTCGGCTCGTCGGGCAGCGGCAAGTCGACCGTCGGCAAGCTGATCTCGGGCCTGTACAGCGCCTGGTCCGGGGAGGTGCTGTTCGACGGCCGGCCGATCGCGACATACGACCGACGCGCCCTTGCCGACATGGTGACGGTGGTCGATCAAGACATCGTGCTGTTCGACGGCACGGTGCGCGACAACATCTGCTTGTGGGACACGACGGTGCCGGTGGACGACCTGCTGGCCGCCGTCCACGACGCCGAACTTTTCGATCTGATCGCGCACTTGCCGGGCAACCTGGACGGTCGGATTGACGAGGGCGGGCGCAACCTCTCCGGCGGTCAGCGCCAGCGCATCGAGATCGCCCGCGGGCTGGTGCGCCGACCGTCGGTCCTGGTTCTGGACGAGGCCACCTCTGCCCTCGACCCGGCAACGGAACTGGCGGTCATGAACGCGCTGCGCCGGCGTGGCATGACCTGCGTCATGGTCGCGCACCGGCTGTCGACCATCCGCGACTGCGACGAGATCATCGTCCTGGAACGGGGCAAGATCACCGAACGGGGCCGCCATGATGAGCTGATGGCGCGTGGCGGTGCCTATGCCCGCCTGATGGACGAGGCGGACGGCGTATGACCGGTCCGGTGACCCTGCCCGAACCCGTACGCCTGTACGTGCGCGCCGCCGGCGAAGCGACCCTGGCCCACCCGCGGCGCTTTCTCGGCGAGTTCCCGGCGGGTGCAATCTACCTGCCACTCGCGGCAGACGGCGTTGCCTTCGACCTGGTCTCGGCGCGGACCAACCAGCCCCTCGAAGACCTGGAGCCCTGCCAGCCCACCGAGGACCAGCTTGCCGCCTGGAAACTTATCGTCGCCCGGTTCCCCTGTTTCGCCGACACCGACGCCGACGCCGAGGCCCCGGCGGCTGAGGACGCGGCCGCCATCGCCCAAGTCGTGGCTGGCTGGTACGGCGACCGGGAACGCCGGGACGCAGCGCGGCGCCAGGTGGCGGACCGGGACGACGCGGCGCGTATGGCGACGGCCTACCGCCGTATCGCCGCCGTTACCGGCGGTTGGGCGGGCCAAAGGGTGGCGACGGCCACCGACGCCGACGGGTTCCAGGCGGCGCTCGAGGTCATCGGTAGCATCGACGGCTTCTCGGTCAATCCGTCCCCGGCGGACGAGCCGGGCCTGCCCCTGGACCAGCGCCTGGAACGGGCGGCGCTGGCATCCGCCTTCCGCTACCGCGCCGTCACCCTGGCGGGGGCGTGGTGGCGGGACGAAGGGCCGCCGCTGCTGGTTGCGTTGCAGGAAACGGGCGCCGTGCGTGTTGCCCATTGGGCCTCGGGCAGCTACCGCCTGCTCGATCCCGTGAGCGGCGAGGTCACAGTGCCCGGCGAGGACGGTGAGGGCACGGTCGCGCCCTTCGGTTACATGTTCTATGCCGCGTTGCCCGACGAGGTGACACCCGACGCCGTCGCCCGCTTCGCCTTTCGGCAATCGGGCGGGGAGATCCGCGCGACGTTCCTGGCCGGGGCGATCGCCACGATGCTCGGCTTCCTGGTGCCTGTCGCCACGGGCGCCGTGGTCGCCACGGCCATTCCCGAAGGCCGGCAGCCAATGATCTGGGAAATGGCGCTGGCTGTGGCCGCCGCCGGACTGGGTGTGGCGGGCTTTTCCCTCGGCCGCTCATTCGCCACCATCCGGGCTTCCTCGCTGATCAACCTGCGCCTCCAGTCCGCCGTCTGGGACCGCATCCTCCGCCTGCCGACGCGTTTCTTCCGCGACTATTCCACCGGCGATTTGGCACAGCGCGTTCTCGGCGTCGACAAGGCGCGTCAGGTCCTCACCGGCCCGGTGCTGAACGGGCTGCTAAGTGGCGTCTTCGCGGCCGCCAGCTTCGTCCTGATGCTGATTTGCGACCTGCGCCTGGCGCTTTACGGCCTCGCCTTCGCGGTCCTGACAGGCCTCGTGCTGGCGGCCCTGGCGCGCCGCCAGCTGGTCTTCACCCAGGCCGCCCAGGACCTCAAGGGCCGGGTCGCCGGCGCGGTCATCGACATGCTGACCGGGGTGACCAAGTTGCGTGTGGCGGCGGCCGAGGAACGGGCCTTCGCCCAGTGGTCCGAGCGGTTCTCGGCCGAACGCAAGGAATCCTGGCAGGCGGCGCGTGTCCGCGCGGTGCAGGCCTGGACAGTGGCGATGCTGCCGCCCCTGGGCACGCTGGGCACCTTCGCCGTCGCCGGATATCGGGCCGAGCCGATCGACCTCGCCTCCTTCGCCGCCTTCAACGCTGCCTTCGCCCAGTTCACCGCCGCCGGCGCCATGTTCGGCCTGTCCATCGCGCTGGCGTTGGAATCCGTGCCGCTGATCCGGCGCTTTCTGCCCATCCTGGCGGCGCCGCTGGAGGTCGACGCCGCGCGCGCCGAACCCGGGCACCTGTCAGGCCACATCCAGCTGTCGGGCGTCTCCTTCCGCTATGCCGCCGATGGCCCGCTGGTCCTGAACGACATCGACCTGAACATCGCGCCGGGTGAGTTCGTGGCCATTGTCGGCCCGTCCGGCTCGGGCAAGTCGACATTGCTGCGTCTGCTGCTCGGCTTCGAAACACCGACCGAAGGGGCCGTGTTCTATGACGACCGGGATCTTCAGCGCCTGGACCTGCGTCTCGTACGGCGCCAGATCGGCACGGTCCTGCAAAGTGCCGGCCTGATCCCCGGGTCGATCTACGAGAACATCGCCGGCGCCAGGCCGCTCAGTGACGAGGCGGTCATGGCAGCGGCAGAGCAGGCCGGCCTCGCCGACGACATCCGATCCTTCCCCATGGGGCTCGAGACCATCGTCTCCGAAGGCGGCGGCACCCTTTCCGGCGGCCAGCGCCAGCGCGTGATGATCGCCCGCGCCCTTGTCGGCCGACCGGCGATCGTGTTCTTCGACGAGGCGACCAGCGCCTTGGACAACCGCACCCAGGCCATCGTCTCGAACAGCCTGGACGCGCTCAAGGTGACGCGCCTGGTTATCGCCCACCGCCTGTCGACCATCCGCCACGCCGACAAAATCGTCGTCATCGACCGCGGCCATGTCGCGGAACAGGGCACGTACGACGCGCTCATGGCGCGGCGCGGCGCTTTCTACACGCTGGCGGAACGCCAGCTCGCCTGAGGGCCAGAGCGAATGAAGCGGTGCGACTTTCCCGGTACTCCGACCTCGGCATGGCCGCTTTCGTGTGTGGCACCACAACGGAAAACGCCACCCGGCCGCATCGTCGTTGTCGACTGCGACCGGGTGGCGGAACTTGGCACCTTAGCCGATCTCATGGACCGGTTCGGGGGCCTTCCTGGTCAGTTGGCGCGACGGTTCGCTCATGGCGAAAATGCCGCCGCCGCCTCGTTACCAGGTGACGGTTATCGCCGCGCCGCCGCCAGCGGCGATCTTGTCCAGATCGTCCGTCGACAGCCCGCCCGCAGGCGGTTGCGGGACCACCAGATGAATGACGCTGTCCGTGTTCTCCAACACCTTCACATCGGCGTTGGCCGGCGGCTCGACGCCGATTTCCTGCATCGCCGCCTTCGGGTCACGGAGCAGGCGCGACTTGTAATCGGCGTCGGACCAAGCTCGGGAAACCACTCGGGCGATGTCGGCAGTGCGATCAGCCATGGCTGCATTCTCCTCTGCAACGATTGCCAAAATTCGGCCACCAGGGCCGAACGCGCATCCGGCGTCTTCAGTCGTCGTCGACACATGGCGGCGCGCCGGCTTCCCCATGCAGAGGGGTATGTTCCGCGACAGCGGATTTCTATCACTGGACGCCAGGACGCCTGCGGGGCCACGTGGGCCGCCGAGCCAGTTTCCGGGCGCAAGCCCTGTGCAGATGCGGGGACATCAACCGACAGGATTGGATCTATTGGGAGGCAGCAATGACCGCATTAGCTGAAAACACCGAAGACGGGTCGGTCTGGGCCTTCGCGCCGACGCCGAAGCTTCAGGCCCTGCCGGAACGGGCCGTTGCCATCGAGGAGACAGAACGCCGGCTCGACGGCGTCCTCGCGCGCGTGCCGGTTACCCGCGTCAACGACATCTCGCCCCTCGACCCCATGAAGCTGCCTGTGTTCTCCGCCGTGACGCCGCTGGCGCGGGATCTCACCACACACATGGGAAAAGGACTGGACCCACAGGCGGCCAGGGTCAGCGCCCTGATGGAAGCCGTCGAGCGGGTCTCCGCCGAGCAATTCACGGGTGCTGGCACGATCTGGGCCAGCTTTCGCGGCCTTGTCGACCGCGCCGTCGTTCCCGCCCTGGACCCGAGCACGATGGAGCTGCCGTGGAACACGCGGTACACCCCCGATACCCCCATCCAGTGGTGCGAGGGGCAGGATCTGGGCCGTGGAACGCCTGTGCTGTTGCCCACCGACCTGGCCGTCAGCCCGCCGTCCGAAGGGGTTCTGACGGAGGCCGACACCAACGGCCTGGCGTCCGGCAACAACCGCCTGGAGGCGGTGATCCATGGGCTGTGCGAGGTGATCGAGCGGGACGCCGTCGGACAGCTGGAGTTCACCGCTGCTTTTTGCGACGCGGACGCCCATCCCGACCGCGGCGCAACCGTCGACCCGGACACGGTGCCGGTGCAAGTGGCGGACTGGATCGCATGCCTCGAGGACAGCGGATTGATCGTCGTTCTCCGGGACGTCACGTCGGACGTCGCGATCGCCACCCTGCAGGCCGAGATACGTGATCCCGCATTTCCGTCTCCCGACGGTCCCGTCTCGGTGTCGTTCAAAGGCTGGGGCTGCCACCCCGACGCCCAGGTCGCGGCTTTGCGGGCGATCACCGAGGCGGTGCAGGGCCGCGTCGGCTTCATCCAGGGCGCCCGCGACTCGTTCAACACCACGCCCGGCGCGACGCGGCTCGCCACGCGCCTTGTTCAGCATGCCCGCCAGCACCCTGACAGATCCAAGGCCTTTGCGGACATACCTTCCTATCCGTCGGTCGACCTGCTCGACGACCTGACGCGGATTATGGCCGCTCTTCAGGCCGCCGGGTTTGAAAGGGCCGTCGCCGTGGACCTGACCCGCGCCGATCTGGGCATTCCCGTGGTGCGGGTCCGCGTACCCGGCCTGACGGCCTATTGCGTGAACAGACGGCGAGTGGGATGGCGATGCTTGCGGCACCTTCTGTAGAGACCGAGCCGGCCCGGCAAATCTACGTATATACCGGCCCGAGCCTGCCCGGCCCGGAGGCCGAAGCGGGCCTGCCGGGCTGCGCCGTCCGCGGTCCCATACAGCGCGGTGATCTGTACCGGGACCGGTCCGACGGGGGAACGGTCTTCCTGATCATCGACGGAGTGTTTCATCAGTCGCTGGCGGTGCCGCCCCGGGAAATCCTGGACGTCATCGCCGACGGCGGGCTGGTGGTGGGATGCTCGAGCATGGGCGCCTTGCGGGCCGCCGAATGCTGGCCGGCCGGCATGATCGGCGTCGGTGCCATCTACCGGCTTTACCGGCGCGGCATCCTGAAGTCCGACGACGAGGTGGCCCTGATCTTCAATGCGCACGATGGGTTCAGGCCCTTTTCCGAACCCTTGATCAACGTGCGCCATGCGCTGTCGCGGGCGGTCAGGGAAGGATGTCTCGACCGCCTTACGGGCGAGCGCATTGCCCGCGTGGCGGCCGGCCTGTTCTATGCAGAGCGCACCTGGCCGCGGATCCTTGATCAGGCCGGCGTGGATGACGGATGCGGTACACTTGAGACCTTCCTGTCCGCTTTCGATCTCAAGCGGATGGACGCGCGGCGCGCGGTCTCAAACGTGTCCCGCCGGCTGTGCCGGTTCCCGGGGATCGCCGAACGGCCGCGCAAGGCGAGCGGACCGTTCAAGCCGAACGAACAGGTCAGGGAACTGCCGGCCGACCCGCTTGCGGGATCGGACCCCCAGGATCTGAAACGCCGCCTGGCGCGCTGGCACCTGGTGAGCGGCCGCGCCTTTCGCTACCTGCCCGCCATCGTGGCTGGCGAGCCCGAGGCGCTGTACGCGCGTCTTGCGGCCAACGACAGACAAGCCGTGTCCCTCGCCCGCATCCTGGCGGATCTGACAGTCCCCGCGCTGGCCGACGCAGTTCCGGAACAGGTGGCCGTGCAGGCGGCGCGGTCGAAGTTGGCGCTGTTCGCGGCGTGGTGCGCGTTCACCGGCGACGAAGACGCCTTTGCCGACAAGCTCTGGGCGGAACTCATGGTTCGGGGCGAACTGGAGGCGGCAGTTTTCCGCTGGCGTGCGGTCACCCAGGCAGCCGAAGCCGGGCGCAGCGGGGGCCTCGAAGTCCGGGCCATCGACCGGGAACTGGCGACCGGCGAGATCGTCATCGAGCACGGGCTCGCGTCCTGGCCTCACCTGCGCCAGGTCTCAAGGCATGGTGCCTACGCCTGGGACTTGTTCACCGCTTGCCGCGACGACCTGGCCATAGCCAAGCGGGTCCGCGCCGATCTCTTCCGGTCGGGCGCCGCGCCGGCATCCCTGGGATCGCCGGCGATGTGCTGAGCAAGGAAGCACGGTGACGACGAACCGGGATGTGAAGACGCACGCGTCCGCTGCGGCGGGACCGGGCAATCACGGCTGCGTTATTTTGCCGCACCCGGCAGGAGCGGAATATACTCCCTACGCCTTGGAATGGCGGAGGGAGGACGGTCCAGGTGAGCGAACCCACGCGGTTGACGCTGCTCAAGCGCCTGTCGGACGGCGACGAACTGGCCTGGACCGATTTCGATGCCCTCTACCGTCCCATGCTGCGGCGCTGGCTGAAGAACAACCTGTTGAGCGAAGCAGACGTGGAGGACCTGATCCAGGAGGTCCTGCTCTACGTCATGCACAACATTGCGGATTTCCAGCACAACACCCGGACCGGCGCGTTTCGCAAGTGGCTCAGGCTGTCCACCGTCAACATCGCCCGCAACTACATGCGCCGCCACGCCAAGGAGCAGCTGCTCTCCGCGTCCGCGTTCGCGGCCGTGCTGGATGGGCTGGAGGATCCGGACAGCAGCGTCAGCCGCGCCTTCGACCTGGACCACCGCCGCCGCCTGTTGCGCTATCTGCTGGACGAGGTCTCCGGCTATTTCGAGCCCAAGACGCTGGAGATCTTCCGGGCCCATGTCCTGGAAGAGGCCACCGTGCCCGAAACGGCGGCCCGCCATGGGGTGACCAACGCGGCCGTTTACGTCGCCAAATCCCGCGTGCTGCGGCGCCTGCGCGAGAGCGGACAAGCCTGGGGGGAAGAAGTCTTTGAGGACTGAGCCGGCGATCGGCAGCCACCCCGATGACGCCAAGCTGGCCGCCTTCGTCAACGGTCGCCTGCCGGAGGACGCCTCGCGTGCGATCGAGGCCCATTTGCTCACCTGCGATACCTGCACGGCGATTCTGGACGGCCTGCCCGACGACGACCCGTTGGTGGCGAGTCTGCGCGATGCCGGCTTGGCCCTGGAAGCGGCACCGCCGGCCCTCAAGCAGGGCGAGTCCATCGGCGCCTACAAGGTCCTGGACGAGCTCGGCCGGGGCGGCGTCGGCGTCGTCTACCGGGCACTCGACACCCGCCTGGATCGCGAGGTCGCCCCGAAAGTGATCCCCGAAGGCGTGCATGCAGATCCCCGGCTGCGCGAACGACTGGTCCGCGAGGCCAAGGTCACGGCCGGCTTGCGCCATCCCGGCATCGTCCAGATCTTTGAGGTCGGCGAACACGAAGGCAGCCTGTTCCTGGCGCTCGAATTGCTCGAGCCCGACGGGCTCGGCGCATCGACCGACCGCCAGGCCCGGCCCGCTCGATGGAGCGCGCGGGTCGTGCGGCACCTGGCGGAAACCATTGATTACGCCCACCGGCGGGGATTGGTTCACCGCGACCTGAAGCCGGGAAACATCCTCCTGGATCCGCACGCGACCGGTGAGCCCGAGAGCGACCGGGAGCCGGCCCTGCCGAGCCTGAAGATCACCGATTTCGGTCTGGCCCTATTGAGCAATGGCCGCAGCGACCTGACCCAGGACGGCCTGATGATGGGCACGCCCGACTATATGGCGCCGGAACAGATCCCAGGCGTGGCGGATGCCGTGGGCGCCGCCGCCGACATCTATGCGCTGGGCGTGATCCTGTACGAGCTCCTGACCGGACAGCGGCCCTTCCGGGGCGACAGCGTCATCGGCCAGATCCGCCTGGTGCGGGATGCGGATCCACGGCCGCCACGGGCCATTGTGCCGGGCCTGCCCCGGGACCTGGAAACCATCTGTCTGAAATGCCTCGAAAAGCGGCCGGAGAAGCGGTACGGCTCGGCCAGGGAACTGGCCGACGACCTGGGCCTCTATCTCGCCGGAGAGCCGATCCGCGCCCGCCGGCCGGCGCTCTACCGCCGGGTCTTCGCCTGGGCCCGGCGCAAGCCCATGCTGGCCACCAGCCTGGTCATCTTCGCCAGCTTCTATTTGCTCCATCTGGCGGTCATGCGCTCGGTCGCGGATCTACCGCGTGCCGACGCCTTCCACCGTCATGTCACGATCATCACGCCGCTGATGGCGGCCTATGCCTGGGCGGCGCAGCGGGTCCTGGAAACCCCTGGTCGACGATTGCTGGGCGAGTACATGTTTGCGCTGCTGCCGCCCGTGGCCCTGTTCCTGGCCTTCTTCGCCAACAACGGGCCCTCGAGCGGCCCCATTCCCCTCTATCACGTGGCCGTGGCAGCGGCGGTGTTGATCCGACCGGTGCCCCGCATGGTCTGGTTCGAGGTGGCGGCCTGCATGATCTCCTACGGCGCCATGAGCCTGCTGGCCTTGCGCTTTGCCCCGGACACGGCGGCGCCGGCGACCCACATGCTGTCGGTCCTGGTGTCGCTACCGATGATGGGGGTCGCCGTCCACCTCTATCTCCGCCGCGATATCAGGGCCCTGGTCGGATACGGCAAGTCCGATCGCGGCGATACATAAGGCGCTGATGGAGGATTGCGCGGCGTCGACGTTACGCCCAGAGAGCTTGCCTGCAGCCGTGTTCGGCGTGTGGCCGGCTATTCGGCGGCGACGCCGACGATGCCGCCGGCGTCGCCGGCAATGAAAGCTTCGCACGCCTCGCGGGCTTCGGAGTCGCGCATCTGCCGCGGCGGGCTCTTCATGTAATAGGCGCTCGGTGCCTCCAGCGCCCCGGCCAGGCCGCGGTCGAGCGCGAGCTTGGCGCAGCGCACGGCGTCGATGACCACGCCGGCACTGTTCGGCGAGTCCTGCACCGACAGGCGCAGCTCGAGTTCGATCGGCGCACCGCCAAAGCCACCCGCTTCCATCCGGATGAAGGCGATCTTGTTGTCACCCTGCCACGGGACATAGTCGGACGGGCCGATATGGATGTCGCGAGCCTCGAGCGGGACATCGAGCTGCGACTGCACCGATTGCGTCTTCGACTTCTTCTTCGACTTCAGCCTGTCGATCGCCAGCATGTTCAGGAAGTCGGTGTTGCCGCCGGTGTTCAGCTGATAGGTGCGCTCGAGGTCATAGCCGCGGTCGGCGAACAGGCGTGCCAGTTCCCGATGCACGATGGTGGCGCCGACCTGGCTCTTGATGTCGTCGCCGATGATCGGCAATCCGGCGTGGTGAAACTGTTCCGCCCAGTGCGGGTCCGAGGCCAGGAACACCGGCACGCAGTTGACCATGGCGACGCCGGCGGCGAGGCAGGTCTCGGCGTAGAACCGCCCGGCCTGTTCCGCCCCGACCGGCACGTAGCACACCAGCACCTCGGCGCCGCTGTCGCGCAGGGCGGCGATCACGTCGACCGGCGGAAGGTCGGCGGCGCGGAACGCTTCGTCCTCAGGGTAGTCATCCATATGCGGCGCCACGCCGTCGAGCACCGGCGCCATCTGCACGGTTACGCCGCTGGCCGGCAGCGACGGTTGGAAGCGCATGGTGTTGTTGGGCTTGGCAAAGATCGCCTCTTCCAGTGGCCGGCCGACCTTGCGCCGGTCGACGTCAAAGGCGGCGACGACGTCGATGTCGCCCGGTCGCAGGCCGCCGAGGCTCGGGTGCATCAGACCCGAATACTGCTGCTGGTCGTGATCGCGATAGTAGTGCAGCCCTTGCACCAGCGAACTGGCGCAGTTGCCGACGCCGGCAATCGCCACCTTTACTCTGTCCATCAACGCCCCTTTCCCGCTACCAGCATCTGCGCCCGGCTTTGGTGCGGTCTCCTCTCCCGCGGCTCTTTCCGGCCCATCGTCGCGGCAGCTTCACACCCCTGACACATTAGTAGAGTTCGCCCGCCGCCTTCAAGCGGCGTGGTCAGTTTTTGTGTTTCATGCCAATGGCTTGACATGCGATTTGCGTGATCTTTTTGTGCTGCTGCGCTTGCAATGGAGCCGATTCTCGGCCCAGATTGGGCGGACGCAGACGGTGATGGGGAGGAAACAAGTGAAACTGTACAATTCGATTGGGCCCAATCCGCATGTCGTGCGGATGTTCCTTGCGGAAAAGGGCATCGAGCTGCCGAAACAGGAAATCGACCTGCGCGGCGGCGAGAATCGCCGACCGCCCTACAACGAGACGGTCAACCCTGCCGGCCAGCTGCCGGCGCTGGAACTGGACGACGGCCAGGTGATCACCGAGATCACCGCGATCTGCGAGTACCTGGAAGATACCGCGCCCGAGCCGCCCCTGATCGGCAGCACGGCCGAGGAGAAGGCCGAGACGCGGATGTGGGTGCGCCGGATCGACCTCAACATCCTCGAGCCATTGGCCAATGGTTTCCGCTATGCCGAAGGCTACGAGATGTTCAAGGACCGTATCCACTGCATCCCCCAGGCGGCCGACGATTTGAAGCAGGCCGCGAAGGAAAAGCTGGCGTGGCTCGACGGCCTGATGGAGGGGAAGACCTACATCGCTGGTGAGCGACTGACACTGGCGGATATTCTGCTGTTCTGCTTCATGGTGTTTGCCAACCGGGTCGGCCAGCCGATCGATCCCGGGCTGCGCAACCTCACCGCCTGGTTCGCCCGGATGCAGACCCGGCCCAGCGCCGAGGCCTGATCGGCGCGGCCACGGAGATGGCCTGAAGCCGTCGCGGCCCTGGTGGACGCGCGCATTGATCGCCATATGTTCTGTACCGGACCGGCCCAGGCGTAGCCCGCAGGGGTGCCGGCGCACTGGTACGGAGGTCCGGGCGATGGACGGTTGGGTGCCTGTCACGCGCGATGTTTCGGCGGCGCGATCGTGATCCGGCGGCGGCGCCCGGCGGCGGCGTTGGCGCTGCTCGCAGGGTTGGCATTGGCTGGGTGTAGCAGCGGCATGAAACAACAGGCAGACGGCGCTCCCTATCACCATCTGGCGGATGGCAGTTTCCGCAATCCGCCGGGCAGCCTGGCGCGGAACTATTCCGGCGGCGAGATGTTCCGATTCCTGTGGGGCCGGATCGGCGATCGTGGGCCGGTGCAGTTGCCGGACGGTCACGTGGCCGAGGCCGGGCAGGTCACCGCCGGGCTGCAGGCGGCGGGCAGTCCCAGCGTCACGTGGCTGGGCCATGCGGCCTTCCTGATCCGCATCGCCGGCAAGACCGTCCTGACGGATCCGTTTCTGGGCGAGACGGCGGGACCGGCCGGCTTCGGTCCGCGCCGGTTCGTGCCGCCTGCGATGACTGTCGACGAATTGCCACCGATCGACGTTCTGGTCGTCAGCCACAACCACTACGACCATCTCGATGCCTGGACCGTCGAGCGGCTGCCGGGCAAGGACCGGATGACCGTGGTGGTGCCGCTGCGGCTGGGCGACTTCTTCCGCCGGCGCGGCTATACCAACGTGATCGAGCTCGACTGGGAACAGAGCTACCAGGTCGACGGACTGGCGATCACGGCGCTGCCGGCCGTGCATTTCTCTCGCCGCGGCCTGAACGATGCCAATCGCACCCTGTGGGCCAGCTTCGCCTTTACCGCGGCGGACGCGCGGATCTGGTTCTCCGGCGACACCGCCTATGGCGAGGTGTTCAACAGCATCGGCGCGCGCTATGGCCCGTTCGATCTCGCCCTTGTCGGCATCGGCGCCTATGAGCCGCGCAGCATCATGAAGGCATCGCACGCGACGCCGGAGGAAGCCATACAGATTTCCCGCGACGTGCGCGCGCAACGCGCGTTGGGGATGCACTGGGGTACCATCAAGCTGACCACCGAAGACCCGTTCGAGGCGGCCTGGCGGTTCCGCCGCGCCGCGGTGAACGCGGGCTTCGCGGCTGAGGACGCCTGGATCCTGCGCATCGGCGAGAGCCGTTCGGTTCCGGCCGCGGTTCCAGCCGCGGTGCCGGAGACCGCACCATCCGGCTAACCTGACGGTTCGGGGGTGAAGCAGATCTGGCAAAACGACCTGTTGCGCTTCCTGCTGCTGCATCTTGTTGGCGGTCTTGTCGGCGCCCTCGCCTTCGGCGTCCTGCTGCTGTGGAGCGACTTCGCCGGGCTGGGCACGCTGATCGCCCGTGCCAGTGACGGTCCGCTGTTTACGGTGTTGTTGTTCTTTGGCCTGTTCGTCACGTTCGGCAGCATCGCCATGGGCGTCGGCCTGATGAGCCTGCGGCGCGGCGACGACTGACAGCCGCGGGCGGTCCCGCTACCATCGGGGCAAAGCAAGAGCCTTCGAGGACGCGCCGATGACAGAACCCTTCAGCAACAGTGGCGGGGCGGTCGCAGGCTTCGACCTGACGGCCGAACAGCGCGAGCTGCGCGACGCCGCCCAGCGCTACTTCATGGACCGGCTGCAGCCGTTGCAGCAGCGCATGGACGACGAGGAATGGTGGCCGGCCGAAGCCTTCGCCGAGCTTGGCGAGATGGGCTATTGCGGCCTCACCGTCGCCGGCGAGTATGGCGGCCAGGACCTGGACATGCTGACCGCCGGCCTGATCTGCGAAGTGATGAGCGAGGCCAACCACGCCTTCGCGCTGAGCTGGGCGGCGCACGACAACCTGTGCCTCAACAACATCTACCGCAACGGTAACGAGGCGCAGCGACGGCGCTATCTGCCGGACCTGTGCAGCGGTGCCAAGATCGGCGCCCTGGGTTTGACCGAGCCCGGCGCCGGCTCGGACGCGCTGGGCTCGATGGCGACGACGGCGCGGCGCGACGGCGAGCGCTTCCTACTCAACGGCCGCAAGCTCTACATCACCAACGGGCCGGTTGCCGATGTCCTGCTGGTCTATGCCAAGACCAGTCCTGAGCACGGCGCCAAGGGCATCTCCGCCTTCATCGTCGAGAGGGAGTTCCCCGGCTTCCAGGTCGCCCAGAAGCTCGACAAGATGGGCTTTCGCGGCTCGACCACCGCCGAGCTGCTGTTCGACGACTGCGTCGTCCCGGCGGAAAACCTGGTCGGCGAAGCCGATGCCGGGGTCGCCGTGGTGATGAGCGGGCTCGACCTGGAACGCGCGATGGTGGCGCCGATCTGCGTCGGCATGGCCGCCCGGGCGCTCGACCTGGCGGTCGACTATGCCCGCCAGCGCGAGCAGTTCGGCCGGCCGATCGCCGACTTCCAGATGGTCCAGGCCAAGCTGGCGGAGATGTACGTCCGGGTCGAGACCGCGCGCACCTTCACCTATCGCACCCTGGCGGCCTGCGAGGGCCTGGAGGTCGGCGGTGGCGGCCGGGGCGAACTGCACAAGCTGACCGCGGCGGCGATCTACTACGCGGCCGAGGTCTGTTCCCAGGTCGTCGCCGACGCGGTGCAGATCTTCGGCGGCGCCGGCTACATGCGCGAGATGGAGGTGAACCGCCTGTACCGCGCCGCCAAGCTGATGGAGATCGGCGCCGGCACCCAGGAAGTACGCAAGATCATCATCGCCCAGGAGCTGCTGGCCTAGCTGACCAGGCCGTCGGCGACGATGGCGGCGAACAGGATCCAGCCGAACCAGGTGTTGGAGCGGAACTTGCGCAGGCAGTCGGCGGGCTCGTCGAGCCGCACCCTGGCTGCCTGCCAGCCGAGCTGCACGGCCGCCAGCAGCAGCCCGGCGGCGAACAGGCTGCCGTGGCCCGCGCTGAAGCCGGCACCCGCGAAGCCGGCGATCGCCAGGGCATAGAACAGCCACAGGAACGGCCGGGTGCGTGCGCCCAGGCGTCGGGCCGAGGATTTCACCCCGATCAGGGCGTCGTCCTCCTTGTCCTGGTGGGCGTAGATCGTGTCGTAGCCCAGGGTCCAGGCAATGCCGCCGAGATAGAGCAGCAGTGCCGGCAGGGCCAGCTCGTCACGCACGGCCGCCCAGCCCAGCAATGCGCCCCAGTTGAAGGCCAGGCCGAGAAAGAACTGCGGCCACCAGGTGATCCGCTTCATGAACGGGTAGACGACGACGGTGACCAGCGAGGCGATCCCGACCGCAATCGCAAAGGCATTGAAGCTGAGCAGAATGGCAAGCCCGATCAGGCCGAGCAGGACCATGAAGGCGGCCGCCTGCGTCACCGTCAGCTCGCCGGCCGGCAACGGCCGCCCCCGGGTGCGCTCGACCCGGCCGTCATAGTCGCGGTCGGTGATGTCGTTCCAGGCACAGCCGGCACCGCGCATGACCAGGGCGCCGATGGCGAACAGCGCCAGCAGCAGAGGTGACGGCCGGCCGTCGGCAGCCAGGGCCAGCGACCACCAGCAGGGCCAGAGCAGGAGCCAGGTGCCGATCGGCCGATCCAGCCGGGCGAGCCGCAGGTAGGGCCGCAGCCAGGCCGGTGCCCTTTCCGCGATCCAGCCCTGTGCCGGGATGTCGGTATGTTCGGGCCGTTGCCCCTTCGCCACCGGTTCGCCCATCAACCGCTCTGGTCCGCTTGCGTCCGATCGGTTATCGAACAGCGGTGATGGCAGAGACAAGAGCGAAGATACGCTTGTTCGTCGCCGGCGACCTGTCGGCCGGTGCCGAGGCGGTGCTGTCGCCAGGGCAGGCGCATTATCTGCGCAACGTGATGCGCCAGGCACCGGGGGCCGGCGTGCGCCTGTTCAACGGCCGCGACGGCGAATGGCTGGCCGAACTGCGTCAGCTCGGAAAAAGGGACGGTCGCGCAGCGGTCACGACACGGTTGCGGCCACAACCGGCGGAACCGGATCTGTGGCTGCTGTTCGCGCCGATCAAGCGCGGACCGCTGGAACTGCTGGTGCAGAAGGCAACGGAACTGGGCGCAGCCCGGCTGCAGCCGGCGGTGTCCCGCTTCACGGATGCGGCCCGGATCAACGTCGAGCGGCTGCAGTCGATCGCCACAGAAGCCGCCGAGCAGTGCGAGCGCCTCAGCGTCCCGCTGATCGCGCCGGCCGCGCCGTTGTCCCGCCTGCTGGACGATTGGCCGGCAGACCGGTCGCTGCTGTTCTGCGACGAGCGCGGCGGCCCGCCGTTGGCCGGACAGCTCGAGACGCCCGGTCCGGCGCGGCCGGCCGCGATCCTGGTCGGGCCCGAAGGCGGCTTTGCCGACGACGAACGCGATCGGCTTCTAGCCCAGCCGTGCGTGCGGCCCGTTTCCCTGGGCCCGCGCACGTTGCGGGCAGAGACCGCGGCGATCGCCGCCCTTGCCCTCTGGCAGGCGTTGGCCGGCGACGGGCGGCCCGGCGCCCCTGGGCTTGCATCGCCCCGCGGCATCCGGTAACCCGGATAGGCCGCACACGGGGCGACGGCGGCACGACGATCGAATTTGCAGGCTTGGAAGGCCACGAGCATGTCGGGACCAGTCGAGGCGCCCCTCGTTCCTGTCGAAAGCAAGGCCCAGCTGATCGAGTTCCTCGAGCAGGGTGCGAAACCGCCGGCGCAGTGGCGGATCGGCACCGAGCACGAGAAGTTCGGCTATCGGCTTGCCGATCTGCGCCCCCTGGAGTACGGCGGCGAGCGCGGCATCCGGGCGATGCTCACCGGCCTGCAGCGCTTTGGTTGGCAACCGATCATGGAAGGCGACAACGTGATCGCGCTCGAGCAGGCCGGCGCCTCGATCACCCTGGAGCCGGGCGGACAGTTCGAGCTCTCCGGTGCGCCGCTGGAGAACCTGCACCAGACCTGCGACGAGGTGCACACCCACCTGGCACAGGTCAAAGAGGTCGCGCAGGAGATCGACGCCGGCTTCCTCGGCCTGGGCTTCAATCCGAAGTGGCGGCGTGAGGACATCCCGGTGATGCCCAAGGGCCGCTACGCCATCATGATGCGCTACATGCCGACGCGGGGCAGTCTCGGCCTCGACATGATGCTGCGCTCGGCCACGGTGCAGGTGAACATGGACTTCGGCTCCGAAGCCGACATGGTGCAGAAGTTCCGCATTGCCATGGCCTTGCAGCCGGTGGTCACGGCCCTGTTCGCCAATTCGCCGTTCGTCGAGGGCCGGCCCAACGGTTATCTGTCCTATCGCAGCCACCTGTGGACCGACACGGATCCCGACCGTACCGGGGTGCTGCCCTTCGTGTTCGATGACGGCATGGGCTATGAGGCCTATGTCGACTACGCCCTCGACGTGCCGATGTACTTCGTCTATCGCGACGGGCGCTATATCGACACGGCCGGGCAGTCGTTCCGCGACTTCATGGCCGGGCGCCTGCCGGCGTTGCCCGGCGAGTACGCCACCATGAAGGACTGGCAGGACCACATCACCACGCTGTTTCCCGAGGTCCGGCTCAAGCATTTCCTGGAGATGCGCGGGGCCGACGCGGGCTCGTGGACCCGCCTGTGTGCGCTGCCGGCGTTGTGGGTCGGCCTGCTGTACGACGCGCCCGCCCAGGCAGCGGCCTGGGATCTGGTCAAGGCGATGCCGCTGGCCGAGATCATGCGGCTGCGCGACGAGGTGCCGCGCCGTGGCCTGCAAACGCCGTTCGACGGCGGCACGCTGGGCGAACTGGCCAGCGAGGTGGTCGCCATTGCCGAGGACGGACTGCGGGCGCGCGGCCGGGCCGGCGCCACGTCGGCCGACGAGACCGAGTACCTGGAGCCGTTGCGTGAAGCAGTGGCGACAGGGCGCTGCCCGGCTGAGCTCCTGCTCGACCGGTACAACGGCCCCTGGCAGGGCTCGGTCGATCCCCTGTACCGCGAATTCGCCTACTGAGCCGCCAGGACGTGGACCGTTTCGCCGAACCGCCGGCGGCCGCGTCTTGGCCGGTGCCCGAGCACGCGGCCGAGGCCTTTGCCGCCGACAGTAGCGGTGTCGCCATCCGCTGCTACCAATGGCGCCGGCGGCCGGCCCAGGCGCCGGCCCTGCTGTGGGGCCATGCCAACGGCTTCAATGCCGGCTGTTATGCCCCGTTCCTCGATCTGCTGGCCAACAGGTTCCAGGTCTTTGCCTTCGATGCCCGCGGCCACGGTGTCTCGGACAAGCCGCTGCGCGACCTGCGCACGAGCTACGCCATGGACCGTTTCGGCGAGGACCTCGGCGCCGTGGTGGCGGCGGTGCGGGCTAGGCTCGATCCCGGGCAGCGGTTGCACTACGCCTCGCATTCGCTGGGCGGCATCGCTGCGCTGCTGTTGGAGGGGCGCCTTGGGGTCGCTCCGTTCGCCAGCCTGACCCTGTTCGAGCCGCCGATCTATCCGCCGGAAGACCATCCGGCGTACGAGCGTGCGCGGGTGTCGTCGCCGCTGTTCGTGAACTGGGCGTCGCGGCGGCGTGAATTGTTCGCCGATCGCGCGGCCTTGCGCGAGGAGGCCCTGGCAATTTCGACGTTCTCGCGGTTCGCGCCGGAGATGCTGGAAGCCTACGTGGCCGCCGCGGCGGGCCCGCGGCCGGAAGGCGGGCTGGAGCTCTACTGTCCCGCCGTCGTCGAGTCGGCGATCTACGCCGGCGCACCGCCGGCCCGGGTGTTCGAGACGGCCGCCGCCGTGGCGACGCCGGCCTGGCTGTTCTCGTCCGATCCGAAGACCGTCGATCCCGGTCATGTCTGGACCCCGCCGACGATCCGCGACGTCGCCGCTTCGATGGTCAACGGCAGCTACCGGATCATGCCGGGATGCCGGCACCTGATGGTCCAGGAGGACCCAGCCGGCTGCGCTGCCCAGGTGGTGGCGCACGCGCTGGGCGACTGACCGCCGGCTGGCCGTGTCGCGAGTGCGGTGCGGTTGCAGCGGACATCCTGTTCTGGCATGTCTGCGCCGCGCCGGCAGGCGCGACCTTATGACCACCGCGATGGGCAAGAAAGCGAACGGGCGATGGACTGGTTCTACGAGCAGCTGCATCCGGAAATCCGGCAGGGCATCCGCATCGACCGGCTGATCTACGAGGGCCGGACCGAGTTTCAGTCCGTGTGCGTATTCGAGAACGCACTGCTCGGACGGGTCTTGACCCTGGACGGGGTGACCCAGACCACCGAAGCCGACGAATTCATCTATCACGAGATGCTGGCGCACGTGCCGCTGTGTGCGATGGAGCGGCCCCAGCACGCCCTGATCATCGGCGGCGGCGATGGCGGTGCGCTGGAAGAGGTGCTGAAGCATCCGCTGGCCTCGGCCACCATGGTCGAGCTCGATCCCGGCGTGGTGGAGATTGCGAAGCGCCACCTGGGCTCGATCTGCGGCGATGCCTTCGAAGATCCGCGCACCGAGCTGATCATCGGCGACGGCGCCAAGTTCGTCGCCGAAACCGAGCGGCGGTTCGATCTCATCATCATCGACTCGACCGACCCGATCGGCCCCGGCGCGGTGCTGTTCACCGAGGAATTCTACGCCAACTGTCGCCGCTGCCTCACCGATCAGGGCATCCTGATCACCCAGAACGGCGTGCCGTTCGTGCAGCGTGACGAGTATCTGGACAGCCGTCGGGCATTCGAAGCGCTGTTCCGCTATCCCAGCTTCTACTTCACCAGCGTGCCGACATATGTCCTGGGGGTGATGGCGTTCGGCTGTGCCTCCGACGGCACCGATGCGAAGGCGGTCCCGGCGGAAGTCCTGCAGCAGCGCTACCAGGCGGCCGGCCTGGAGACCCGCTACTACAATCCGGCGATCCACCAGGCCGTGTTCGCCCGGCCGCGTTATCTGGACTGAACGTGTTGCGCGGCTTCGCCGGGCGGGTCTGAGACCCGCCCGCTTCCGGCGAACCTGACGTGCCTTAGCTGCTGCGCGGCAGCGCGTCTTCCTCGAAGGCGCCGGTCGCGGGCAGGAAGCGCACCACCCGAGAGCCGGTATCGCCGAAGCGGTTCTTGCGCAGGTTGAGCGAGATGGTCCGGCTTGCCGCGGCCGCCTCGTCCGCGCCGCCATAGCTGTTCTGCCGGGCCGGCCGTTCGACCTGGATCAGGAAGGTGACGCTGTCGGCGGTGTACTCCAGGTCAGAGGTGCCCTCCAGGCTCGACAGCAACGGCTCTCCCTGGGCCTGCCGGCTCTGGCTCGACAGCGCCAGGACCGGGCTGTCCAGGTCGACCGCCAGGTGCCTCAGCGCCGCCGTTAGCTTGGCGATCTCGTGGCGGAACTCGGAGAAGTCACGGTTGCCGGCGGCCCAGACCTGCAGGTAGTCGACCACGATCAGGCCAACGTCGGCGGATGCACGCGCCAGGGTCTCGCGGGCCAGCTTGTTCAGGCTCGCCATGTCGAGCAGCGGTTCGGCCCGCAACAGGTCGATCCGGTCGAACAGCGGGCGCTGGGCATCGCAGGCCGCCTGCACCTGCGCGCCGTCCAGGGCGCCGTCCAGTGCCTGGCGCAGATCGAGGCCGGCCTCGCGGCACAACAGCCGCAGTACCAGCACGTCGAGCTCCAGCTCGAAGCCGGCGTAGAGTACCGGAAAGCCCTGGCGCGCGGCCGCGGCGGCGGCATGCAGGGCAAAGGCGGACTTGCCCGACCCCGGCGCGCCGGATACCAGTTGCAGCCCGGTGCGCCAGCCACCCATCGCCTGGTCGAGGAAGCCGAATCCGGTCGGCACGGCGCGCCGCGGCGCGCCGTCGGGTGCGGCAATGCTGCGGACGCGGTCGAGAAAGGCCGTGGCGGGCTTGGCTTTCGGCTGCTTTTTGCTGCTCACCCAGCGATCCTCAAGCTGCCCGCCCGGCGCCGGCTCAGGCGGCGGTGCCGCCGACCGTCAGTCCGTCGATCAGCAGGGTCGGCTGGCCGACGCCGACCGGCACGCCCTGCCCGGCCTTGCCGCAGGTACCGATGCCCGGGTCGAGCGCCATGTCGTTGCCGATCGCCGCGACCCGGGTCAGCACGTCCGGGCCGTTGCCGATCAGCGTCGCGCCCTTGACCGGCGCGCCGATCTTGCCGTCCTGCAACAGGTAGGCCTCGGTGCAGCTGAAGACGAACTTGCCGGAGGTGATGTCGACCTGGCCGCCACCGAAGTTGACGGCGTAGATGCCGTTCTTCACGCCAGACAGGATCTCCTGCGGATCGTGCTCGCCGGCCAGCATGTAGGTGTTGGTCATCCGCGGCAGCGGCATGTGGGCGTAAGACTGACGGCGGCCGTTGCCGGTCGCCGGCTGCCCCATCAGCCGGGCATTCAGCCGGTCCTGCATGTAGCCCTTGAGGATGCCGTCCTCGATCAGCACCGTGGCCTGGCTCGGCGTGCCTTCATCATCGACCGTCAGCGAGCCGCGCCGGCCGTCGAGGGTGCCGTCGTCCATCACGGTCACGCCAGGGCTGGCCACCCGCTGGCCGAGCAGGCCGGCGAAGGCCGAGGTCTTCTTGCGGTTGAAGTCGCCCTCCAGGCCGTGGCCGATCGCCTCGTGCAGCAGGATCCCGGGCCAGCCTGGGCCGAGTACGACCTGCATTTCGCCGGCCGGCGCCGGCACCGACTGCAGATTGACCTCGGCCTGGCGCAGGGCCTCGTCGACCTGGCTCTGCCAGTCATGCTCGGCTATGTGCTGGGCGTAGCCGATGCGGCTGCCGACGCCGTGCGAGCCGGATTCGCGCCGGTCGCCGTCTTCCAGCACGACCGAGACATTGAGCCGCACCAGCGGACGGATGTCGCGGACTTGCTGGCCGTCGGCGCGCAGGATCTCGACCGCCTGCCATTCGCCGGTCAGCGAGGCGCTGACCTGGCGGACGCGGGGATCACGGTCGCGGGCGTAGGCATCCATGCGCTCCAGCAGGGCGGTCTTGTCGCCGAACGGCACTTCGGCCAGCGGGTTTTCCTCGGGGTACAGGGCCCGGTTGGTCCGCGCCGGGTCGGCGTCCATGCTGCCGCTGCGTCCTGCCCGCACCGTCTTCACGGCGTCGGCGGCGCGCAGCAGCGCCGCTTCGCTGAGCTCGGAGGCATGGGCATAGCCGGTCTGCTCGCCCGAGACCGCGCGCAGGCCGAAACCCTGGCCGGTGTCAAAGTTGGCGGTCTTCAACCGGCCGTCGTCGAACACCAGGCTTTCCGACTGGCGGTACTCCAGGAACAGCTCGCCGTCCTCGCAGCCCTTAAGGGCGTCGCCGACGATGCGTTCGACCCGGGTCTGGTCCAGTCCCGTGCGGGTGAAGAACAGGTCCTGCGTGGTCGCGTCCGAGTCGTTCATGTTCTGGTTCCGTCCAATCAAGAAGTGTTAGCGGTGCAGGCTTTAACATGGGGTGTATGATTTATGCGACAATTGGCCGCGAGAATCGGCATCGCCTGCATTTCGCCAGCGACTATTGTTCATTTCACGTCGTCTGATCCAATGCTGGGAGCACCTGCTTTGGCACCACATCGGTCGCCGCGTCGCCTTGTCGCGCCTCAACGGTCCGCACTTGTTCCGCGCTCGGCCCATGATGTAGATATGGTGTCCCGGAAGAGGGGCCGGTTGTTACGTCGTTTGTTTACTTCCTACAGAACCCGAGGGCTCGCGATGACCTTTAGGCGTTTTGCTGCCGTGTTCACGGCGGTGGCTGGATTCGTATGTCTGCTGACGCCCGCGCAGGCCGCGCAGGGCATCCCCGAACCCTGGCAGATGGGGTTCCAGGACGCCGCCACGCCGGTGATGGCGGACATTGTCCGGTTCCACGACATGCTGACCTGGCTGATCACCGCAATCGCGTTGTTCGTGACGTTGCTGATGGTCTACTGCTTCATCCGCTTCAACGCCCGGGCCAATCCGAACCCGTCGCGGACCACGCACAACAGCCTGATCGAGGTGCTGTGGACGGCGGTGCCGATCGTCATCCTGGTGGTGATCGCGGTGCCCTCGTTCAAGCTGCTGTATTTCCAGGACAAAGCCGCGAACGCCGAGATGACGATCAAAGCGATCGGCAATCAGTGGTACTGGACCTACGAGTATCCCGACCACGGCGATTTCAGCTTCGATGCCATCATGCTCGAAGAGGACGAACTGGAAGAAGGCCAGCCGCGGCTGCTGGCCACCGACGAGACCGTGGTGGTGCCGGTGGACACCGACGTGCGCCTGCTGGTGACGGCCTCGGACGTGATCCACGCCTGGGCCATTCCGGCCTTCGGCGTGAAGATGGACGGCGTCCCCGGCCGTATCAACGAGACCTGGTTCCGGGTCACCGAGCCGGGCATGTACTACGGCCAGTGCTCGGAACTGTGCGGCGCCCGGCACGGCTACATGCCGATCCAGGTCAGGGCGGTGTCCAAGGAAGAGTTCGCTGCCTGGGTCGAGACGGCGAAGGAAGAATATGCTCAGGCCGACGCCGCGGTGGAGGTGGCCGAGGCCACGCTCCCGGCGACAGCACCGAGTCCAGCGAGGTAACGCGAGATGTCTGCAACGGACGCCCATAGCCACGACCATCACGTGCCGACCGGCATCAAGCGCTGGCTCTATTCCACCAACCACAAGGACATCGGCACGATGTACCTTGTGTTCGCCGTCATTGCCGGCTTGATCGGCGGCTTCATGTCGCTGCTGATGCGCATTGAGCTGGCCGAGCCGGGCCTCAGCCTGCTGCCGGCGATGGCCGGTGAAGAGGGCGCTTTCCACCTGTGGAACGTGCTGATCACCGCGCACGGCCTGCTGATGGTGTTCTTCCTGATCATGCCGGCGTTTATCGGCGGCTTCGGCAACTGGTTCGTGCCGCTGATGATCGGTGCGCCGGACATGGCCTTCCCGCGGATGAACAACATCTCGTTCTGGCTGCTGCCGCCGTCGATCCTGCTGCTCGTCGGCTCGCTGTTCGTCGACGGCGTGGCCGGCGGAAAGGGCGTCGGCGCGGGCTGGACGGTCTACGCGCCGCTCAGCACGTCTGGCCACGCAGGGCCGGCGATGGACATGGCGATCCTGTCGCTGCACCTGGCCGGCGCCTCGTCGATCCTCGGTGCCATCAACTTCATCACCACGATCTTCAATATGCGCGCGCCGGGCATGACCCTGCACAAGATGCCGCTGTTCGTCTGGTCGATCCTGGTCACCGCATTCCTGCTGCTGCTGTCGCTGCCGGTGCTGGCCGGCGCCATCACCATGCTGCTGACAGACCGGAACTTCGGCACCGCCTTCTTCGATGCCGCCGGCGGCGGTGACCCGGTCCTATACCAGCATCTGTTCTGGTTCTTCGGTCACCCGGAGGTGTACATCCTGATCCTGCCCAGCTTCGGCATCGTCAGCCACGTGGTCTCGACCTTCTCGCGCAAGCCGGTGTTCGGCTATCTCGGCATGGCCTATGCCATGGTCGCGATCGGCGTGGTCGGCTTCATCGTCTGGGCCCACCACATGTACACGGTCGGCATGGAGGTCGACACGCGGGCCTACTTCATCGCCGCGACCATGGTGATCGCTGTGCCCACGGGGGTGAAGATCTTCTCCTGGATCGCCACCATGTGGGGCGGCTCGATCGAGTTCAAGACGCCGATGCTGTTCGCCCTCGGCATGATCTTCCTGTTCACCATCGGTGGTGTCACCGGCGTGGTGCTGGCCAATGCCGGCATCGACATCGCCATGCACGACACCTACTACGTGGTCGCCCACTTCCACTACACGATGTCGATGGGTGCCCTGTTCGGCATCTTCGCCGGCTTCTACTACTGGTTCGGCAAGATGTCCGGCCGGCAGTATTCGGAGTTCTGGGGCAAGGTGCACTTCTGGGTCACCTTCATCGGCGTCAACCTGTTGTTCTTCCCGATGCACTTCTCCGGCCTGGCCGGCATGCCGCGGCGCATTCCGGACTATCCGGACGTCTATTCGGGCTGGAACGAGGTCTCCTCGTGGGGCGCCTATCTGTCCTTCGCCGGCGCCATCATCTTCCTGTTCGTGGTGCTGCGGACCTTCACCTCGGGCGAGAAGTGCGCCGACAATCCCTGGGGCGAAGGGGCGACGACGCTGGAGTGGACGCTGCCCTCGCCGCCGCCGTTCCATCAGTTCGAGGAGCTGCCGCGGATCAAGTGACGGCCGCAGGCCGGCGATGATCAAGCAGACGACCGCACCATGAGCAGCAGCGATTTGGCCATCACCGAAACGGCGCGGCGCTCCGAGTTGGACGCCGCTGCCGTACCGGGCGGGGCGGCGGACTACGTCGCCTTGCTGAAGCCGCGGGTGATGAGCCTGGTGCTGTTCACCGCCGTGGCCGGCCTGCTGCTGGCGCCGGGCGGGATTCATCCGGTGATCGCGCTGATGGCGTTGATTTGCATTGCCATGGGGGCCGGCGCCTCGGGCGCGATCAACATGTGGTACGACGCCGACATCGACGCCGGCATGGCGCGTACCTGCCGCCGGCCGATCCCGGCCGGGCGGATCGCCCCGGGCGAGGCCCTCGGCTTCGGCGTCACCCTGGCCGTTGCCTCAGTGCTGATGATGGGCCTATGGGTCAATCTGGTCGCGGCGGCCCTGCTCGCGCTGACGATCGGCTTCTACGTCTTCGTCTACACCATGTGGCTCAAGCGCCGCACGCCGCACAACATCGTCATCGGCGGCGCCGCCGGCGCGTTCCCGCCCATGATCGGCTGGGCTGCCGTTACGGGTGACATTTCGCTCGGCTCGCTGGCGCTGTTTGCGATCATCTTCATGTGGACGCCGCCCCACTTCTGGGCCCTGTCGCTGTACCGCGACGGTGACTATGCCCGGGTCGGCGTGCCAATGCTGCCGGTGGTCGCCGGGCGGCGCGAGACCAAGCGGCAGATCCTGATCTACACGCTGCTGCTGGTGCCGCTGACCCTTGCCCCGGTGGCACTGGGTGTGAGTGGCTGGTTCTATGGCGCCGGCGCGCTGCTCACCGGCCTCGCCTTCATCTGGTGCGCCGTCGCCGTGTGGCGGGCCGACGATGCCGACGAGCGACCGGCCCGGCGCATGTTCGGCTATTCGCTGCTCTACCTGTTCCTGCTGTTCGCGCTGATGCTGGCCGAACGGCTGGCCTTGCCGGTGATCTGAGATGCCGCTGTCGGAACATCATCACAAGCAGCGCGGACGCAATTTCGCCCTGGCCGCCGCCCTTCTGGCGCTGGTGGTGCTGGTGTTCGTGGTCTCGCTGGTCAAGCTGCAGGTGGCGGGATGACGGCGCCCCGGCAACAGCGGCGCAACGGCATCGTCGCCCTGTCGGCGGCGGCAGTCGTCGTCGGCATGGTCGGCCTGGCCTTTGCCTCCGTGCCGCTCTACCGCCTGTTCTGCCAGGTGACCGGCTATGGCGGGACCACCCAGGTGGCGGAAGCGCTGCCGGCGAGCGTCGGCGAGCGTTCGATCACCGTGCGTTTCAATGCCGATACGGCGGGCGGCATGCCGTGGTCGTTCCGGCCGGCGCAGCGCCAGGTGACGCTGAAAGTGGGCGAGCAGGGTCTGGCTTTCTACACCGCCAGCAATCCGACCGGCCGGCGCGTTGCCGGGACCGCGACCTTCAACGTCACGCCGCTGAAGGCGGGCCCGTATTTCACCAAGATCGACTGCTTCTGCTTCATCGAGCAGGTGCTGGCGCCCGGCGAAAGCGTCGACATGCCGGTGGCGTTCTTCGTCGATCCGGCGATCGAGGACGACCCCAACCTGAAAGAGGTCACCACGATCACCCTGTCCTATACCTTCTTCGAAACCGAGCCTGAGACGGACGACCGCACCGCGGGACTGAGGCCCGGCGCTTCGAAGCTGTAGGATTCGTTATTGCATGGTGCAAGGGAGCTGAGTCGCACAATGGCAGACACGCACGCTAAGGGTCACGACTATCATCTGGTCGATCCCAGTCCGTGGCCGGCGCTCGGCGCCTTTGGCGCGTTGGCCACTGCCGGTGGCCTGATCTGGTACCTGCATGGCGGGCCGCCGTGGATCCTGGTCATCGGCTCGCTGATCCTGCTCTACACCATGTTCGTCTGGTGGCGCGATGTCGTCCGCGAAGCCAAGGACGAGGGCCATCACACCCCGGTGGTGCAGCTCCACCTGCGCTACGGCATGGTGCTGTTCATCGCTTCCGAGGTGATGTTCTTCATGGCCTGGTTCTGGGCCTATTTCAACGCGGCCCTCTACCCGACCGAAGCGATGGGCGGGATCTGGCCGCCCGAGGGGATCCAGACCTTCGATCCGTGGCACCTGCCGCTGCTCAACACCATCATCCTCTTGACCTCGTCGACCACGGTGACCTGGGCCCATCATGCCGTGCGCGAGGGCAACAAGAAGAGCGCGATCCAGGGACTGGTGGTGACGGTGCTGCTGGGTGCGCTGTTCACCTGCGTTCAGGCCTACGAATACGCCGTGGCGCCGTTCAGCTTCTCCGGCGGCATCTATGGCTCGACCTTCTTCATGGCCACCGGGTTCCACGGCGCCCATGTCATCATCGGCACGATCTTCCTGGCCGTCTGTCTGGTCCGCCTGATCCGCGATCACTTCACCCCGGACCACCACTTCGGCCTCGAAGCGGCGGCCTGGTACTGGCACTTCGTCGACGTGGTCTGGATCTTCCTGTTCTCGTTCATCTACGTCTGGGGACAGGGCGTACCGGCGCCGCACTGACGCCGGCCGCCGCGCCGCCGCGATGGACTGGGACGGACCGCCGGTCTCGCCCCTGTCCGCCGGCCTGCGCTGCCGTTGCCCGCGCTGCGGTGAGGGCCGGCTGCTGACCGGGGTGCTGACGGTCGCCGACAGTTGCGAACACTGTGGCCTCGACCTCTCGGCCCAGGATTCCGGCGACGGCCCGGCGGTGTTCGTGATCTTCGTCGTCGGCTTCGTGGCCGTCGCCGTCGCCTTTCTGATCGAGCGGCTGTTTCAACCGCCACTCTGGGCACACCTGGTCTATCAGATACCGTTGGTGGTCACCGCCTCGATTCTGCTACTGCGGCCGTTCAAGGCGACCCTGATCGCCCTGCAGTATCGTCACAAGGCAGCGGGCTTCGATGAGGACTAGCCCGTATTTCTCACCCTGGCCGTGGCCTCAGCGTCGCTGTCGGCCCGACAGGATAGGAGCGACACGCAGCGCGATGTGGGGCATCGGGCAAGCGGCTCGACGCAGCCTGTCGGGCCGACAGCGACGCCCGAAGGGTCGGTCTGGGCCGGCCGTCCGCGGCGTCGAAGGCCTTCACCGTAGGCCCCGCTACGCTTTCAGGCCTTCTCCTTGCGGACCGACACGGACCAGGCCGACTGAGGCCATGGCCAGGGTGAGAAATGCGGGCTAACCGGGCGACGGGGACATGACGGCGGCCCGCTGGTTCGGTCTGTTCTGTCTGCTCGCCTTCACTGGCCTGGTCGCTCTGGGCGGCTGGCAGCTGCAGCGCCTCGCCTGGAAGCGCGAGCTGATCGCGCGCATCGACACCGCACTCGCGCGCCCGCCGACCGCGTTGCCCGAGGCACTCAGCCCATCGGCAACCTTCGACTACCGGCGCGTCCGCGCGCGGGGCGTTTACCTGGATACGCACAGCCAGAGGCTCGGGCCGCGCAGCCGCAACGGCCGGGCCGGCGAGCACCTGTTGACGCCGCTGCGTCTGGACGACGGGCGGCTGCTGTTGGTCAATCGCGGCTGGCAGCCGACCGGAGCGCCATTGCCGCGCGCGGCCGATGGCGACGGCGGGGCGCAGGCGGTCACCGGGGTGCTGCGCACGCAGTTCCGTCGCGGCGCCTTCGTGCCGGCGCATCAGCCGGGCAGTGACCTCTGGTTCTGGTACGATCTGTCCGGCCTGGCGGCGACAACGGGCCTGGACCTGCTGCCGGCCGTGCTCGAGGCGGACGCCGGGCCATCGCAGGCGGGGCCGCCATTTGCCGGGGTTACCGTGGTCACGATTGCCAACAACCATCTGCAGTATGCCCTGACCTGGTTCGCCCTGGCCGGGGTGGTGGCGGTGATGTACCCGCTCTACCGTCACCAGCGCCGGCGCCGGCGGCGATGACGGCCTATTTGGAACTGGAGGCCCGCTTCCGCCGCCTGGCGGTGCTCGGCGAGGTGGCCGCCGTGCTGCACTGGGATTCGGCGGCGATGATGCCGGCCGGCGGGGCCGAGAGCCGCAGCGAGCAGCTCGCCACCCTGGCGGTGATGCGTCACGAGCTGCTCGCCGATCCGGCCCTGGCCGACCTGCTCGACGCGGCGGAGGCCGCGGCGGCCGCCGATGCTGCGGCGCTGCAGCCGTGGCAGCAGGCCAACCTGCGCGAGATGCGCCGCCGCTGGCGCCACGCGACCGCCCTCGACGCTGGCCTTGTCGCGGCGCTGTCGCAGGCTGCCGCGGCCTGCGAGCAGCGCTGGCGTACGGCGCGCGCGGATGACGATTTCGCCGCCGTGCAGCCGCTGCTCGAGCAGGTCATGGCGCTGGTCCGCGACAAGGCGGCGGCCAAGGCCGATGCCTTCGCCTGCACCGCCTATGACGCCCTGCTGGACGAGTACGAACCCGGCCTCACCGCGGCCCGGATCGATGCGTTGTTCGCGCCGCTGCAGCAGGAGCTGCCGGCGCTGCTGGACCAGGTTCTGGCCCGCCAGCAGACGGCACCGGCACCGCTGCCGTTGCCCGGGCCGTTTCCGGCCGCGCATCAGCAGGCCCTGGCCGAGCGGCTGATGGCCCGCGTCGGCTTCGACTTCCGGCATGGTCGGCTCGATACCTCGCACCATCCGTTCACCGGCGGCGTCCCGGACGACGTGCGGCTGACCACTCGCTATGACGAGGACGACGTCGCCAGCGGCCTGATGGCGGTGCTGCACGAAACCGGCCATGCCATGTACGAGCGTGGGCTGCCGCCGGCGTGGCGCCTGCAGCCGGTCGGCGAGGCCATGGGCATGGGCATCCACGAAAGCCAGTCGCTGATCGTCGAGATGCAGGCCGGCCGCAGTGCCTGGTTCGTCGGCTTCCTGGCCGGCGAGCTGCGGGCCATGTTCCACGCCGACGGGCCGGCTTGGCAGGCGGACAACCTGCGCCGGCTGCTGTGCCGGGTCGACCGCTCGCTGATCCGCGTCGATGCCGACGAGGTGAGCTATCCGTTGCACATCGTCCTGCGCTTCCAGCTGGAACGCCGCCTGCTGGCCGGCGAGCTGGCGGTCGCCGAGCTGCCCGCGGCCTGGCGCGACGGCATGCAGGCACTGCTGGGGGTGGTGCCGGTGGACGATCGCGATGGCTGCCTGCAGGACATCCACTGGATGGGCGGCGATCTGGGCTACTTCCCGACCTATACCCTGGGGGCGATCGCCGCGGCGCAACTCTTCGCCGCGGCGCGGGCGGCCGAACCCGGGCTGCCCGAGGCGCTGGCGGCAGGCGATTTCTCGCCCCTGCTCGGCTGGCTTGCCCGCACGGTGCACGCCCAGGCGGCATTCCATCCCACCGCCGACGACCTGCTGACGGAGGTCACCGGCCGGCCGCTGGACGTGGCCGGGTTCCTGGCTCATCTGCGCGCCCGCTACCTGGCGGACGAGGCCTGAAGCCGGCCGGCGGGCGCTTGCCACTGTGCCGCCCGGCCTATAGTTTTGCGGCCCTCCAGTCGCCAGCACATCGACCCATGCGATACATCAGCACCCGTGGACAGGCGCCGGACCTGGCGTTCGAAGACGTCCTGCTTACCGGCCTGGCCAGAGACGGCGGCCTGTATGTGCCGGATGCCTGGCCACAGCTGACCCCGCAGGCGATCGCTGCCGTTGCCGAGCTGTCGTTCGCCGACGCCGCGGCCACGCTGATCGCGCCGTTCGCCGGCGACATCGACCGCGACGCGCTGTCCGAGATGACCCGACGGGCCTATGCCCGCTTCGATCACCAGGCGGTGGCGCCGCTGCGCGAGTTGGGCGACGGGCATTGGCTGCTGGAGCTGTTCCATGGCCCGACCCTGGCCTTCAAGGACATCGCCATGCAGTTGCTGGGCCAGCTGTTCGATCACGTCTTGGCGCAGCGTGGCGAGCGCGTCACCATCGTCGGCGCCACCTCGGGCGATACCGGCTCGGCGGCGATCGAGGCCTGCCGCGACCGCGAGGCCATCGACATCTTCGTGCTCTACCCGCACAACCGCGTCTCCGAGGTGCAACGCCGGCAGATGACCACGGTGGCGGCCGATAACGTGCACGCCATTGCCATCGAGGGCACCTTCGACGACTGCCAGGCGCTGGTGAAGGCGATGTTCAACGATCACGCCTTCCGCGACCGCCAGCGCCTGTCGGCGGTGAACTCGATCAACTGGGCCCGCGTGGTGGCGCAGATCGTCTACTACGTGACCGCGGCGGCGGCGCTGGGCGCGCCCGATCGCCAGGTCAGCTTCGCCGTACCGACCGGCAACTTCGGCTGTGCCTATGCCGGCTATGCCGCGGCCCGGATGGGGCTGCCGATGGCGCGGCTGATCGTCGCCACCAACCGCAACGACATCCTGCACCGCTTCTTCGATGGCGGCGGCAGCTACCAGCTTGGCCCGGTGCACGCGACGCAGAGCCCGAGCATGGACATCCAGGTGGCGAGCAACTTCGAGCGCCTGCTGTTCGACCTGGCCGGGCGCGACGGCGCCACCGTGCGCGGCTGGATGGCCGAGCTGTCCGAGGCCGGCGGCTTTCGCGTCGGCAATGCGGAGCTGGCCGAGGCCCGCCGCTGGTTCGACTCGCACCGGGTCGACGAGGACAGCACCAGCGAGACTATCCGCGCCGTGCATGCCGACAGCGGCGTGCTGGTCGATCCGCACACCGCGGTGGCGGTGCGCGCGGCGCGCGAGCTGGCCCCGGCGGCGCCGGTGGTGGTGCTTGGCACTGCCCATCCGGCCAAGTTCCCCGACGCGGTAGAACGCGCCACGGGCGTGCGTCCGGCGTTGCCGGCGCACCTGGCCGATCTCTACCAGCGCGAGGAGCGCTTCACGGTGCTGCCCAATACGCTGGCCGCCGTCGAGGCGCATATCGAGGACATCCAGAGCAAGGCATGACAGCACCGAAAAATCTGACGATCACCGATGCCGCCCTGAACGGCAGCTCGGTGCAGATCACCAGCCTGGACAGCGGCCTGCGCGTGGTCACCGACGCCCGCAGCGAGGTCGCCTCGTCGGCCGTCGGCGTCTGGGTCGATGCCGGCGCCCGGCATGAGACTGCGGCCGAGAACGGCGTCGCCCATATGCTCGAACACATGGCCTTCAAGGGTACCGAGCGACGCTCGGCCCGGGCCATCGCCGAAGAGATCGAGGCCGTCGGCGGGCACCTGAACGCCTATACCAGCCGCGAACACACGGCATATTTCGCCCGCGTGCTGGGCGACGACGTGCCGCTGAGCGTCGATATCCTGGCCGACATCCTCCAGCATTCCACCTTCCTCGAGGACGAGCTGGCGCGCGAACGCACGGTGGTGGTGCAGGAGATCGGCCAGACCGAAGACACCCCCGACGACATCGTCTTCGACCATCTGCAGGAGCGGGCCTTTCCCGATCAGCCGCTGGGCCGCTCGATCCTCGGCACCGTCGACAAGGTCCAGGCCATGGACCGGCCCCGTCTGGCCGGCTTCATGGGCAAGCACTACGCCGCCCCGTCGCTGGTGCTGTGTGCCGCCGGCGCCGTCGAGCACGAGGCCCTGGTCGCCCTGGCCGAGCAGCATTTCGCCGACCTGCCGACGACGGGCGCGAGCGGCTATGACGCCGCCAGCTTCGTCGGCGGCGAGCTGCGCGACGACAGGGCGCTGGAACAGGTGCACTTCAGCCTGGCCCTGCCGGGTGTCAGCTATACCGATCCGGACTTTTGTGCGGCGCAGGTGCTGTCGACGGCGCTGGGCGGTGGCATGTCCTCGCGGCTGTTCCAGGAGGTGCGCGAAAACCGCGGCCTGTGCTACTCGATCTTCACCTTCACCCAGTCCTTCGCCGACGGCGGCATGTTCTGCGCCTATGCCGGCACCGGTGCCGACGAGGTCGCCGAACTGGTGTCCGTGCTGTGCGACGAACTGACCCGGGTCGCCGGCGATGCCGCCGAAGACGAGGTGGCGCGGGCCCGTGCACAGCTCAAGGCCTCGACGCTGATGGCACTGGAAAGCTCGTCTGCCCGGGCCGAGCAGCTGGCCCGGCAACTCCTGATCTACGGCCGGCCGATCCCGCCGGCCGAAGTGGTCTCCCGCATCGAAGCGGTCGATGCGGCGACCGTGCGCCGGGTCGCCGGCCGTATTCTCGGGGGTGGCCCGCCGGCCGTGGCGGCGATCGGGCCGCTGCAGCGGCTTGCCAGCTATGATGACATCGCGGCAAGATTTCACTGAAGAGTAAGGAGCGCGCGCGTCCGTCCGTGAGCACGTTTCTGCGACATCCGCCCTGGACCGGTACGCCACCGGTGCTGCAGGGAAAACAGGTCTATCTCAGGGCCCCGCAGTTGGGCGACTGGGCCGAATGGGCGCGGCTGCGCGCCCTGAGCCGGTCCTTCCTGACGCCATGGGAGCCGACCTGGGCCGACGACGAACTGACCCGCAACGCCTTTCGCCGGCGCCTGCGGCGCTATGGCCGCGACGCGCGCGACGGTTGCGGCTACGCCTTCTTCATCTTCCGCAAGCATGACGACCAGCTGCTCGGCGGCCTCACCCTGTCCAACGTGCGCCGCGGTGTCACTCAGTCCTGCTCGCTGGGCTACTGGATGGGCAAGCCGCATTCCGGCCGGGGCCATATGCAGGATGGCGTGCAGGCGGTGCTGCCGTTCGTCTTCGATGAACTGCGGCTGCACCGGCTGGAAGCGGCCTGCCTGCCCAGCAACGAGCGCAGCAAGGCGGTCCTGCGCAACGTCGGCTTCCGCGAAGAAGGCCATGCCCGCGAGTACCTGCGGATCGACGGCGCCTGGCGCGACCATGTGCTGTTCGCCCTGTTGGCGGCCGACCGGCCGCGCAACGTGACCGCCTGAAGCCAACGACCCCGACGTGTGTTTTTGTTGAGGCCGCCCGGGCGTCAGGCGTGGCCGGCGTCGCTCGACAGGAACGAGGGGTCGATGCCGACCTTGCTGACGGCCCGGCTCCACTTGTTGTCCAGGTCGTTGTCGAACACCAGCGGCAGGTCCGGCTTCACGTGCAGCCAGCCGTTGGCCTGGATCTCGCCGTCGAGCTGGCCCGGCGCCCAGCCGGCATAGCCCAGTGCCAGCAGGCAGCGCTGCGGGCCGGTGCCGGCGGCGATCGCCCGCAGGATGTCGACGGTCGCCGTCAGGCCGACGTCGTCCGTCACCTGCAGGGTGGGTTCCTGTTGATAGTCGGTGGTGTGCAGGACGAAGCCGCGGCCGGTCTCGACCGGGCCGCCGACGTGGACGCGGATCTGCTGCTGCGGCTCGGCGACGTCGACGTTGAGCTGCTGGAGAAGTTCGTCGAAGTCGATCTCGTCGGCCAGCTTGTTGATGATCAGGCCCATCGCACCCTCGGCCGAGTGGGCGCACAGGTAGATCACCGTCCGCTCGAAGCGGGGGTCGCCGATCGAGGGCATGGCGATCAGCAGTTGTCCGGTCAGGTAACCGTCGTCGCTGTTCTGGTCGCTCAGGATCATCGCTTTCGTTCGCTGCGGCGGGTGCCCAGCAGGCTCACGACATTTTCACCGCCAGCCGGTTAATTTAGCCCTATATAGCGTTGGGGTTGCAATCGGCCAGTGTTCAACATTGCCGGAGCGTCGATGAGGCAAGTGTCCACAATCTGCCGTCTGCCGGGCCTGCTCTCGGCCTGCCTGCTGCTGATCGCCAGCTTGGCCACGCCTGCGCGGGCCGATGGTCCGGCGGCCTCGGCCTGGGTGTCGGGTTGCGCGGGATTGTTTTGACGGAGCTGGCGTAGTCAGAGGTATCTCGTTTCTCAGGGAGCGCCTCGGATCATGCACGTAAAACTGCACGCCAATGCGACCACCACGCCGAAGATCAGG